>ERZ773069.1454-NODE-1454-length-13742-cov-82.712939_pt1 | contig 13742 bp, 10 predicted proteins | sample MGYA00580619_ERZ773069 | MGnify/ENA primary metagenome ERZ773069 (study PRJEB29015, sample SAMEA2738007) | human oral metagenome | biome: human oral; feature: human-associated habitat; material: dental | place: China | collected 2108 ...
GACGTCAGCCCGGAGACGGCGCAGCGGCTGAGGTGGGCGCGGGGCACGAGCCGCCGGCGCGTTGAACATGCCCGTTGGCAGAGTCAGGGACACGCGGCGTCCGTCCAGCTCGATGATGTACGTCTGGCGCGGCAGATCAGCAGTCGACGAGGCCTCGGCCGGCACCGCCAGATCCGAGTAGTCGTGCTCGGGCATGAACGTCGTCTCGAACCAACGCGTCGAGACGTTGAATCCGCCCACTCCGCAGAAGTCAGGATCGTTAATGATGTCCTGGTAGACGGGCACCGGCGTGGCCACACCCTGCACCGAGAACTCGGCTAGCGCGCGGCGTGAGCGAGCCAGAGCCTGCTCACGGTCGGCACCCGTGACGATGATCTTGGCGATCATTGAATCAAAGGCTGTCTGGACCGAATCGCCCTCATCGATACCCAGCTCCAGGCGGATGCCCGGTCCCAGGGGCCAGTGCACCTCGTCGAGGCGGCCAGCGGTGGGGGTCAGGTCCTTCGAGGGATCCTCCGACGTCACCCGGAACTCGAAGGAGTGACCGCGGGGCTCCGGGGGTGTGGTGAGCGGCAGCCCCTGCGCGATACGAATCTGCTCGCGCACCAGGTCGATGCCCGTGACTTCCTCGGAGACGGGGTGCTCGACCTGCAGGCGCGGGTTGACCTCGAGGAACCAAATGTTGCCATCGGGCTCTAGGAGGAACTCGACCGTGCCCACGCCAACGTAGTTCACATGTTCGAACAGGGCGCGCGATGCGTTCACAAGCGTCTCGTGCGCACCCTCGGGCAGGAACGGCGCGGGCGCTTCCTCGACCAACTTCTGGTTGCGGCGCTGCACGGAGCAGTCACGTGTGGAGATGACGTGGAAGTTCCCCAGCGAGTCGCGCGCCGACTGCGTCTCCACGTGACGGGCGATCTCCACGAAGCGCTCGACGAAGTGAGCACCCAGGTCGGCCGCGTCCGTGTGACGAGCAAAGAACAGATCCAAGTCAGCCTGCGAGCGGATAATGCTGATGCCTCGGCCACCGCCGCCGTCGGCGCGCTTGAGGACCACCGGGTAACCGGCCGAGGCGATGAACGCCTCGACCTCCTCACGCGAGGTGACGGGCTCAGACACTCCGGGAACCGGCGAAACACCGCAGGCCTCGGCGACGCGACGAGCCTTGATCTTGTCACCCAGCGCATCGATCACGTCCGAGGCGGGACCCAGCCACGCGATACCAGCGTCCTCGACGGCTCGCGCAAAATCGGAGTTCTCCGACAGGAATCCATAGCCCGGGTGAATCGCATCCACGCCGGTCTCCAGCGCAATCGCCAGGATCTTCTCACCATTCAGGTACGTCGACGCAGCATCGTCACCGCCCAGGGACAGCGCCTCGTCGGCCTCGCGCGTGTGCGGTGCAGCCATATCCTGATCGGCGTAGACGGCGATCGTGGAGATACCCATATCGGTGGCCGTGCGGCACACGCGCAAAGCGATTTCTCCACGGTTGGCGACGAGGATTCGATTAATTGTTCGCACGCTTCTCCTTGGTGTCGTGAGCGGTTGTCTGAGGAATTCCAGTAGCCAGGACGTCCCCGGCATTAATGTCGTGAGTGCGACCGTCATCCGTGCGCACCAGCAGTGAGCCACTTGACGTGAGCGCGACAGCCACTCCCTCCAGCGCCACACGCCCGTTGGGGTCTGTCGGCTCAGCGAGGGCAATGCGCTGGCCGAGGAGGGCAAGGGCGCTCGCAGCTTCGTTGGCGAGGCCACTGTCGTGGGCGTTGCCGTGGGCGATAAGGGCGCGGACTCGCTTCTCGAGTCCGGACAGCACGTCGGCGAGGATGGCCCGCATGACGGCGGTGGTTGCCTGGGCTGCTTCGTCGTCGCCCTCGGCGTACAGGGAGGTGGCTTGCTCGGTGGCAAGGTTGTCGGGGCGCTGGGCAACGTTGATGCCGTAGCCGAGGATGACTGCGGTCGTGAATGGGGACGAGGCCGGGGCAAGCTGGGCGAGAATGCCACAGATTTTGCGCTCTCCGTCGACGAGGACGTCGTTGGGCCATTTCAGGTGGACGTTGTGGCCGAGAGGTTCGAGGCGGCGCGTGAGCGCGTCGCGAACAGACAGGCCGCAGGCGTAGACGAGCCATCCGAGTTGGTTGGTGGGAACTGAGGCGGGCAGGGAGACGATGGTGGAGGCAAGGAGGGCTTGGCCTTCGGGGGCTATCCAGGTCCGTCCTAGGCGGCCGCGCCCGGCGCTTTGGCAATCGGCGATGATTGTTGTGAGGTGCGGGGTGGGTGTCGCCGTGTCAGCTAGGAGGGTGGTAGCGAGATCGTTTGTCGAGGGGGTGGAGTGGACGTGATAGATCAGCGCACTGGTGCCGTCGATGGTGATGCGTTCGGGCGTATTCAACGGCGTTCCTCCCTCCGGGTGATGCTGTTTAACAGTGGAGGCACTCGTCCCCCGATACTTAAAAGTTTGTCTTAAAAAACAAACCTACGCATGCGTTTTTTAAAAAATTGGAATAGTTTTCGACAAATCACTACGCATCCGTAACCATCGCGTAACCCTTGCGGAAAGCGGAAGGTGGGAAATCCGCGAAATAGTGCGCTGAGATGAGGATCACCGACCCCTGCATCCCGCTGGGCGGCTCATCGGCCCGTATCGGGTCGGTACCATAGGGGTGAATACGCGCGCATAGGCGCGCCCGAACCACTCGAACGGAGTAACGTGGCGGAGTTTATTTATCAGATGATCAAGGCCCGCAAGGCCATCGGTGACAAGGTCATCCTCGATGATGTCACCATGAGCTTCTTCCCGGGCGCCAAGATTGGTATGGTCGGCCCCAATGGTGCCGGTAAGTCCTCGATCCTGAAAATTATGGCTGGTCTGGATGAGCCCAGCAATGGCGAGGCCCGTCTGACCCCCGGCTACACGGTCGGCATTCTGATGCAGGAGCCCATCCTCGACGACACGAAGACCGTCATCGAGAACGTTCGTATGGGTGCTGCCGACATTTTCAGCAAGCTCGCGCGCTTCAATGAGATTTCCGAAGAGATGGCGAATCCCGACGCGGACTTCGATGCACTCATGGAGGAAATGGGCAAGCTGCAGACCGAGATTGATGCTGCCAATGCGTGGGATATCGATTCTCAGCTCGACCAGGCCATGGATGCGCTGCGCTGCCCGCCGCCGGACCAGCCCGTGTCCGTGCTCTCCGGCGGTGAGCGCCGCCGTGTGGCGCTGTGCAAGCTCCTCATTGAGGCACCCGACCTGCTGCTGCTCGACGAGCCCACCAACCACCTCGACGCGGAGAGCGTGCTCTGGCTCGAGAAGCACCTCGCTTCCTACCCGGGCGCGGTCATTGCCGTCACCCACGACCGTTACTTCCTCGACCATGTCGCCGGGTGGATTGCCGAGGTCGACCGCGGTCATTTGTACCCGTACGAGGGTAACTATTCCACGTACCTGGAAACGAAGGAGAAGCGCCTCGAGGTTCAGGGACAGAAGGATGCCAAGCTGGCCAAGCGTCTGAAGGAAGAACTCGAGTGGGTTCGCTCCAATGCAAAGGGGCGCCAGGCCAAGTCGAAGGCCCGTCTGGCTCGATACGAGGAGATGGCGGCCGAGGCTGAGCGCACCCGCAAGCTCGACTTCGAGGAAATTCAGATCCCGCCGGGCCCGCGCCTGGGTAGCCTCGTTATCGAGGCTAAGGATCTCCAGAAGGGCTTCGGCGACCGTTCCCTTATTAGTGGCCTCTCCTTCTCGCTGCCGCGCAACGGTATCGTTGGCATCATCGGTCCCAATGGCGTTGGTAAGACCACGCTGTTCAAGACGATTGTCGGTCTCGAGCCCCTCGATGGCGGCGAACTGACGATCGGTGAGACCGTCAAGATCAGCTATGTTGATCAGACGCGCGCCGGTATTGATCCAGAAAAGACTGTGTGGGAGGTCGTCTCCGACGGTCTGGATTTCATCCAGGTGGGTAATGTGGAAATGCCCTCGCGTGCTTACGTCTCTGCTTTTGGCTTCAAGGGGCCGGATCAGCAGAAGCCTTCCGGGGTTCTTTCCGGTGGTGAGCGCAACCGCCTGAACCTGGCTCTTACCCTCAAGCAGGGCGGTAACCTCCTCCTGCTCGACGAGCCTACGAATGACCTTGACGTTGAGACCCTGAGTTCGCTGGAAAATGCACTCCTTGCGTTCCCTGGCTGTGCCGTTGTCATCACTCACGACCGCTGGTTCCTCGACCGTGTCGCCACCCATATCCTGGCGTGGGAGGGTACCGATGAGCAGCCGGATAGCTGGTACTGGTTCGAGGGCAACTTCGAGGCGTATGAGAAGAATAAGGTTGCCCGCCTTGGCGAGGCGGCGGCGAACCCGCATCGCGTGACACACCGTAAGCTGACGCGCGACTGAATCGCGTCATTGGCTGTGGGGGGAGGGTTGAAAGATCCTCCCCCCAGTTGTGTGTTGGTGGGCAGGCGCAACATGGTTGTTGTGCCAATCTGAAAGAGGGCTGGACTTGACAGGCTGTCGGATTGTAGTTGCTCGCCGGAACTTTCGCTTCTGTCACCTGTGATCGGCGGACATTTGCTCATGTAGCGGATGCCACTTGCCTTTTGCGCAGGTCACATCTACTATGTGACACGTATCGCAAGTATCCGACCGCGCGAAAGGGGCTCCGGTGGCGATTGAACAAATGCTCATCGACGCGCTGGGTGGACACCTCAACATCCTCGAGGTAGAACCCTGCACGATGCGTATCCGAATTCAGGTGAAATCTCAGCGGGACGTCGATGAGGCGGCGCTGCGCGTGGACGGCGTATTGGCCGTCGTGCGCTCCGGCGACGTTGTGCAAATCGTGTGCGGCGCTCAGTCCGACGATGTGGCTGCGGCGATAATCGCAAACCTTCGCAGCGTGGCCCATGACACGCCCGCGGAGTCTTTGTCGCAGCGCGTCCACGCTTAATATAAAGGTATTATCAGCCCGCAACGTAGAAGGCTTTTTCGTGGATATTCACGCACCCGCATCTGACAACATTGATGAGCTGCGCCGTATCGCTGACGCTAATGGCGTAGCCACCGGATTCTGGGATTGGTATGGGAACTGGGTGGGCGTGAGTGCGTCCACTCTTCTGAAGGTTCTTGGCGCCCTCGGTCTGCCCCTCGACGAATCTTCCACCGTGGGCGATGTGTACGAGGCTCAGCGCCTGACCGAGGAACGCGAATGGCGTCGTACCCTTCCTCCGACGATCGTCGCCCGCCAGGGTGGCGGCTACATGTTCCCGGTGCACGTGCCGGATGGTTCGTGGGTGAACGTCCAGTGGGTGCTGGAGGACGGTCGTAAGGGCGCGTGCGATCAGGTGGACCGCTACGTTCCGCCCCGCATGATCGACGGCGAGCTCGTCGGTCGCGCGACCTTCGACGTGCCGCATTGGCTGCCGCTCGGCTGGCATCGCCTCGTGGCGACTGTCGAGGGCGGACATGTGGAATCCGCGACCCTCATTATCGTGCCGAACACGCTGTCGCTGCCCCTCTTGGAGTCCTCGCGCCGCGTCTGGGGAGTCAACGCTCAGCTGTACTCGACGCGCTCAGCCTCCTCGTGGGGTATTGGCGATGCCGCCGATCTGGCTGACCTGGCTGCCGTGTGCGCGGATAAGGGGGCCGATTTCCTGCTCGTTAATCCGGTCCATGCATCGCAGCCGGTCTCTCCGCTGGAGACCTCCCCCTACCTGCCGGTGTCGCGTCGGTGGCTCAACCCGATCTACATTCGCCCCGAGAGCATCGAGGAGTACGCCTCGCTGCCCCAGGCCTCGCGCGCAGCCATCGAGCAGCTGCGCGACGAGACCCGCCAGTTCGCCACCCGCGAGGACCTGATCGACCGTGATCGCTCGTGGGAGACCAAGCGCACGGCTCTTGAACTGATCTTTGCGGCTCCTCGCTCGTATCATCGCCAGAGCCAGCTGGATCGCTTTATCGAGCGTGGCGGTTCGGAGCTGTCCAACTATGCGCTGTGGTGCGCCCTCGTTGAGCGCGAGGGCACGATCGAACTGCCCGAGGATCTGGCTCGTTCCTCTGCGCCTCGCGTCGAGCTTGAGCGCCTCGAGCTCGCTGATCGCGTCGACTTCTACCAGTGGTGCCAGTGGGTCGCCGCTGAACAGCTCGAGCACGCCCAGCATGTGGCGCGCGAGGTCGGCATGGAGATTGGCATCATGGCCGACCTGGCAGTCGGCGTGCACCCCTACGGTTCCGAAAAGTGGAGCCGTCCCGAGCTCTTTGCCAGCGGCATGAGCGTGGGTGCTCCGCCGGACGTCTACTCCCAGCAGGGACAGAACTGGTCGCAGCCGCCGTGGTCGCCGCGTAGCCTCGCGGAGTCGGGCTACCTGCCGCTGCGTGACATGGTCCGCGCTGCGCTGGCTAACGCCGGTGCGGTGCGCATCGATCACATCCTGGGTATGTTCCGCCTGTGGTGGATCCCGGACGGATGCGCCGCCACCGAGGGCACCTACGTGTACTACGATCACGAGGCCATGATGGGCGTCATCCTGCTGGAGGCCCAGCGCGCGAGTGCCGTTGTTATTGGTGAGGACCTCGGCGTGGTTGAGCCATGGGTGCGCGACTACCTACGTGAGCGCGGTGTCCTGGGAACCTCCGTTGTGTGGTTCGAGAAGGAAGGTGGCGGCTGGCCGCTGCGCCCCGAGCACTACCGTGATCGCGCTCTGGCAGCCGTCAACATCCATGACCTACCGCCCACCCTCGGCTACATTCGTGGCATTCAGACGACCCTGCGTTCCGAGCTCGGTCTGCTGACGGCTGATATTGAGACGGTGCGCGCCGGTGATCGCCTCGAGCTTGAGCAGGTCAATGCGCGCCTGCTTGAGTACGGCTGCGTTGACGGTGCCCAGCCTAGCGAGCGCGAGACCGTTGAGGGCCTGTACCGATACGTCGCGCAGACGCCGTCGAAGCTTGTCGTCGCCTCGCTTGTGGATGCGGTCGGGGACGTGCGTCCGCAGAATATGCCGGGTACGGGTGCGGATCAGTATCCGAACTGGTGCGTGCCGCTGTGCGATTCCAACGGGGATGAGGTGGCGATTGAGGAGCTGCCCACGGATGAGCGCCTCACGTCGTTGTTTGCTTTGCTCCGCGGCAGCGTCAACTGACGCAGCCCAGCGTCCCTACCAATGAGCCCCGCGACTCGTAAGAGTCGCGGGGCTCATTGGTCGGAGCAGTGATCACTCACCGTCCGGAATTGAGAAAAGGGGGGCGAGTGCGTCTACCGAGGCGGCGTCCTCATCATATTCTTGGCATACCTGCATGCCCGATGGGTTCACGACGATGACGGGCACACAGGGGGAGAGGTATGCCTCCTGAACTGGCATGAGGTCCCAGTGGATGAGGGGCCTGCCGACTTCGACGATGTCCCCCTCGTCGACGAGGGGTGCGAAACCTTTTCCTCGCAGTCCCACGGTATCGATCCCCAGGTGGATGAGGATAGATACCCCGTGCGTCGAGGTGACGATCACAGCGTGTGACTTGAGCTTCGTGACGACGCCGGCGGTGGGGGAACGCACCGTGACGCACGATGCGTCGGCATTGGGAAGGAGCGCGCGGCCATCTCCAACGACGCCACTGGCGAAGACGGGGTCAGGTACGTCGCTGAGTGGCAGGATCTGTGCGGCGAAAGGTGCGCGAACGAGGAAGCTCACCGGCTCGCTTTCATCTGCTCGACGAGGTCCTCAGAGTCGGGACCCATGACGACCTGAACCGCGTCGCCGACGATGACGACGTCGAAGGCTCCGGCCTCGCGCAGCTTCGCCTCGTCGATGAGGTCGGTGTTGGCCGCATCGAGACGGATGCGCGTGATGCACGCTTCTAGGTTGGAGATGTTGTCCCAGCCGCCCAGGGCTTTGATGATGGTCGTTGCGGTGTCCATGGTGTCCTCCTTGGCTCAATGACCCAAACCGCTGCGGTTTGCCTCACACTTATGGTATCGCGACGGTGCGTGAATAGACACTCTTGTGCCTACCGAGCACGTCACATTATGAGACCTCGGCGGCGATCGTTCCTCGAATGCGTGCTGCAGGTGTGAAGCCCATGGCGATGCCCGCCGTGATCGACGCTGCGGTGAAGATGTACATGGTTGCTTCGACGCCCACCCATGACGCAATGATGCCAGCGACGAAGGATCCGAGGGGCATGACTCCCCAGACTGCGAAGCGGAAGATCGCGTTCATTCGTCCGAGCATGTCGGGCGGGCAGATTTCCTGGCGCAAGCTCATCTGGGTGACGTTGTAGATCGTGATGAAATACGATGAGACAACGCCGGAGCACGCGATGACCCACGCGGCGGCGACCGGGACGTGGACGGATGCGGGTTGGGCGAGGAGTGCTGAGACACCGACGATGTTCGTGATGACGATGCAGCGCCCGATTCCCAGGCGCGTGATCCACGCCGGCCTCGTGAGAGCGCCGAGGATACCGCCGAGCGCGCCCGCGCTCAGTAACAGACCGAGCTGCGTGGCGCTCATGCCGAGGGTTCGCAGGACCAGGATGGGTAGGAGGACCTGAATGCCAGCCCCCGCGAACGCTGCGCATGCGATGCACGAGAAGAGTGGAAAGAGTAGGCGCTGGCCGCGCACGAAGGAGAGCCCTTCAACAATCTGAGAACGAAGTGACGCATCGGAGTGAGCGGGACGTGGCTCGGGGGTGCGGATGCGCCAGATCGCCCACGTTGAGCACACATAGGTCGATGCGGTGAGGAGGTACGCCAGGGGAGGGGCGAGCACGCCGAGGAGCCAGCCGCCCAAGCCCGGCCCGCCCGCACGCCCTACCTGGTAGGAGGCCTCGAGGCGCCCGTTCGCGGCTCCGATGTATCGCTTTGAGGCGATCATCGGCACGTAGGACTGATAGGCGACGTCGAAGAAGACTGTGGACAGGCCGAGGAGTGCCGCGACGACCATGAGGTGGGCGATGGTGAGAGAGAAAAAGGCGTAGGCGATGGGGATGGATACGAGCGCTGCGATGCGCGCGAGGTTTGCTGTGATCATGACGTGGCGCTTACGCCACCCGTCCACCCACGCACCTGCGGGGAGTCCAACGATGAGGAAGGCAAGCATCTGCAAGCCTGCCAGAATGCCGATCTGCGTTTCGCTCGCATGAAGGACGGTAATCGCGATCGCTGACGTTGCGAGAGTGCCGACCTGGAAGCCCACTTGCGCGGCGGTTTGCCCCGCCCACAGGTGCATGAAGGCGGAGTTACGGATCAGGGGATGGTGCAGCCAGTGCTGCAGTGATCCGCTCACTGCGTATCGCCGAGGCTGGAGCCCCTCGTGTGGTCCTGTCCAGTCAGGCCGACCGCACTCAGAGCCCACGCAAGCCCATCTTCACAGACGCTGGGGGCGACGATGTTTGCAGCCTTCGTCAGGGCTTCGCATCCGTTCCCGATGCTGATGCCGAGCGCGGCGGTTTCCACGGCCTCGATGTCGTTGTTGGAGTCCCCGAGTGCGACGGTGCGGGACAGGGGAATGCCGACGTGTTCGCAGATCGCCCTGATTCCGACTGCCTTCGACAAGTGGGCGGGTACGACTTCGAAAGGCACGTATCCCGCTGCTCCCACCGAGCCGATAATCGCACGGTATCCGGTCGGAAGTGCGGCCGTCACCCGTTCCAACGATGCTTTCTCGGGCGGCACGTATGCTGTTACCTTCGTGAAGGAACCGTCGTCAATGTTGACGATGAAGGGCGTTATCGACTGGGCATATTCGATCCAGTCTTCGGGGTGCGACCCTGCCCTGGGGACGAAAAAGTCGAGATATCCTTCGGAGGGACCCATGTGGTCCGGGCCCTGCCAGATGTAGAAGGCATCGAGTTCCTCCCACAGGGTAGTCAAGACCTCGACGTGCTCGCGGGGCATGCGTTCGTCGAGAAGCACGTGATCCCCAACGGATGCGTATCCGCCGGCGCCGCCAACGAGCCCTTCGAAGCCGACGTCCCAGAAGCGTGGGTAGACCTCGGGTGCTGAGCGTCCCGTGCAGGCGAAGATGCGGTGTCCGTTGCTCCGGACCTGCGAAAGAGCGTCGATCGCTGAGCGCGGGATGTGCTGGCGTGAGTCGCACAGCGTTCCGTCGATGTCAACAAAGACCGCGCGGGGAGAACCAGCTTCGTTCTGCGCCTGTGCGCAACCTTTGGTGTCAGTCATAGGGCAATCTTATCTCAGGGAAGAAACGGCCTCGGATATGCAGAATGGGCCTCGCAAACGACAAATCATGCGTATGGTCGGTTGCTCAGTGCAGCGAAGGCACACACTAGAGTCATCGATGACACCCGCGATGGAGCATGAAAGGCAGTTCACGACGATGGAACACCAAGCACTGAGCGACGCCAATGACCTGACGCTGCTGCAGGCGGTGGCTCTTCTGTCGGGAGCCAGCGCATGGGACTCGCGCGCGATCCCCGCTGCGAATGTCCCTTCCTTTGTCATGAGCGACGGACCCCACGGCGTGCGCCGCCAGCTCGGCGACGCCGACCACCTGGGCATCGCGGAGTCCGAGAAGGCGACCTGCTTCCCGACGGCGTCCGCCGTTGCGGCTACCTGGAATCCCGACCTGGCGCGTGAGATGGGCGAGGCACTGGGTGTGGAGGCCCGAGGTCTTGGCGTCGATGTCCTGCTCGGCCCGGGCCTCAACATCAAGCGCTCGCCCCTGTGCGGGCGAAACTTCGAGTACTTCTCCGAGGACCCGATCCTTGCGGGCCGTATGGCAGCGGGCCTTGTCCAGGGAATTCAATCCACGGGTACCGCTGCCTGCCCCAAGCACTTTGCTGTTAACTCCCAGGAGCTGCGTCGCATGGCGTCGGATTCCATCGTGGATGAGCGCACGATGCGCGAGATCTACCTGACCGGCTTCGAGATCGTGTGCCGCACCGCTCAGCCGCGAGCGATCATGAGCTCCTACAATCTCGTCAACGGTACCTACGCACACGAGAACAAGCACCTGCTGACCGACATCCTGCGCACCGAGTGGGGTTTTGACGGCATGGTCGTCTCCGACTGGGGTGGTTCGAACAGCGCCGTCGCAGCGGTGCGCGCCGGCGGCAGCCTTGAGATGCCCGCGCCCGGCCTTGCGGGTGCTCGACAAATCGTTGCGGCCGTCGAGGCTGGACAATTGGATGCGTCCGACGTTTACGCGCGCGCCCAGGAGGTTCTGAACGTCGCAGCAGCTGCCGCCGGCCTGCCCGCGCCCAGGCCCTACGACCTCGAGTCGCACCACGGGCTGGCCACGCGCATCGCCGCCGAGGCGATCACGCTTCTGCGCAATGAGGACGATCTCCTGCCCCTGAGTGCCGGGACCAGTGTTGCCCTCATCGGTGCCCTCGCTGACACGCCCCGCTTCCAGGGATCGGGTTCCTCCCAGGTCAACCCAACGCGCGTCGAATCGCCGCGTGGGCTCCTCGAAGCCGGGGGAGAGGCCTCCGGAGGCCTCGTCTGTGCCGGATATACGAGCGGGTATGAGCGCCACGGCGGTACGAGCGACGCTCTCATCGACGAGGCCGTTGCCCTCGCCGCGCGCGCCGACGTGGCGCTTGTCTACGTGGGTCTCGACGAGCTGGCCGAATCCGAGGGCCTGGACCGCCCCCACATGCGCCTGCCCGAGGGCCAGGATCGGCTTATCGAGGCCGTCGTAGCGGCCAATCCGCGCACCGTCGTCGTCCTGACCGGCGGCGCCAGCGTCGAGATGCCGTGGGCGCATGCCGTGCCCGCGCTCGTCAACGGTTACCTGACCGGCCAGGGAGGAGCTGGGGCGATGCTCGACGTCCTGAGTGGCGCCGTCAATCCGTCGGGACGCCTGGCCGAAACGTACGCGCTCTCCTATGAGGACCACCCGACCGCCGCCTTGTACCCGGCCACCGGCCCGCTGTCCTACTACCGCGAGGGCCCCTTTATCGGCTACCGCTACTTCACGACCGCGGGCGTGGACGTTGCTTTCCCCTTCGGCTACGGCCTCTCATACTCGAGCTTCGAATACTCCGATCTTGCAGTCACGCAGGAGGGGGCGACCCTCACGGTCACCAACACCTCTGCGCGCGACGGTGCTGAGGTCGTCCAGCTCTACGTGAGTGCACCCGGCGGCGTGTTCGGTCCCGCCCGCGAACTCAAGGGCTTTGCCAAGGTCGAGGTGGCTGCCGGAGCATCAGTGAGCGTGACGATTCCCTTCGATCGCTACACGTTCCGTCACTGGGAGACGTCGCGCGCAGCGTGGGAAACCGAGGCAGGAACCTGGACGGTCCACGTGGGACGCAACGTCTCCGACATGCCGCTGAGCGCCACCCTCGAGGTCGAAGGAACCACACCCTCGCCGATTGACCCGGCCCTCGGACACTACCTGAGCGCCGACGTCGCGCACGTCACCAACGGCGAGTTCGCGGTCCTGCTGGGACGGACGATCCCGACGGCTCATCCCGCGGACGACCTGTCGGCAGCTGACCCGATGTCCGAGATGACGCGCGCCAAGACCTGGCTTGCCCGCGTCGCCGGACGCAAGCTTCATGCCCTCAAAGCGAAGGCTGACGCTAAGGGAACCCCGGACCTCAACATCCTCTTCGTCCTCAACATGCCTTTCCGTGCCATCGCGAAGATGAGCAACGGCGCGGCAAGCCCCGACATGGTGGACGCGATCCTCCTGGCCGTCAACGGGCACCCCCTGCGAGGACTCACCCGCGCCGCCCTCGGATTCCTCTCCAACGCGCGTGCCAACAAGGCCACCCAGCGCGAACTCGACCAGACCCGATGATGCGGTCCCAACCTCGTTACTCCCAACTGACGTAAAGGAACACACATGCAGGCTCTTACCCGGTGGTGGAAGAACTTTGAATCCAAGCACCCGACGGTTGCGCAGTTCATCATCTTCTTCATCCTCTCCAACGGCATTACGGTGCTGCAGCTGGTTCTCATGCCGGCGTTCAGGGCGGTTTTCGCGCACACGAGCCTCGTCGACACGGCCTTCCAGTTCCTGCCGGTCGGCGTCTCGCACGGACACATGGTCTTCCTCTTCGACTACCCGGCAGGCTCAATGTCTGTGGGTGGAGGCGGTGGCCTCGCGTATTTCCTTGCCGTGGAGATCACCCTGCTGATTGCGCAGGTCATCAACTTCTTTGCCCAGCGCAACGTTACCTTCAAGTCCAACTCGTCCGTGGGCAAGGCGGCCTTCTGGTACGCGGTCGCCTACGTCGTCATCACGATCGCAGCCGCCGCCCTTCAGGTTCTCTATAAAGACCCGATCTATGCGTGGGCGATTTCTGTGATGGGCGCGGGCGGCGAAACCTTTGCCGACGTCATCACGATGATTATCAACGCCGCCATCTCCTTCTGGGTGTTCTTCCCCATCTTTAAGGTGGTTTTCAAGCAGGATCCCTCGCAGGAGGACGCGCAGGCCAGCGACGCACAGTAGACTATTGGCAGACTTCACGAGAGGAGACGCCATGAATGCGCCGCTGCTGACGGTGATCGTGCCCGCCTACAATTCCGAGGATTACCTCGACCGGGCACTGACGACGCTCGTCGGATACGGCGATGAACTCGAGGCGATTATCGTCAACGACGGTTCGAAGGACCGTACTGCCCAGATCGCCGACGAGTGGGCCGCTCGATACCCCTCCGTGACAGTCATCCACCAGGAGAACAAGGGACACGGCGGTGCCGTCAACGCCGGCCTCGCCGCCGCCACCGGCACGCACGTGCGCGTCGTCGACTCCGATGACTGGCTGG
>ERZ773069.1455-NODE-1455-length-13734-cov-16.043132_pt1 | contig 13734 bp, 7 predicted proteins | sample MGYA00580619_ERZ773069 | MGnify/ENA primary metagenome ERZ773069 (study PRJEB29015, sample SAMEA2738007) | human oral metagenome | biome: human oral; feature: human-associated habitat; material: dental | place: China | collected 2108 ...
GGGAGGCCCTGTCAGCCGAGCAGCAGCGGCTGGCGCACGCTCATGACCTGCTGGCCGGGGCGGATGCGCTGGCCAATGCACTGGAGCGCGACGAGGATGCCATTGCCGGCCGCCTGGGCAGCCTGCAGGGGCGCCTGCGCGCCCTGGCCGAGATCGACCCTGCCCTGAAGAACGCTGCCGAGCTGGTGGATTCCGCCGTCATCCAGATCGACGAGGCCGCCAGCGAGCTGGCCGCCTATGCCGACCGGGTGGACCTGGATCCGGAACGCTTCGCCGAGGTCGAGCAGCGGGTGGCTGCGCTCTTCAACACGGCTCGCAAGCTGCGCCTGCAGCCGCAGGACCTGGCCTCGCACCTGGAGGGTCTGCAGGCCGAGCTGGAACAGCTGGGCGCGGCGGTCGACATCGAGAAACTGGAAGCCGCCAGCGCGGAGGCCGAAACCGCCTACCGCAAGCTGGCCGAGAAGGTGTCAGCAGCCCGCAAGAAGACGGCCGCCCGCCTGGCGGGCGAAGTCACCGAACAGATCGAGCGTCTGGGCATGCCCGGCACCCGGCTGCTGATTGCCTGCACGCCGGCCACACCCGGCCCGTCAGGCATCGACGCGGTGGAATTCCAGATTGCCGCACACGAGGGGGCCACGCCCCGCCCCATCGCCCGGGTGGCCTCGGGCGGAGAGCTTTCCCGCATCGGGCTGGCCATTGCGGTGCTGGCGGCGCGCTCGGCCCCGGTGTCAATCCTGATCTTCGACGAGGCCGACACCGGTGTGGGCGGCGCGGTGGCGGCCGTCATCGGCGAGCTGATGCAGCGGCTGGCGGCCGAGTCGCAGGTCCTGTGCGTGACGCACCTGCCGCAGGTGGCAGCGCGTGCCGACCATCACCTGAAGGTGCTGAAGACGCGCTCGACGAACTCGGTCTCCAGCCGGGTTGAACGGCTGGACGAGGCTGCGCGCCAGGAGGAGATCGCCCGGATGCTGGGCGGCAAGAAGATCACCGGCACGACCCGGGCCCATGCGGCCGAGCTGCTGGAAGCCAGCCGGCGCTGATCACCGCAGCTGCCAGGACCCTCCCACGGCCGCCAGCAGGGTGATGTAGTTGTTCAGCCGCTCGGCCTGCAGCGACAGCAGCTGGCTCTGCGCGCTGAGGCTTGTGCTCTCGGCAGAGGCCAGCTCGGCGTAGTTCACCACCCCGCCCTGGTAGCGGTTGCGCACCACGCGCTCGGCTTCCTGCGCCAGCGACACCAGACGCTGCTGGTCGGTTTCCTGATGGGCCAGCGTGCGGCGCGACAGCAGACCGTCCTCGATCTCCTGCAGGGCGGTAAGCACCTGCAGGCGGTAGGCCGCCACCTTCTCGTCGTAGGCGGCTTCCTGGGTCTTCAGGGCGGCACTGCGGGTACCGCCGTCGAACAGGGTCTGGGCCAGCTGGGCACCGACCGACCAGGAGCGCAGCGGCGATGACAGCAGATTGGCAACCGTGGCCGAGCTGAGGGTACCGGAGGTGCTGAGCGTCAGGTCGGGCAGCCAGGCGCCACGGGCCACGCCCACGTCGGCATTGGCAGCCGCCACCTGGCGTTCGGCCACGCGCACGTCGGGGCGACGACGCAGCAGGTCGATGGAGAGCGTCTCGGGAATGGCGGGCACGGCCGGCAGCATGACGGGTGGCGCCGAGGCATCCTTGCCGCCCGGAACCGTGTTGGCCATGGCGGTGGGCGCCAGATCGGCGGCGCTCAGGGACGAGGGCGGCAGGCCCAGCAGAACGGCAATGGCGTGACGTTCGGTGTCACGGCTGCGTTCCAGCGCATGGCGCTGGGTGACGACCGACTGCAGGCTGGTCTCGGCCTGCGCCACATCGGCCCGCGTCACCAGACCAGCCTGGTACTGATTGCGGGTGAGCTGCAGCGAACGCTCGGAGGTCGCTTCGGAGCGGGCCTGCAGGATGAGCTGCGCTTCGGCCAGACGCATGCGCCAGTAGGCCTGGATGAGACTGACCTGAGCCTGAAGCTCGGCAGCGCGGCGGTTGGCCTCGGCCGCCTGCAGGGCAGCATGGCTGGATTCGACCTGGGCCGAGACCTTGCCCCACAGGTCCGGGGCCCAGCTGATGGTGGTGCCGGCCTGAACGTTGTTGGTGGCGCCGGTGCTGTTGCCGCTCAGCTGGGACAGGGTTTGTTCGTCCAGCCCCAGGGCGTTGAGGGCGCTGGAACTGCCCGTGCTGCCGGATCTGTTACCCGTTGTGCTGCCCTTGCTACCCTGGCGCCCGGCCTGGGCATTGACGCTGACCTGGGGCAGGCGTGAGGCACCGGCCCCCGAGAGCGCGGCTTGGGCCTGGCGCAGGCGAGCCTGGGCCTGCACCATCGACAGGTTCCCGGTCTGCATGCGCTGCAGCAGCCCTTGCAGCACCGGATCCTGGAAGGCGGCGCCATCGATCAGGCTGACGACGGCAATGCGGTCGTCGGGCTGGCGGCCGGCATCCCCCGCCGTGCCACCGGACGGCGCTCCCGCTGCGCTGACATCCTTGCCCCGGGGCTCAGCCTTGTCGGCCGTCCCCGTCTTCTGACCAACGGCACCGGCATGGCCGGCCTGCGCCTGGTGTGCAGCGGCCTCACGTTCGGTACTGGACGCCAGATGCCAGCCGCTGTTCTGCTCCAGCGGTGCTTCCAGCGCCGAGGCAGGCACCTTGTAGGGGGTCATCACGCTGCAGCCGGCCAGCGCCAGCAGCAGGCTGGTCGCCAGCGTGGTGCGGCGAAAGAGGGTCGTCACGGTCATCGGGGTCCGAGCGGTCATGTCAGGCATGAAAGCAAGCCAAGGAAGGTGGAGAAAGGGTGAAGCACGGGTGCCGCCCCAGTTTACGACGCCAGCCATGGTCCGGGTGCGGTTGTGGCGGATATTCCCCCCTTTTTTGCAGCGGGGAATCGCTGCCGGACCGTCCGACAGCAGGTCAGACCGTCCGACCGCGCGTCAGACCGTCCGGAAGCCGCAGGGCTGACCGATGCGATGCCGGACCGGCCGGCACCGTGTCAGGACGACCGGCCTTTCCAGCGTGAAGCCCGGTCAGGCGCCCTTCCCGCCCGCTTCTTCCGTACCCTCGTTGCCGTTGGGACGGCTGGCAAACCAGGTGGCCAGGATGGGGCCCGAGACGTTGTGCCAGAAGCTGAAGACGGCGCTGGGCACGGCGACGATGGGCGCGCTGGCAAAGTGCAGGCCGGCCAGCGTGGCGCCCAGGCCGGAGTTCTGCATGCCGACCTCGATGGCAAGGGCCTTGCCATCGTAGAACGGCAGCCGGAACAGACGCGCCGCCAGCAGCCCGCCCAGGTAGCCCAGACCGTTGTGCAGCACCACCACGCCGAAGATCAGCAGGCCCGAATCGATGATGCGGTCCTTGCTGCCGGCCACGACGGCGCCGACGATCAGCACGATGGCAATGACCGAGATGAGCGGCATGGTCTCGGCCACATGGTCGATGCGATGGCCCAGGATGGCTTTGATGATGAGACCCACGATGATGGGCAGCAGCACCACCTGCACGACCGACAGGAACATGCCCGAGGCATCCACCTGCAGCCACTGCGAGGCAAACAGCCAGAACACCAGCGGGGTGAGCAGCGGCGCCAGCAGCGTGGCCACCGTGGTGCAGGCCACCGACAGCGCCGTGTTGCCACGGGCCAGATAGGTCATGACGTTGGACGCGGTGCCGCCCGGGCATGCCCCCACCAGGATGACGCCGACGGCCAGATCGGGCGGCAGGTCAAAGACCTTGCACAGCCCCCAGGCCAGGGCGGGCATGATGAGGAACTGAGCGCACACGCCCACCAGCACGGCTTTCGGGTAGCGCAGCACGCCGGTGAAGTCCTTCACCGACAGTGTGAGGCCCATGCCCAGCATGACAGCGGCCAGCAGGTAGGGAATCCAGCTGCGCAGACCCAGGAAAAGGCTTGGAAACACGAAGCCCAGGGCACCGAACAGCAGCACCCACAGGGCGAAGGTCTTGTTGGTGAAACGGACGATTCTCAGCAGGGTGTCCATGCAGATGACGCTCCGAGAGCGAATGGTTCAGTCAAGGAGGAAAGAGGGAAGCCATTCTAGCGCCGGCCTCGCCGCAGCCATTGCTGCAACCGCTCCAGCAGCAGGTACAGCGCCGGCGTGGTGTAGAGGGTGATGAGCTGGCTGACCGCCAGGCCGCCGATGATGACCAGACCCATCGGACGGCGCAGCTCGCCGCCATCGCCCAGGCCCATGGCCAGCGGAATGGCGCCGGCCAGTGCGGCCACGTTGGTCATCAGGATCGGACGCAGGCGCTGGCCCGCCGCCTGCAGGATGGCCACGTGCGGGGCCAGTCCTTCGTGGAGCTGCTTCTTCAGGGCCACATCAATCATCAGGATGCCGTTCTTCATCACCACGCCGATGAGCAGGAAGAGCCCCAGCAGCGCAATGAGGCTGAACGGCGTGTTGCTGGCCCACAGCGCCAGCAGCGCCCCCACGCCCGCCGAGGGAATGGTGGAGAGCACGGTGATCGGATGCAGCAGGTTCTCGTACAGGATGCCCAGCACCAGGTAGACGGCCAGCACCACCCCCAGGATCAGCCAGCCCTGACCGTCGGCCTGGACCAGCGACTTGGGTCGGCCATCGTCGCCATCAATGTCGGCAATGACGGTGACCGGCATGCGCTCAGCGTCGATCACGTCACGAACCGCCTCCAGGGCCGCAGTGTCGGTCACGTCGGCCGCCACCGAGAAGCTGATGGTGGAAGCCGAGAACTGGTCCACGTGGCGCTCGCGGTCCTGCACCATGCCGAAGTGCCAGTGCGCCACCTCGGCCAGCGCCACCGACTTGCCCTCGCTGGTGATGATCTGCACGCGATCCAGCGCCAGCGGATTCTCGGTGAAACGCTCGGAGACCTCCATCACCACCCGGTACTGGTTGCGGTCCTGGTACAGCGTGGCCACCTGGCGCTGCGCGAACGAATTGCTGAGCGCCGCCGAGATGTCGGTCAGCTGCACGCCCAGTCGGCTGGCCGTGTTGCGGTCAATGTCCAGCACGATCTGGCGAGTGTCCTCACCCAGGCTGTAGCGGACGTTCTCCAGCTCGGGGCGCTTCGACAGCGCCACGCCCAGCCGCTGGTTCCAGGTTCGCAGCAGATCCCGGTCGCCGGACTTCAGCACGATCACGTGATCAGCGTCGTCCCCGAACTTCGGGGGCGACAGCTGCAGGTCCTGCTCCACACGACCGAAGAACATGGTGCCCGCCATTTGCGGTGCGTTGCGGCGCAGGCGGTCGATGACCTGGCGCGCCGACACCTTGCGTTCAGCCAGCGGCTTGAGGGTGATGACCAGGCGGGCGTTGGTGAGTCCGCCATTGCCACCGCTGATGCCGGCCACATCCTGCACGGCCGGATCGGACAGGATCCAGCGGCGGTAGCGCTCGATGCGCGGCTGCATGATCTGGAAGGAGAAACCGTCATCGCCCCGGATGAAGGCGCCGATCACGCCCGTGTCCTGCTCGGGCAGATCCGAGCGCGGCAGGTTGGCAAACAGCCAGACACTGGCGGCGATCAATCCCACCAGAGCCACGATCCCATACCAGGCGTAGCGCAGCATCCAGGCCAGCGACTGCTCATAGGCCGCCTGCAGATGATGAAAATAGCTGGCATGAAGCCCAAGCAGGCGTCGATGCCATGGGGCGCGGGCCACTTCGGCGTCATCCTGCAAGGACACCGATCCCGGCATCCCCTGCCCTGCATCGTGGGTCACATCCGGCATGCCCCCCGGCAAAGCAGCCGCCTGTGCAGCGCCATGCTCGGCTGCCTTTTGCCGTCTTTCCCGCGGCAGCACGTGCGCGCACAGCGCGGGCGTCAGGCTGATGGACACGACCAGCGAGATGACGATGGCCGCCGCCAGCGTGAGCGAGAACTCGCGGAACAGCCGCTCGATGATGCCGCCCATGAACAGCACGGCCACGAACACCACCACCAGCGCCACGTTCAGCGCCAGCAGCGTGAAGCTCACCTCGCCCGCACCGCGCATCGCCGCCCGGTAAGGTGACAGCCCCCGCTCGGTGTGGCGGGTGATGTTTTCCAGCACGACGATGGCGTCATCGACCACCAGGCCGGCGGCCACCACCAGCGCCATGATGCTGAGGTTGTTGAGCGAGAAGCCCGCCAGCCAGATGACGGCAAAGGTGCCAATCAGCGAGACCGGAATCACCGCAACCGGAATGAGCGCGGTGCGAAGCCGTGCCACGAAGAGCCACACCACCGCCGCCACGATCAGGCACGAGAACACCAGCGTCCATTGCGCCTCGGCCAGACTGCCGCGGATGCCCAGCGAACGGTCCATCACCACGGTGAGGCTGGCCTGCGGCGGCAGGATGGCCTGCAGCTGCGGCAGCGTGGCCTTGATGGCATCGATGGTGGCCACCACGTTGGCATCGGGCTGACGGGTGACGAGCGCAATGATGGCGGGCTGATGGTTGTGGAAACCGCTGCTGTAGCGGTTCTCCACCGAATCGCTCACCTCGGCCACGTCCGAGAGCCGCACGGCCTGGCCGTTCTTCCAGCGCAGCACCAGGTCCGAGAAGTCGGCCGCGTTCTTCAGCTTGCGACCGGTGGCCACCAGCCAGCGGTTGCCTTCATCTTCCAGAAAACCCTCGGGCGCCTCGGCGCTGGCGGCCACCACCACCTGGCGTGCATCCTCCAGCGACATGCCCAGGGCAGCCAGCGCGCTGGGCTCGAAGCGGATGCGCACAGCTGGCAGCGATGCGCCGCCCAGCGAGACCTCGCCCACCCCCTGCACGCGCGAGATCTTCTGCAGCACGATGTTGTCAGCCAGATCGTAGAGCTGGCTGGGCGGAAGCGTGGCTGACGACAGCGCCAGCGCCAGGATGGGCGACGTGGAGGAATTGAGCTTGCGGAAGGTGGGCCGGCCGGGCATGCCGGGCGGCAGCTGGTCGATGACGCCGTTGATGGCCGCCTGCACCTCGCGAGAGGCCTCGTTCAGGTCACGATCGATGTCGAAGAAGAGCCGCACCTCGGTGCTGCCGGTACTGCTGGACGACGAGATGGACGACAGCCCCGCAATGGCGCCCAGCGCCCGTTCCAGCGGCCCGGCCACGGTCGCCGCCATGCTGTTGGGGCTGGCTCCGGGCAGGCTGGCCGAGACCACCACCATCGGCGTGTCGATCTGCGGCAGCGGCGCCACCGGCAGCTGTCGCCACGCCAGCCAGCCGGCCAGCAGGATGGCCAGCGCCAGCATGGTGCTGCCGATGGGGCGGCGGATGAAGGGACGGGACAGATTCATCGACTATGGGCGATCACGGCAGGGACGGGCTCATGGGCAGCAGGTCAGCGGAAAGAACGGCTTCATCGGCCTCGGCGCTGCGCGATCCGCTCGAAGAACAGGTAGATGACGGGCGTGGTGTAGAGCGTGAGCACCTGACTGACCACCAGCCCTCCCACCATCACCAGACCCAGCGGCTGGCGCAGCTCGGCGCCCGACCCGCTGGCCAGCATCAGCGGCAGCGCGCCCAGCAGCGCGGCCAGCGTGGTCATCAGGATGGGCCGGAAACGCAGGATGGCAGCGCGGTGGATGGCAGCACGCGCCGACAGCCGTTCATGACGCTCGGCCTCCAGCGCGAAGTCCACCATCATGATGCCGTTCTTCTTCACCAGGCCGATGAGCAGCACGATGCCGATGACGGCCACCATGTCCAGCGCCCGGCCGCTGACGAGCAGCGCCAGCAGCGCCCCCACCGTGGCCGAGGGCAGCGTGGACAGGATGGTGATGGGGTGAATGGCGCTCTCGTACAGGATGCCCAGCACCAGGTACATCACCACCACGGCGGCCAGCACCAGCCACAGCGTGTTCGACAGCGATGCCCGGAACGCCTCGGCCGCCCCCAGGAAGCGGCTCTCGATGGACAGCGGCCAGCCCAGCCGCTGCTGCACCTCTTCCACAGCCGCCACCGCATCCCCCAGCGAATGGCCGTTGCCCAGGTTGAAGGACAGCGTGGCCGCCGGGAACTGCGACTGATGGTTCACCACCACCGGCGCCTTGCGGTTGCTCCAGTGTGCCAGAGCGGAAAGCGCCACCGGCGTGCCGTCGGAAGCCGCCACGAACACATGGTCCAGTGCCGCCATGCCCTCGGCCCGCGCCGGATCCTGCTCCAGCACCACACGGTACTGGTTGGACTGCGTGAAGAGCGTGGCGATCTGCCGCTGCGCGAAGGCATTCTGCAGAGCCGCGGTGATGGTCTGCACCTGCACGCCCAGGCGGGCGGCGGCGGTGCGGTCAATCTCCACGTAGGCCTGCCAGCCGTCGTTCTGCAGATCGCTGCCGATGTCGGCCAGCTCGGGCCGCTGGGCCAGCGCGGCCTGCAGGCGCGGCACCCACTCGGCCAGCAGTTCCGTGTCGGGCGTGCTCAGCATCATCTGGTACTGGGCGCGGCTGATGCGGTCCTCAATGGAAAGCTCCTGCACCGGCTGGAACCAGACGCCCATGGTCCTACGCTCGGCCTCGGGCCGTTCGGCCATCCGGTGGCGCAGCCGGTCGATGATGGCGAGCACGTCGTCAGCACGGTCCTCGTGCGACTTCAGGTTCAGCAGCATGCGCCCCGTGTTCAGCGCGGTGTTGCTGCCGTCCACGCCGATGAACGACGACAGGCTGGCCACGTCCGGGTCATCGAGCAGCTGGCGGGCCACGGCCTCCTGCTGTTTCTTCATGGCCTCGAACGAGATGGTGCCGGGCGCCTGCGTCACCACCTGGATGACACCACTGTCCTGCACCGGGAAGAAGCCCTTGGGCACCAGCAGGTACAGCCAGACCGTCAGCCCCAGCGTGGCCAGCATCACCAGCAGCATCAGCCCCTGGTGATTCAGCACGCGGTCCAGGCTGCGGCCGTAGGCAGCAATCAATCGGTCCAGCAGCGCGGGACGCGCCGACGGCCCTGCCCCGTGCCCTGTCTCGCCCTTCAGCATCCGCGCCGACATCATGGGCGTGAGGGTCAGCGACACCAGCAGCGAGATGCCGATGGCCACCGCCAGCGTGACGGCGAATTCATGAAAGAGCCGCCCCACCACGTCACCCATGAAGAGCAGCGGAATCAGGACAGCCACCAGCGAGACGGTGAGCGACACCAGCGTGAAGCCGATCTCCCTCGCGCCGTCCAGGGCGGCCTGCAGCGCCGGCTTGCCCTGCTCCCGGTGGCGGGCGATGTTCTCCATCATCACGATGGCGTCGTCGACCACGAAGCCGGTGGCGATGGTGAGCGCCATCAGGCTGAGGTTGTTGAGCGAATAGTCGGCCAGGTACATGGCGGCAAAGGTGGCCACCAGCGAGATGGGCACCACCACGGCCGGAATCAGCGTCATGCGCACCGAGCGCAGGAACACGAGCGTCACCAGCACCACCAGCCCCACGGCCAGCCCCAGCTCCACCTGCACGTCGCGCACCGAGCTGCGGATACTCTCGGTACGGTCGGTGAGGATGCGCACGTCCACGCTGGCCGGCAGCGTGGCGGTCAGCCGCGGCAGCAGCGTACGCACCCGGTCGGCCACCTCGATGACATTGGCATCGGGCTGGCGCTGCACGCTGATCAGGATGGCCCGCTCGGCGTCGGCCCAGGCGGCCAGAAAGCGGTCCTCGGGCCCCTGCACCACGGTGGCCACGTCGCGCACGCGCAGCGGCACGCCGTTCTTCCAGGTCACCACCAGGTCCTCGTACTGGGCCACCGTGGTCAGCTGGTCGTTGGCGTCCAGCGTGGTGCTGCGCACCGGGCCGTCGAAGCTGCCCTTGGGCAGATTGGCATTGGCCGAGGCAATCACCTTCTGCACGTCGGCCAGCGTGAGCCCGGCGGCCTTCAGCGCGGCGGAATCGGCCTGCACGCGGATGGCCGGGCGCTGGCCACCGGCCAGGCTCACCTGACCCACGCTCTGAACCTGTGCCAGCTTCTGCGCCATGCGGGTGTCCACCAGGTCGTGGATCTGCGGCAGCGGCAGGGTCTTCGAGCTGACGGCCAGCGTCAGGATCGGCGTGTCGGCCGGATTGACCTTGCGGTAGCGCGGCGGGGCCGGCATGCCGTCGGGCAGCAGGCTCTCAGCATTGTCCAGCGCCGACTGCACGTCCTGCTCGGCCACGCCCAGGTCGCTGTCCAGCGCAAACTGCAGCGTGATGACCGAGACGCCGGCGCCGCTGGCTGACGACATCTGCTTGAGGCCGGAAATCTGGCCCAGATAGCGCTCCAGCGGCGCGGTGATCATCCGCGCCACCGTGTCGGGACTGGCGCCTGGCAACGTGGCCTGCACCTGGATGACCGGATAGTCGACCTGCGGCAGCGCCGCCACCGGCAGCAGCCGCCAGGCCAGCATGCCGGCCACCAGCAGCGCCACCATCAGCAGTGACGTGGCGATGGGCCGCAGGATGAAGGGACGGGAGAAATTCATGGCAACGCTCAGGGTCCAGGCGGCGGGCCGCCCGCCGGGCCTTCATCGGGCCCCGGGGCCAGCAGGGCATCCGCGTCGCCCTCGGTGGCGGCCACGATCTTCACCGGGCTGCCGTTGCGCAGCCGGTCCATGCCTTCCAGCACCACCCGCTCGCCAGCGGCCAGCCCCTCGACGATCTGCACCCGATCGGCCGTGGTGGCGCCCAGCTTCACGACCTGCACATGGGCCTTGTCATCACGCACCACATAGACATAGTTGCCCTGGGTGCCGAACTGCACCGCATCCACCGGCACGCTGACGGCCTTGGGCAGCGTCTGCAGCGTGAGGCGGATGTTCACGAACTGGTTGGGAAAGAGCGTCTCACCCGGGTTGTCGAAGCGCGCCCGCACCCGCAGCGATCCGGTCGTGGTGTCGATCTGGTTGTCCAGCGTGGTGAGGCGGCCGCTGGCCAGCCGGCCCTGCTCGCTGCGGTCCCAGGCCTCCACCTCCAGACCATTGCCGGCAGCGGCGGCCATCGCGTCGCGCAGCGCCGTCAGCTGCACCTCCGGCACGCCGAAGATCACCGAGATGGGGTCGGTCTGCACGATGCTGACCAGGCCGTCCGTGGTGGAGGGACCGATCATCGCGCCGATGTTGGTCTTCAGAAGCCCCAGCCGGCCGGCCACCGGCGCGTGGATCTTCGTGTAGCCCAGCTGTACCCGGGCATTGTCCACCTTGGCCTGGTCGGTGGTCGAACGTGCCTGCAGCTGCCGCACCAGCGCCCGCTGGGTCTCCAGCTGCTGGCGGGACACCGAATCCTGCCGATAGAGCCGCTCGTAGCGCGCCAGATCGGAACGGGCATTCTTCAGCTCGGCCTGGTTCTGCGCCTGGGTGCCTCGCGCCTCGTCCAGGCTGGCCTGCAGCGCACGCGGATCCAGCTCGGCCAGCAGCTGGCCGGCCTGCACGTGCGCACCTTCCTGGAAATGCACGCGCAGCAGCCGCCCTTCCACCTGCGGCACCACGGTGACGGTGTTGTAGGGGGTGACGTTGCCCACGGCGCGGATCACCACCGGGAAGGCGCCCTGCTCGGCACTCACCACACTGACGGTAACGGGCGACATGCCACCCGGCCCGCCGGCGCCCGGCGGCGGGGGCGGCCCATCGGGCACGACGGTGCCGTGGGAAGCGGGTTTTAGAACCCAGAACCAGAGGCCGGCACCGACGGCCAGCAGCACCAGGGCCGTGACCACCAGCGTGGTACGGCGTCCGGACGCCTTGTGAGACGATAAGGACATGAAGGCGAAAACAGCAGGGAGAAGGAAGCCCTTATCATACGGGCCGACCCGTGGCGGCCCGAACTTTGCAGGAACTTTACACAACGCCCGACGGGCGGCGTACCCCGGAAGCGACAGACGGCCCTGCCGGTGTCGCACCGTCCCCGTGCCTTCCCGGCACCCGCCTCATGCCCGCCGACCCGCCCTGTGGTGCCGGCCATGGCATCATTGCCGGTTCAGGCCCGGACCGCGCCATGCCGCCGGCACCCTCCGCACAACCCAGGAGCCCATCCCTCTGATGCCCATCCGTCTTTCCCGCATCCCCGGCACGCTGTTGCTGCTGGCCGCAGCCGCCACGCTGGCCGGCTGCGCCAGCGACCGCTCGCGCAGCGGCTTTCTGGAACCCTATCGCTTTGCCATTCCGCAGGGCAACTACATCAACCAGCAGATGCTGGACGAGGTGCACACCGGCATGGCACCCGACGAGGTGCGGCTGCGCATCGGCACCCCGTTGCTGGCCGACGTGTTCCACCCCAACCGCTGGGAATACGTCTTCCGCTTCCAGTATCCGAACGGCGATGCCGAGCTGCGCCGCGTGACGGTGTTCTTTGCCGACGGCCGCGTCAGCGACATCAAGCATGACCGCCTGCCCGAGCGCGACGACCCGAACGATCCGGCCCTGCCCGGCTACCAACCCACCGAAAGGCACGTGAACTCATGAAGATTGCCATCACTGGCGCCTCCGGCCGCATGGGGCGCATGCTGATCGAGGCCGTCCTGGCCGCCCCCGACATGGAACTGGCTGCGGCGCTGGACCGCAGCGACAGCCCGGCACTGGGCACCGATGCCGGCGCCTTCATGGGGGCCAAGACCGGCGTGACCATCACCGACCGCACTGACGCGGCCCTGGCCGGCTGCCAGGTGCTGATCGACTTCACCCGCCCCGAAGCCAGCATGGCGTACCTGGACGCCTGCCGGCAGCATGGCGTGAAGATGGTCATCGGCACCACCGGCTTCTCGACCGAGCAGCGCGCCCGCATCCAGCAGGCCGCACAGGACATCGCCATCGTGCAGGCCGCCAACATGAGCCCGGGCGTCAATGCCGCCATCCGGCTCATCGAGCTGGCCACGCAGATGCTGGCCGACACCGACATTGAGGTCATCGAGGCCCACCACCGCCACAAGGTGGATGCTCCCTCGGGCACGGCGCTCGCCATCGGCGAGGCCATCGCCGCGCAGCTGGGCAAGCCGCTGGCCGAGATCGGCGTCTTCGCCCGCGAAGGGCACACCGGCCCGCGCCAGCCCGGCAGCATCGGCTTTTCCACCATCCGTGGCGGCGACATCGTGGGCGACCACACGGTGCTCTTTGCCGGCAACGGCGAGCAGATCGAGATCCGCCACCGCGCCACCAGCCGCGCCCACTACGCCGACGGCAGCCTGCGCGCCTGCCGCTTCCTGGCCGACAAGACCCATGGCCTGTACGACATGCGGGCCGTGCTGGGGCTTTCCAGCGGCAACCCATCGACCTGAACAAACCGGCCCGAACCGGGCCGGTCATCTACCTCACAGCGGCCTGTCCATGGCCGCTGAAGAGTTTCCCCATGACGATTCGATCCGGCCGCCTTCAGGCAGCCGGGGGCGTCGCTTACTTCGCCGCGCCGATGACCTTGAGCACGGTATCCACCGTCAGCAGCTCGGGCAGCTGCACGGGCGCGGCTTTCGGATCGCGGCCATCATAGAACAGGTAGAGCGGCACGCTGTTGCGGCCAAAGCGCGCCAGCTCGGCCGAGATGGCCGGATCACGGCGTGTCCAGTCGGCCTTGAGCAGCAGCACGTTGCGGTCGCGGAAGGCGGCCTGCACCTCGTCGCGGTTCAGCGCCACCTTCTCGTTGACCTGGCAGCTCAGGCACCAGGCGGCCGAGAAGTCCACGAAGACCGGCACGCCCGCAGCACGAGCTGCAGCCTGGCGCTCGGGCGACCACGGCTGCCAGCCCCGGCAGGATGCCGGCAGGCAGCCATCCGCTTCCGGCTTGCACGACGCCGGCAGCATGGACACCGG
>ERZ773069.1456-NODE-1456-length-13726-cov-38.539829_pt1 | contig 13726 bp, 12 predicted proteins | sample MGYA00580619_ERZ773069 | MGnify/ENA primary metagenome ERZ773069 (study PRJEB29015, sample SAMEA2738007) | human oral metagenome | biome: human oral; feature: human-associated habitat; material: dental | place: China | collected 2108 ...
TTACCAATGCCCAAATGGTGGACAAGGTCTTTGCGGAAGTCAAGCCAAGCTTGGTCTATCACTGCGCAGCCTATACCGCTGTTGATGCAGCTGAAGACGAAGGCAAAGAGCTGGACTATGCCATCAACGTGATTGGTACCGAAAATGTGGCAAAAGCAGCAGAAGCACATGGGGCGACCATGGTCTACATCTCAACAGACTATGTCTTTGACGGACAAAAGCCTGTAGGCGAGGAATGGGAAGTAGACGATCGACCAGATCCGCAGACTGAGTATGGTCGTACCAAGCGCATGGGTGAGGAGCTGGTTGAGAAATATTCCAGCCGTTTCTATATTATCCGTACTGCCTGGGTCTTTGGGAACTACGGTAAAAATTTTGTCTTTACCATGCAAAATCTTGCTAAGACACATAAAACTCTGACCGTAGTTAATGACCAGCATGGTCGTCCAACTTGGACTCGTACGCTGGCTGAGTTTATGACTCATTTGGCTGAAAACCAAAAGGAATTTGGTTATTACCATCTGTCTAATGATGCATCAGAGGACACAACTTGGTATGACTTTGCAGTGGAAATTCTCAAAGATACAGATGTGGAAGTCCAGCCGGTTGATTCCAGCAAGTTCCCAGCCAAGGCTAAGCGACCTTTCAACTCAACTATGAGCCTGGCCAAGGCTAAGGCTACAGGCTTTGTCATTCCAACTTGGCAGGATGCTTTGAAAGAGTTTTACAAGCAGGAAGTGAGAAAATAAGGCGTTGATAGACTAGTTCACTATGAACTAGTCTATTTTATGGGTTAAACAACTTAATGAACCTTGTTGAAAGTTCCACAAATCACCAAGAAAATGATATAATAGACTAGATTGTAAATCTTTGAATAGAGGAAAAGCATGAGACATGTCTTCATCATCGGGAGTCGCGGACTTCCTGCTAAATATGGCGGATTTGAAACCTTTGTTGAAAAATTAGTAGAAAATAAGGTTTCTTCCCAAATCCAGTATCATGTAGCTTGTTTGTCGGATGATGAAGATTTTCATCATTTTGATTACAAGGGAGTGGATTGCTTCACCATTAAGGCTCCTAAGTTGGGGCCGGCTCGGGTGATTGCCTATGATATGATGGCCATCAATTATTCCTTAAAGCTAGTGCAAGAGCAGCAGATTAAGAGTCCATTTTTTTATATTTTGGGTAATACGATTGGAGCCTTTGTGGCACCTTTTGCACATAAAATTCATAAAGCAGGCGGGACTTTCTTTATTAATCCAGATGGTCTGGAATGGAAGAGAGCTAAGTGGCCTAAGCCGGTTCAAGCCTATCTTAAATATTCTGAGAAGCTTATGACCAAGCATGCTGATCTGGTCATTGCGGACAACCAAGGCATTGAAAGTTATATAAAAGAATTCTATCCTTGGTCCAAGACGGCTTTCATTGCTTATGGGACAGATCTCCAGCTATCTTCTCTTGACTCTCAGGATGCTTGCGTGCGTGATTTTTTTGAGAAATGGCAGAGCAGAGAAAAGGAATATTATTTGATTGTTGGACGTTTTGTGCCAGAAAACAATTACGAAGCTATCATTCGAGAATTTATGAAATCCAAAACCCAACGTGACTTGCTGATTATCTGCAATCATGAGGGAAATCCTTATTTTGAAGAGCTCAAGCAAAAAACGGGTTTTGATAAGGATTCTCGGATTAAGTTTGTCGGGACTGTTTATGATCAGGAATTGCTCAAATACATCCGCAATCAAGCTTTTGCCTACTTGCATGGCCACGAAGTCGGTGGAACTAATCCCGGGCTTCTGGAAGCTCTGGCTCAGACTGATGCCAATTTGGTTTTGGACGTGGACTTCAACCATCAAGTAGCCCAAGAAACAGCTTTGTATTGGCAAAAAGAAGAGGGGCAGTTGGCCCAGCTGATTGACAAAGTGGATGGTCAGCTCGATTTTTCTGAGCTAGGTCAGGCAGCCAAAGAAAATATGAAAGAAAACTACACCTGGGAAAAAATTGTAGGTGAATACGAGGAGCTATTTTTATCATGAAAGTGACTATTCTTCTGTCTACCTATAATGGTGAGCAGTTTTTGGCAGAGCAGATTGAAAGTATTCAAGCCCAAACTTATAGGGATTGGCAGCTCTTGATTCGAGATGATGGCTCTAGTGATGGGACGCGAGCGATTATTGAGGATTTTTGCCAACAGGACGACCGGATCTTCTTTATCAACCCAGAAGCCGCTCAAAATTTGGGTGTCATTAAGAGTTTTCATAGCTTGCTGAAGTATCAGGATTCGGATGTTTACTTTTTTAGTGATCAGGATGATGTCTGGTTGCCGGATAAGTTGGCGATTCAGTTGGCGGCAGCAGAAAACTATGATGCTTCCGTACCTTTGTTGGTTTATATGGATTTAAAAGTGGTGGATCAGGAGCTAAATGTTGTTCACGAAAGTATGATTCGGACGCAGTCTGACCATGCCAATACAGAATTGATTCAGGAACTGACGGAAAATACGGTGACAGGTGGCGTTTCGATGATCAACCGCGCTCTGGCTGATTTGTGGACAGGGCAGGAGGAGCATGAACTGCTTATGCACGATTGGTATCTGGGCTTGTTGGCTTCGGCCTTTGGGCAACTCGTTTATCTAGATCAGCCAGGAGAACTTTACCGCCAACATTCCAATAATGTATTAGGAGCCCGAACCTTACGCAAGCGGATGAAGAACTGGATTCATCCTAGCCGTCTATTTGTTAAATATTGGAAATTGATAAAAGACAGTCAGACTCAAGCTCGCAACCTTCTCAGCCAGCCTCTGACAACTGAAAATAGAGAAATTATTGAGAATTTTGTGACAATCATGGAAGCCCCTTTTGCAGAGCGACTGCGACGGATTCGAAAGTATGGCTACAGAAAAAATCGTGCCTTTCATACTTTGGTTTTCACGACGCTCATTCTCACAAAATTTGCTTATAAGGAGTAATATGCATGCTAGATTATTTTAGCCAAAAAAACTGGATTCTCTTGAGAGAGATGATTAAAACAGATTTTAAATTACGTTATCAAGGCTCTCTTATTGGCCACTTATGGTCTATTTTGAAACCTCTACTACTATTTACGGTCATGTATTTAGTTTTTGTACGTTTTTTACGTTTCGATGATGGTACCCCTCATTACGCAGTATCGCTTCTCTTAGGAATGGTGACGTGGAACTTTTTCTCAGAAGCAACCAATATGGGCATGATGTCTATTGTGTCTAGAGGGGACTTGTTACGAAAGTTGAATTTCTCTAAGTCGATTATTGTCTATTCTGCTATTGCAGGTGCGGCAATAAACTATGCAATTAATCTATTGGTGGTTTTTGTTTTTGCGTTGATTAATGGTGTCTCATTTAGTTTTGGATGGTTAGTCATCATTCCTTTGTTTTTAGAGCTGGTTTTAATGTCGGCTGGTTTTGCCTTTATGCTCTCTACGCTCTTTGTAAAATATCGCGATATTGGTCCAATTTGGGAAGTAGTGCTGCAGGCAGGCTTATATGCGACACCAATCATCTATTCACTGACTTTTATTCTTCAGAGAGGACAAGTTACTTTTGCAAAATTAATGATGCTAAATCCAATTGCACAAATTATTCAAGATTTACGCCACTTTGCAATTTATTCAGGGAGCATGCGAGGATGGGATTTGATTGAAAATCCATGGATTGCTCTGATTCCTTATTTATTGCCAGTAGTGATATTTGGACTTGGATATTACATCTTTAATAAAAATGCTAAGAGATTTGCGGAGATTCTATAATGTCAAATAATATTGCAGTAAAAGTTGACCATGTCAGTAAGTTTTTTAAACTGCCAACAGAGTCAACACAAAGTTTAAGAACAAGCCTAGTTAACCGATTTCGAGGAATCAAAGGTTACAAAGAACAACATGTCCTAAAGGATATTTCCTTTGAAGTGGAAAAGGGAGATTTTTTTGGAATTGTCGGCCGTAATGGTTCAGGAAAATCAACCCTTTTGAAAATCATTTCAGAGATTTATATTCCCGAAAAGGGAACAGTGACCATTGATGGCAAGTTGGTTTCCTTTATCGAGCTAGGTGTCGGCTTCAATCCAGAGCTGACCGGCCGCGAAAATGTCTATATGAATGGTGCCATGCTGGGCTTCTCAACTGAAGAAGTAGATGCCATGTATGATGACATTGTTGAATTTGCTGAGCTGGGTGAGTTTATGAATCAAAAACTCAAAAATTATTCTAGCGGGATGCAGGTTCGTCTGGCTTTCTCTGTGGCAATCAAGGCTCAAGGTGACATTCTGATTTTGGATGAGGTTCTGGCTGTTGGGGATGAAGCTTTTCAGCGCAAGTGTAATGACTATTTCTTAGAAAGAAAGAATTCTGGGAAAACAACTATTCTGGTTACCCATGATATGGGAGCTGTCAAGAAATATTGTAATAAGGCTGTGCTGATTGAAAACGGCTTAGTCAAAGTAATCGGAAATCCTGATGATGTAGCCAACCAATATAGTTTTGATAATGCGACTCAGTCTGTAAAAACTCCACAAGAAAGTTCAGAAAATGAAGGAGAACAAGATGCAGTTATTGAAGATTTTGAGGTGCGTTTACTTTCTAAAAATCAGATAACACCTGATGATGAGCTAGAATTTGAGTTTAATTTTAAACAATTAAAAGATTTGGAAGTACATATTGCCATGTCTTTCGTTGATATCAATACTAATTATGGGTATTATAATGATAATTCAATCGATTTGAAGACGGCTGGTGTAGGAGAGAAAAAAATTGTATATAGATGCACGCTTCCATATATAAATCATGCAAGGTTAAGATTAGAGGCTACTGTCAGAGATACAGAAAAACGGGTCTTAGCTTTTGCCTCCTCATCTAAAGCACCAATTTTCTTTATTGAACGGAAAGATATTCCGGATTCTGATGAATCTGCTTTGGACTCAGCAACTGGTCTACTTGTTAGAAATGGTAGTTGGCAAGATGTAAGTAATTAAAAATATTTAAAGGGAGTCAAATATGGGGAAACGTATTCTATTTATATCACCAACTGGAACATTGGATAACGGTGCTGAGAGATCAATTACAAACTTAATGGTTCATTTAGTAAATCTTGGCTATACTATTTTTAATATTTATCCTGAAAATGGGCATCCTACTCATATTGAATATGTAAAGAAATTACAAACAGCAGGAGTACGCTTATACCCACTTAATACATTGAAATGGTGGTGGGAGGAGGCACCGGGAGAACGCTTGTTCTCTAAAGAGGAACGTCTTGTTTTCTATCAGAAAAATATTAAAGAGATACGGGATCTTATACAGGAGCATCAAATAGAGCTTGTTATCTCTAATACAGCAAATGTTTTTCAGGGTAGTATTGCGGCAGCTTGTGAAGACATTCCCCACTTTTGGCTCATTCATGAGTTCCCTGAAAGAGAATTTGAATATTATGCTGATAAGATAAACTATATTTTTGATAATTCTGATCAGGTTTTTGCTGTTCAAGGAAATCTAGTAAAAAAATTGGGCGAGGCAAATACTTATCCATCCAACTTACAAGCATTTGTTCCATATACGCAAATTTCCTCTGATGATTTGCTTCCTTCTAATCAGAGAAGAATAGTCTCTATTGGAGTGATAAATGAAAATAAAAATCAGATTGAGCTTCTAAAGGCCTATCAGAAACTCGGTCGTTATGATATTCCTCTAGTATTTATTGGTGATTGGCAGGAAGATTCCAAGCAAGAATGTGATGAATTTGTTGAAAAATATGCTTTAACCCAAGTACAGTTTTTAGGTTATAAAGAGAATCCTTGGAAAGAAGTTACAGATTCAGATATTTGTGTATATACTTCTAAATCAGAGGCTTTTCCTTTGGTATTTATCGAAGCAATTTTAAAAGGCGTTCCTACTATCGTTTCAGATAACTATGGATATACTTCTGTTAAAGATTATTTTGATGCAGGAGTAAGCTATAAATTAGGGAAGATTGATTCCTTAGTTGAGAAGATGTTTCATTTACTTGAACATTTTCAAGAGTATAAAAGTGAGGCTCTTTTGAAAAGTGGGAAGGCTAAGGAGCTTTACACACTTGATAGTTGTTATGAAAATATAATTACAAGTATAGAGTCTGCTCCAAAAAACTCCGAGAAATCTTTGCGGGCACTTAAGGTATTATTGGGAGAGACTGTACCAAAACATACGATTCTTGATGTGAAGGAACAGTTTGTTACGATTTATTACGCAAAAGCTGAGGAAGAATTTTCAGAAGTAAATAGTTTGAAGTTTCCATTACAGTATTCAGACGAACTCTATTTTCGAGTACCAAAAGATACTGCTAGTTTAAGAATAGATTTATCTGAAATTCCTGCATATTACGAAAATGTTCATCTTAAATCATACCGCAATCATACAGAGTTGAAAATTTCTTCAACAAATGGATTGCTTCTTCCTCAAGGATTACTTTTTGGACAGAACGATCCACAACTCCACTACCAAACTAATGATATTAATGATTTGGAATTTGTTTTTTCGTATGAAATGAAAGATATTTTTGAACCAATGAAAGAAGGATCTGTTTTAACAGAATTAGCGAATGCAGAAAGAGTTAAGATCCAACTTCAAGAGGAATTGCTGAAATGGAAATTAGATTATGAAACAGTAGTTAATAGCAAGCGATGGCAAATTTCAAGCAAAGTTATAAACTTCTTTAGGAGAAAGAAATGAAACGATTATTAATTTATGTTCACTTTAATAAGTACGATCATATCAGTAGACACGTACATTATCAACTTGAGCATATGAGACCTTTATTTGAAAAATTAATCTTTATATCAAATAGTAAATTGAGTCAATCAGAAGTTGATAAGCTTCGGGTAGATAGCATAATTGATGAATTTATTCAACGTGAAAATATTGGATATGATTTTGGTGCATGGCATGATGGAATGGAGTTGGTAGGTTTTGAAACTCTGAAAGAATATGACTCTGTGACTGTCATGAATGATACATGTTTTGGACCTCTTTGGGATATGGAGCCAATTTATCAAAAATATGAAACAGATACCGAAGTTGATTTCTGGGGGATGACCAATCATCAAGAGGTCAAACAGCGAAATTTATTTATTAATGAGCATCTTCAATCATATTTTATTTCTTTTAAGAAGAATCTAGTTCAGTCGGATGTTTTTCAAACATTTTGGCGCTCTGTCGAAAATTATCAAGATGTGCAGAAGGTTATTGATAACTATGAAACACAATATACAAAGAAATTTGTAGATGCTGGCTTTAAATATCAAGCTATTTTAAATACAGTTCCCTTAAAAGAAGATTTTTTTCACAGTAATTTCACAATCCACTATCCGCATATTCTTTTAGAGTATAAGGTTCCATTTATTAAAATAAAGACATTTGATTTGACGCAGCACCTATCGCCTTATCTTTTGAAAGAAATTGAGGAAATATCAGATTATCCTGTGGAGTTTATCTTATCACATATGTCTGATGTTAGTTTACCAACGCCTCCTTATCTCATTGATAGGAAAGTATTGCAAGATAAAGGAGAGGTGTATTCTAATACAAAGAAGGTTGCTGTTCACCTACATGCTTTTTACGTTGATCTTTTAGAAGATTTTTTAGATGCTTTCAGACATTTCCATTTTGATTATGATTTATTTTTAACAACTGATTCAGAAAAGAAAAAATTAGAAATTGAAGCTGTTTTATTAAAACGTAATCAACCAGGGAAGATATATATTACTGGAAATAAAGGTCGAGATATTATCCCAATGCTGAAATTGCGGGAAGAATTGTGTACATATGATTATATCGGGCATTTCCATACTAAAAAATCTCCAGAATATCCATATTGGGTAGGAGATTCATGGAGAAATGAGCTATTTGACATGTTACTAAAACCGGCTGATTTGATCATGGCTAGTTTGGAAAATGATAAGCGTTTAGGATTAGTGATTGCAGATATCCCGACTTTTTTCCGATATACTAAGATTGTGGATCCGTGGAATGAAAATAAATTTGCTGACGATATGAATATTCTTTGGGAGAGAATGAACATTAATCGTTCTATTGACTTTAAGAAATTAAATACCTTTATTATGAGTTATGGAACATTCATTTGGTTCAAGTATGATGCCTTGAAACCACTCTTTGATTTAAATCTACAAGATGAGGATATTCCTTCGGAGCCTCTTCCGCAACATACTATTTTACATTCTATCGAGAGAATTCTTGTTTATTTAGCTTGGTCACAAAGATTTGACTATGCTATTTCTAAAAATGATATTTATATCACACCATTTGTAGATAACACTGTTTTAAATATCCGTCCAGATACTTTACCTAATACTTATATTAATTTTGATAATATCGGGGGAATCAAAGGCGCCTTAAAATATATTTATCGAGGGCCAGGTAGTGCGATAAAGTATATTATAAAAAAAATATTAATAAAGATAAATGGGACAAGAAATAATTTATCAGATAAAGAGGGAAGAAGTTAGTTGAAAAAAGAACTGAAATTTTTAGGTGACTATTATGAACAGATTTGTTTTATTTTAATTAGTTGTTTAATCTTAGATGTGACAGCTGTTAATATTAATGTCTCCTCAGCTTTTAGAATATTTACTATCAATTCCCCGTTCCTAATTTCTGCAATGATTATTAGTGGAATTGCATGCTGGTTGCTAGGACGCTATATTTCAAAATTTCTACGAAAAGAAACATTTATCGCTATTGTAGTTGTCTTTTTTATTTACATACTATTTTCTTATCTGTTAGAAATCACAAGAAACTTGAATGATTTTTCTTATAAAATATGGGATATTGACAAGAATCATTTATGGCAAACTAATAGTTTATATTTAATAATTCCCATACTAGCTTTTGGAATTATTAACAAATATATTCTGAAAAAAGGTAAGCAGGAACCATTTAAAACTTTTAATATTAATTACCAGAACTTAAGTTTTATGGAGACCTTAGTTGTTTCCCAGTTATTTATTATAATGTGTTTAACAGATTATAAATTGCCAGCGGTAATGGATAAACTTTCATTATTTTTAGAATTTACGAATACAAATAGTGAGCAATATATTTTTCGATTAATTGGGTTTGTTATCTACATTGTTCTAGTCTCTACAATTCCAAGCTTCATACTTGTGAAAGGTATGAGAGATGTTATTAACAATCGTTCTAGTTTTTCAGTAGCATTTACATTTAGTGCACTTTTTGCGCTTATCTTCAATTACACGATTCAGGATAGTCTCAAGGCTGATGTAATCATATTAGATTTACGCTTATTTACAGGAGCAACACTTTTTCAGATTATTATCTTTTTTGCTTTATTTTTATTAATTTATTTAATTTGTAATAGTTTTTTATTCCCGACAATCATTTGTATATTTTTGGGAGTTGTTACAACTATTGCAAATAGTTTGAAATTTCAATTTAGGCAGGAGCCAATTCTTCCTAGTGACTTAGCTTGGTTGAAGACACCGAGAACCTTGCTAAGCTATGCAGATGGACATTATGGAATGTATATTTTACTTAGCGTTTCTATAGTAACAATATTCTATCTTGCTGTTAGAAAATATATTTTACCAAATAAATTAATCCATAATTTCAAACATAGACTAGCTTTAATTTTACTAATCTGCAGTTTTTTTGCTACAGTTACAGGAATCTTTTCGTCTAAAAAAGATGGAAGAATTGCAGAAAATATCCCTGTGATTTCTATTTTGAATAATTACCATGATCTAACTTGGTATGGCAATACGATTAATTCTCAATTACGATCATTGTCATTCGTATGGTTCTCGCAGATGTCAGAAACTGTGATGACACAGCCGAATGGTTATAGTCAGTCTAAGATTCGTTCTTTGGAAGAAAAGTATAGACAATTAGCAGATTCACTAAATAGTAATAGGTCAAACCTAATAAGCGAGCAAACTGTAGTTTATGTTTTGAGTGAAAGTTTTTCTGATCCTGAAAGGCTTTCAGGCATATCAATTACAACAAATCCGATTCCAAATATTCGTGATATCAAATCACGAACGACAAGTGGCTTGATGCAATCAGACGGTTACGGTGGCGGAACTGCAAATATGGAATTTCAAACACTTTCAGGACTTCCATACTATAATCTTTCACCAAGTATATCGGTTCTCTATACAGAAATTGTTCCTAGAATGAATGTATTTCCTGCAATCAGTGATCAATTTGGATCGAATAATCGTATTGCCATACATTTAGCTTCTCCAACGAATTATTCTAGAGATATTATTTATAAGACATTAGGGTATGATAAATTTATTTCTTTAGGAACTAGTGGATTATCTGTTTATAGGCAGGGAGAAAATTATAGCGATGCTTCTTCTTATCAACTAGTATTAGATAACTTGAAGAAAGAGCAAAATCAGTTTTTTTCTGTCATAACAATGCAGAATCATGCACCTTGGTCAGAAAGTGAACCATCGAATCTTATGGCACAAGGAGAGGGTTTTACAGCTGATGAAAATAACAAGTTAGTAAACTATACTCGCTTGCTCTACCACACAGACAATGCGACCAAGGAGTTTCTAGATAAGCTTTCTAAAATTGATAAAAAGATAACAGTAGTTTTTTATGGTGATCACTTGCCAGGTCTATATCCTCAATCAGCTTTTAAGGATCATCCCGAAAATCAATATTTGACCGATTACTTTATCTGGAGCAATTATGAGACACCTAAGTTGAACTATCCTTTGGTTAATTCTAGTGATTTTTCAGCCCTGCTACTTGAGCAGACCAATTCGAAAGTATCTCCTTACTACGCCTTATTGACGGAGGTTCTTCATAAAGCTAGTGTAGACAAGAAGGCGCTGGATTCATCAGCTCAGGAAATTGCAGATGATTTGAAATTGATCGAGTATGATATGGTGGGTGGAAAAGGATATCTTTCCAAGGATTTCTTTGCTGTACCAGCAAAATAAAAAATAGAATAGGTTCACCAATTCTATTTTTTATTATTTTATGCTAAACTAATAGTAAGGGGGTGAAGATATGATAAAGATTTTTGGGAAAGTCCGCTATCATTGGCAACCAGAAATGTCGGTGTTGGTGATTTATTGGTCTTTGTCAGTCATTCCGATTTTTATAGGACTGGCCTTGATGTACGAAAGTTCCAGTGTTCCGACTCTTGTCCTCTTTTCATTCTTTTTGTTCATGGTCTTACTGGCTATCGGTGTGCATAGGTATTTCACGATTTATGATGACGGTATTTTGCGCATTATTACGGCAAATCCTTTCACGCCAATCAAGATTGATATTTCAACGATTGAGAAGCTAGAGGTGACAAAGACGTCTATCACCCTTCATTTTACAGGGAAGAGTCGTAGCAGGACCTTCTGTATGCGGAAGTGGCCAAAAAAATATTTTGTCAACGCCCTAGCTTTAAATGAGCATTTTAAAGGCGAAGTGGAATTAGTAGACAATCTGACTCTTCTAGATTATTTCGAGGTCTACTATGGTGACCAATCTAAGAAAAATTAGTTTTTTAGTAAAGCTCGGGTTGGACAGTTTTTAATAGCCTCGAGAATTTCAGGCTGACTCTCAACCTCTTTCTCTAAGAGATGGTCGTCTTGATAAAATTTGACAATGCCATTATCGTGATAATCAAAGAGATCTGAGTAGGTCTGGCAGAGTCCGCAAGCAATGCAACGTTCAGGAATGAGTGTAACTTTCATACTCATATTGTAATAAGATTTTTAGAAAAACTCAAGGAGGAAGTCATGGAAAAAGAACCATGGGAAGCAGATGTATATGATAATGGAGCAGAGAAATTGAATCGCAGAAAGAAAAGTCAGGCGAGTCGAGTTGATCGCTGGCTGACCATATTAGCGGCTATTTTTCTAGTGATGGTTATTGCTATGGCACTCTTTTTCGCCTACCTCTCTACTGGCGGAAGTAATAAAAAGACCGTTATGGATGGATTTTATGGCACTTCTAATGCAGCTGCATCTTCAAGTAGCAGTGCGGAACAACCAGCTCCATCAGAGCAACCAAGTGAATCAGAAGAAAAGCCAACTCAGTCTTCGGAAGGTACCTTGACTGTTCAGCCCGGTGAAGGAGAAGCTGCGATTGCAGCGCGTGCAGGTATCTCTATTGCAAAATTGGAGCAATTAAATCCGTCGCACATGTCTACTGGTTCTTGGTATGCCAACCCAGGTGATATTGTTAAGATTCAGTAGGAGCGGGTTATGAAACAGATTCAGATTGCGATTGATGGACCTGCTTCAAGTGGAAAATCCACTGTTGCAAAGATTATTGCCAAAGATTTTAATTATACCTATTTGGATACGGGTGCCATGTACCGTGCAGCCACTTACCTAGCTTTACAAAATCATTTGACTGAAAATGATGTAGATGAGATCGTAGCCTTGCTCGAGACTTATTCGATTAGTTTTGGTCGTTCTGAAAATGGTGAGCAGCTAGTGTTTGTAGGAGATGTTGATGTTACTCATCCGATTCGAGAAAATGAAGTGACCAACAATGTTTCTTGGGTTGCTGCCATTCCGCAGGTTCGGGAAAAATTAGTGACCCTCCAGCAGTTGATTGCCGCACAAGGCTGTATCGTTATGGATGGACGAGATATTGGAACAGTCGTCTTACCAAATGCGGAACTGAAAATTTTTCTAGTGGCTTCGGTTGAGGAAAGAGCAGAGCGCCGCTACAAAGAGAATCTCGAAAAGGGGATTCCAGCTGATTTGGAAACTCTTAAAAAAGAAATAGCGGAGCGGGATTACAAGGATAGTCATCGCGAAGTATCACCTTTGAAACCAGCGGCTGATGCCATCCATTTTGATACGACAGGCGTTGGAATTGCGGAAGTTGTCAAATTTATTGAAGAAAAAGCGAAAAAAATCATTGACAAATAAAAAGAAACTTGGTATGATAATAGAGTTGAGAAAAGCAGAAGTGAGAACTTCTCGCCTTGCGACTAACGTTGTCTGGCTCTACAGGATTCAGTTTCAGTGATGAAATACTATCATGTAGTGCGGGTTTGCGTTAGCAGGTCCGCACTTGTTTTTCTCTAAAAATAAAAAAAGAGGTGAAAACCATAGCAAAACAAGACTTATTCATCAATGATGAAATTCGTGTGCGTGAAGTTCGGTTGATCGGTCTTGACGGCGAACAATTAGGTATTAAACCGCTTAGCGAAGCCCAATCTCTTGCGGATGAAGCAAATGTCGATTTAGTCCTGATTCAGCCACAAGCTAAACCACCTGTTGCGAAAATTATGGACTATGGCAAGTTCAAGTTTGAGTATCAGAAAAAGCAGAAAGAACAACGTAAAAAACAAAGCGTTGTCACTGTGAAAGAAGTGCGTCTCAGTCCTACCATTGATAAAGGGGACTTTGATACAAAACTTCGTAACGCACGCAAGTTCCTTGAAAAAGGAAACAAAGTTAAGGTATCCATTCGCTTTAAAGGCCGGATGATTACCCATAAAGAAATTGGAGCTAAGGTCTTGGCAGACTTTGCTGAAGCAACTCAAGATGTTGCTATCATTGAGCAAAAGCCTAAGATGGATGGACGTCAAATGTTCATGCAAATGGCACCGATTAGTGACAAAAAATAAACTGTCAAAAAGTTAGAAAAAGGAGATTTTATCATGCCAAAACAAAAAACACACCGCGCATCAGCTAAACGTTTCAAACGTACA
>ERZ773069.1460-NODE-1460-length-13682-cov-3.514126_pt1 | contig 13682 bp, 12 predicted proteins | sample MGYA00580619_ERZ773069 | MGnify/ENA primary metagenome ERZ773069 (study PRJEB29015, sample SAMEA2738007) | human oral metagenome | biome: human oral; feature: human-associated habitat; material: dental | place: China | collected 2108 ...
GCATCCCCGTCGCGGATACCGTCGCCCACATCGGCGAGACGATGGTCAAACTCCTCAAGGAAAAGGGACTCTACGACAAGTGCCACACCTGCTGAGGCGAATCACAGCATAACGAAGCCCCCGCGTATGCGGGGGCTTTTTGTTGTACGAAATACACGCCCTACGCGGAATCCACGCTTTCCCGTCGATTCGTAAGCGGCTTGTGACCGTAATGGGCAAGACAGAGATTCACCTGATCCACATTGTATTTGCGATGCACAATAAAGAACTCGACAATCAGATCACTCTCGCTGCTGTGCGAGAGCGTATAGCCCGCACGCCGCAGAAGATCCTGCGCATCATCGAGCGACAGATGCAGCGCAATCGCAAAGGCGAGCGCTGTCTCCTTCGTCGGATGATAGTTCTTGTCCGTCCGAATCTTGGAGAAATGCGCCTTTGTCACGCCCGCCTTCGTATAGATCTCGGAGGGCTTGCGTCCTGTGCGCTCGATGAGATAGAGAAGATGTTCCGAAAAGGAATCCTCCATCTTTTTGAGCAGGCCATTGATCGCCCCCAAGAGGTCAATGGATGACGTGCGCGGCCCCGCAAATGTACGCAGGTCATCCATGCGCAGATGCCGCGTTTTGCGCTCTGCTTCGTAATGTGCATCAATGTATGACGCAAGTGCGGCAAGAAGTCGTTCATCCATTCGCTCTGCACTCCATTCCGAGCCAACTTGCAATCCCCTGTGGGGTTGGTGCAACCTCCTCGCCAAGCTGCGCCGTCAGCGGAGGATATTCCTCTTTGGCAACATCATTGAGGAAAAGCGTCTCAAGATATGCAGTCGCCCTTGAGCTTCCCACGTAGATGAGGCGTTGACTGGTCGAATCGGTGAGCCTAGATACGCGCACATCCACGAGCAGCACCGCCTTCGCCTCAAGGCCCTTGTAGCGGCGCACCGTTGTGAACCAGAGTTTCCCCTCCTCCGGCTTGTGCGAAACGGGAATCCCCGCGAGCTCGGTCAGAGAGCCGAGCACAGATTTTACAAGCGTCGATACCGTGAGGATCACAATATCCCTCAGCTCCAATTTCTCCGCGCTGCGCATACGGCGCACAAAGTCAGCCGCCGCATCTACCAGAGCCTTTCGATCGGGCACAAAGACCGCACATGGACGCTTTCCGTGAACATCGCTCAGGTAGTTCTTGTGTCTGCACTCGATGAAGCTGCCCACCGTCCGCCCGATCTCCGCCGTATTGCGGCAGTTGCGGTAGAGCACGAGACGGCAGTCCATGTGCGCGTCAATCCATGCCGGTGCCATCTGCAGAGTCTGCCCCTCAACGCGGCGGGAAAGGATCGTCTGCCCGCGGTCATAGAAGAGATAGAATGCCCCGTCATAAAGCTCGGCGAGCATCGCGAACTGTTCCAGAAGCGCACTCGGGAAATCCTGCGCCTCATCGACAATGATGTTGGGATATGCCCACTCCGTCCCATCGTATTCGTTTTGGAAAAAATCTTCGAACTCCCGCAGCACCGTCTCAATGCGAAGCTCCCGCCCCGTCATCAGCTCCTCCGCAAGCGTGCGCTCGTTGTGAATCGTGATGTTCGCGTCCCAACGGCACGAACGCAGACGCTCAAGCAAAAACTCATTGAAACAGAGGTAGAGCACCTTCTGCCCCTCGCGTGCAAGCATCCGCGCCTTCTCCGCCGCGAGCAGACTCTTGCCCGTGCCCGCCGCCCCATGAATCGCCGCCGTGCGCTGATCGCGCAGATACTCAAGCAGCGCGAACTGCGCATTCGTCAGACGTGCCGTCGACTGCTCCACTGCCGCCGATACGGAGGAGAGCGTCTCTACGATGCGGAACACAGGCTGCAAGATTTGAACAGTCTGCCGAAACTCTGCCGGCGACTGCGTACGCTCCGGAATGTGAAGTATTCCGCGCCAATACGCGTATATACGCTCCAACCTCTCCTTCGGGGCGCGCAGATCGTCCGCATCGAGGATGATGTCACGCGGCGACTCAAGCGGGAGCGGCTTCCCCTGCGGAATCTGAACCGACGTGAACCAGACCGCCTTTCCTACGAGCGGAACATTCTGCGGCAATCTTCGGCGCAGCTCCGCAAGCACGCGCCGACAGCTGTTCTCCGCCTGTTGAAATGGGTAGATCACATGTGTCTCACCCGTGTTGCGGTTCGTCTGCTGCCATGCGCCGCCCTCGTAGGCAATCCCGCCCGCCTTCACCTCAATCGCGAGAATGCCGTGACGGGGGTGGAGGACGAGAAAGTCCGCCTCCCCCTGCGCCGCCGTCCGCACACCATCGCCAAGCCAGCAGTAGGAGTGAAACACCGTATAGTCATCCCCGAGCATCTCGAGCGCATGATAGGCAAGCCGCTCCCCCTCGCTCCCGTGAAAATCCCCTGCGAATGCGGGATAGAATCGTGCCATAGGTGTCCTCCTACCAATCAAAATAATCCTGCTTAATCTGATTCACGCATCCCGCCCCCTGCAATCTCAACATACGTCTGTAAAAGCGTGACCATATCATCAAAGGGCAGTTTCATATCCTCCGGAATTGCATCCGTCGTATAAGATGTGCCTTTGCTAAAGTTAATGTGAACATACTTATTATCGTTTATCTGGGGTGAAGTAATTTCTGTAATGTCATCATAAAAGAATTGACGTGCACTCCCCTGTATCATGAGCACAAAAGAATTGTTGGTAAATGCTATGCCGAAAGTCCCGGCGGGATCGATCTCCAAATAACGTATGCTGTCACAAGCAATTCCGCAGAACGACTGAACCACTTGTTCCTTTACTTCGGCAGATGGATTCTCTATGTTGCCGATATTCCAGACAGTTTTTCCCTTCAGAATGTCTGCTATACAATTCTCGTACGAAAGACAGAGAGCAACATTGCTGACAAAGATATTCTTTTCATCCAGTTCCGACTTGGCACGTACTGCACAGTGGACGCATGGCTTTTTCAGTATCCCCACATAGCTGATATTCTCTCTGTCATGAGGAATAGTGAACTCATCGCCAAAAAGGTAGATAATGGACAAGCCCTCATCCACAAGACTCATCAGATCATCCTGATCAAAAGCAGTACAATAGGCATTCTGCAAATAGGATGAAAAGGCCTTCTCCAACTTCTTTCTTTTTTCCAAAATAATATCAATATTATCCGATACACGTTCCACCATACGAAGTATTTCCACCTTCCATCAGACGGGAGAAATTCCCCAGCTCCCCTCGTCCAAAAGTTCCTCTGCCTGATCCATCAGCTGATTCGCAATCAAGAGACGAAGATAGCCCGCAAGGAGTTCAAAATCACTTTTTTCCACACGAGATGTAGACAACTGTTCGATCCATATATGAATGTCATTTACATTCGCATTTAATTTCTCTTCTTCTGCCATCAAATCCTTTCTCATTTGCTCCTGTCGATCAAAAATATCCTCCGCTTTTTGCTTCAACTTCATGTGACATGCTGTGCTTTCCTCTTGCAGCCGATCGACGCGGGCAACGATATTCCCGTCCCCCTCCAATATCTTTGTGACAGCATTTTGCATCTCTGCGCCTACATATTTCCTATGCTCCGTCAGCATATTGCCGAGGAGATGCAGTCCGCGCATCACCTCATCCCTGTTTGTTTGTACGAACTCATTCCCTTGCTGCAGAACAGACAGAATATGTTCATTTCCCTCCACACGTTTGATGCCTTCGTTCCGAATCTCTTCCCTGCATACGTGAATACCTTTTTCCTGCTCCACTTTCAAAGTGTCCATAATTTCTGTAATCTGCGACAAGCGTTCGCTAAGAACGCTCATCTGCTGATTCAGCCCTTCCATACGCTCCTCAAGCATAGATTTATCATCCTGCGTCATCAGACCAATCCACGAAAGAAAGGACATACTTTCCACTCCTTCATCAACATGAGATATTATCAGCATATGGGAAAGCCGTCCAATCCCTTACGCGAGCATCTCTACATACGCCTGTATCATATATTTTTCGATCATACAGGGCGCATCCTGCGTTTCAAAATTTGCCGCACATCCGCCCATACACTTAGGAAGAAAGGGGCATGTATCACATTCCTCCTGAAATATGATCTCGCTACGTCGCGCCGTTTCCCCCGGCTTCATCCTGAGAAGAGTTCCCATCGCCTTTTCACTGCGTCCGACCAGATGTTCGCAGTTATAGACATTCCCATGAATATCGACAGAATAGGATCCGGGATCATTTCTCATACACGGGTAGGGTCTTGGCATCGCATACATACGATTGCCCATGCTCATCTTCTCCGGATCGTGCAGCAGATGAAACATTTCCTTGAGAAACGCCACCTTTTCTTCTTCCGTGAGTTTGTTCGCATTTCCTGTTAAAAAGGCGGGGTAATAGGTGACATATTCAAGTGCATCCACCTGCTGATGCAAGATCTCCATCAGCTGCAAAATGCTTGCACGATTCTCGCTGTCAATATTCAAGCGAATATGTACGCGAATCTTATGCTCTGCCATGACAGCAACCTGCTCCATGAGTTTTTGGAATACATTCCTACGTTTCCCAACATAGGCTTTACGCACCTCATACTCTTCCGGCATACCGTCAAGGCTGACCTGTACATCCTGCATATGCCACTGTGGAAATTTTTCCCGCACCATTTTCTTTGTTAGTAAACTGCCATTGGTAATGAGATAGGAATTGAAGTCGATCTTCGCCGCTGTAAGTTCTCGTGCTACGGCATCCAACAAAGACGGATTCATGAGCGGTTCACCGCCAAACCAGTTCAGCCGCACCGGCGATTTCTTCTTCTTGCGCTTGATGAAGCCAATGAGTTTCGGCAGCATACTCTCCTGAAAATCCTGTTGAACAACGCCCTGCTCATAGCAGTAGGCACATCTCGCATTGCACTTCAATGTTGTCGTAATGTTGAGCGAGAGATACCGCGACTGCTTCCCCTGCATCCCCCGCCATACCGCATAACACTGCCGTTCATCAAGATCTTCAGGCACGGCAATGCCATGTGTGAGATAGAGCTTTGCCAGTTCCTTCCCGCATGGGCGCAAGCCAAGCAATTTTTCATATTCCATCTTCGTCATGCGAACCAAGGTGTTATACATGGCGTTATAGACCATGTGCCGCCCGTCACATTCCACATGATAATTAAATACAGACGGTTTTCTACCGCCCTGCGCAGAGGAAAGCGTGGCTATCTCCTTGCGAATCTCCGCACCGCTCTGCAATTTCTCCCTCCAGTGAGGATGCACCCCATAGAGAAATGACATGATTTTCTCATTTCCCGAAATAATGATGTCCATATCGCCCCTTCAGACAACACTTTTTCTGCCCGCATCGACCTCGTCCAAGATCATATCGCATAGCGTTTGCTCAAACATATATTCGGACTGTCGTGCAACAAGCTCCTCGACTCGTTTCTCCTTCAGCTCACGAAGTTCCTGATATGCCTGCATCTCCTCCTCCATGCTGCTGTTCACCTCATGCAGACGACTACGGATCTCACGGTCAATCGCCTCTGACTGTGCCTTGACTGTTTCTTCGATGGTCTGAATCAGATCGCGTATAGCCGTTTTTCGGACACGCTCCACAAAGTCATCGAAATTCTTTGCACGCGTTTTATCATCGGGTTCTTTTAAGACCAGTGCCAGTTCCTTATCCGTATGCACAAGGCGATCATCCACTCTGCGCCCGATAAAACCGACTACGTCGCATGTCAGCTTATTCTTTTGACGAACAATTTCCTCGATGTTAATATTAAGCTGCTTTCCGCCATAATTTCCCTTATTGATCTCTTCCAGACTATCAATAAATTGTTTCATATTTATATTGATTGAGTTTAGAATCTCTTCCTCTTCTGCCCCTGTTGATGCCGAAATTTTCTCCTTCATCGCCGCCAGCTCATTTGCAATTTTTGTTGCATGTGCTTCCGTTTTATTCTCGCTCGGATGATAACCGCAGCCACTGCTAGATGAACTCGTATCAAACACACAACAATCCACTACGCAGCAAAAACCACAATCAACCACGCAGCAATCACCGATACAGCATCCCATGCTTATTCCTCCTTCAAAATTCTACGCATACGCGCCTGCAATCTGAGTTCTTTCCGATGTTCCTGGCTAAATACCCCGGAAACGGTTTGATTCACGCCCACATGTTTGGTCACCACGGAACGCGCCAATACAGTTGCATGATCTGCAATGCGTATACGCTCCACAATACCCGCCTGACCCATGATGCGAACGCCGTTCCCAATCTCTGCATGACCGCATATTCCACTCTGCGAGAGAATCAGGGCATCTTCACCGACCTTGACATCATGGGCAAGTTCCACAAGATTTCCGATGACCGTTCCGTTGCCGATAGCCGTATCCGAAAGTGTACCGCGCTGAATCACAGTATTGCAGCCAACCTGAACATCATCGCCCAAGATGCAACGTCCGACTCCGCTGAAAATCATAGGTCTGCCGTTCTCCTCATAATGCCAGAGGGCAGGAACTCCGACCTTCACCCCTGCTTGGAGGACAACACGATCTCCCATCACCGTACCGGAGCCAATCACAACACTAGGAGCAATACGACAATTTGCACCAATAACAACAGAATCACCGATTGAGACAAATGGTGCAATCTCAGTTCCTGTGCCGATCGTGGTTCCTGTTCCGCACATCCATCCACCGCCCTGCATTGTCTGCACCGGCGGTCGATCATAATCCGGATAAAGCCCCACCTCGACCAGCAAACGAACCGCCCGAACCCACATCTCTGTGAGTTCCCCGTAGGAGCAATAAAGAATGGTCTTGTCTGTTATGGCAATCCGAGGTTCTGAGAGGACGACGTGAGCGCGAGTGGCAAGCAACTCCCTTTCAGAGCGCACAATGGCAAGCGTATACTCATCTGCCACATCTGCAAATCCAACCCGAAGAATTTCCCGGGTGCCGTCTCCCGCAAGTTCCAGCCCGAGTGTCTTACACAATTCCTCTACGGTCATAACAATGCCTCACGATAGATACAGTATGCTATCACTTTTTCTTCCCACGTGCATAGCCGGGGTTAATACTCAGACGGAGTTTTCCACAAATTGCATCCATACGTGCCTGAGTGTCACGTTTGACACGTTCCATAATGGCGGTCAGCTGATTCGATACATGCTTTACCGTATCGAATCGCTCTTTCTGTGCTGCAATACGCTTCTCCATTTCCTCTGCATCCACAGAAGATGTTTCAAGCAGTCCAAAAACTTCTTTGCGCTTTTCATTTGCTGCACGTTCCAAGCGATGCAGAATATCCTTATACATCGCCTGAATGTCATCCATCAGGAGTTTCTTATAATTATCCGCAAGTTTATCGCGAATGACACTTGCTATAACATCAATATTGGTTTTTTCCTTAATCTGCTTGAGATTATCAGGTAGCTCATAGTCATCGTAGTTGAGCGCAAACTTGAGCAGAGGTTTACGCTCTGTCTTGTTCAGCATATCATAATCACGACACAGATTGTAGATGTATGCCGCCGAGTACATAATATTTGTCCGTGCCATCTCCACGGTATCAAAGAAAGCTTTGCCCGTCAGCTTTTTCTCAAGATATACCTTCTGCTCCGCCCAGTCGGCTTCCGGATTGTTCAATGCATCCCAGTGCGTTGCTATGATATGTACCTTGTCCTTATTGTGCGAGGAGAAAGAAAAGACGGAAGAAATCGTCTCTATCTCCTCTTTCTGTATTTTCTGTGCATCCACACAAACAAAGACTGCATTTGCTTTACGAATGTACTGGCGCGTCAACTCGGAGCGATAGGCAACCGGGTCGGAGAGTCCCGGTGTATCTACAAAGACTACCTGATGGGGAAAATCCTTCGGTAAGGTAGAGATTCCGACTTCGATTTCCTTCACAAAATAATGCTCCGGACTCTGTGAGGAAGACCATCTGCTCAGTTCCTCCTCCACATCATCACTGGCAAGTTTTATCTCATGTGGAGGATGTCCCACCCATTGATCCTTGACTTCATCCGCCTTTAGTTCTTCGTACTCCTGGTTGAACGCATCTGCCGCAGAGCTTCTGGACTTCCAGAGCTGATCCCATTCTTTCGGCGTATAGAATGTAACCTTGATCGAATCCTCATCGCTTGCACGGAACTTTGTAAGGGCAGCCGTTTCCGGTGTGACCGCCATAGAAGCATAGTTCTTGCCAAGCAGAGCATTGATGAGTGTGGACTTTCCCGTCTTGATTGTGCCGACAAATGCAATCTGAAAATCTGCATGACAGCACAGATGAAAAAAATCATTCATCTTCTCGCATACGGCTGCGTTCTTATCCGCCCCCATACCGGGCACTGCAAAAAGAGCACGCAGTCGCTCCACGCGACTCATATACCCATCAATCAAGTCATCCCAAAGAATTCTGTTATGTGGGACATGTCGCAAATTTTCCAGAATCCGTATCATTTTCATCTGAGGCAGGGCATAGGCAGACTCTGGGACAGTGTCCTCTGTACCCAAGAACCTCCCACACTGCTGACAGAAGTATCTTTTTGCATTGTTCTGAAATCCACAATGCCCACAGGTGTTTTTACCCATAACCAATCTCCTCTCAAGCACGCATATCATTCTGTGTACTTCAACCGGTATGCTCCATCAGCTGATCTACTGATACAGTATACGCGAGAAGCTGAAAATCATTTTGTTCCAGTGTGCCATCGCGCATGACATAGCTCATACCATCGTAATTGATGCCAAATTGCGCTATATGAAGAGTGGTATCCTCGGACAACGCCCGCATAATCTTCGGAAGCAATGCCAAAAGAGGGGTATACTCCCCCATCTGGTCTTCTAGGCATTTTTTCACCTGTTGATTGCGAATATCATCCGCACAGCCAATCAAGTTTATCTGTAGCGGCTCTTCCACATCAAGATTGTGGTTGTTCTTTAACGCAGTAAGCAGCTGCCTCAAATTCTCCACAATCTGATGGCCGTCGTACTCCATCCACGGATTCCCGTCGATGTATTCCTGCTCGAACGTCCCTCCTTTCTCCCGATATACATAGAACTTCTTCTGTGTAAGCAGCAATCGAAATGATACCATGTGATTTCTCCTCTCACATTCTGGTCTGATCTCTGAGTGCCATGATATTCTTCATCGCGTCTTCCCCTGTGATTTCCGGTTTGGCGGCCTTTTCAGCGGCAAGAAGCTGATCAAAGGCAAGATCGCTCTGCTCTGTGGACTGCTCTTTTCCATTGATATAGCCTGCAACCGCCTCAACAGCTTGTAGGTTCGATCCAAGCCCCCGTCCAAGTGCCCCAAGCTTTCCATTCTGGAAGAAGTCCGCATGATGGAGCACGGCGAGCATGATGCCCTGCGTCAAGGGGCTACCGAGCCGTGTAATTGCCGCCTCCGCAAGAAGTCGGAATGCCTGCATTCCGCGTTCATCGTCTGTAATCTTCGCAGTTCTTTCCTCTGAAACATCGATTGCATCAACTGCTGCGCGGTAGTCCTCATAGGTCTCAAAATTCTCTGATCGAATGTCATGATCCTCTTCTGCCACAAACGCTTTGTTACTGAGTTTATCCAGATCTGTATCCGCATCAAGAACGCCGATTTCCTTAAAGAACGCCTCCATATTCTTTGCCAGCTCGATTACGCTTTTTCCCACAACCTGAGCAGCTTTGAGAACAGCCTCTAGGACAATCTTGACAATCTTCACCTCTAGTTCGCCGATCTGTGGCATCGGATAAGGATTTGGTGCAAACATATTATTCATCCTCCTTTTTGTCACGCAGTGCGATAATCGTACGCATCGCATCCTCTATGGACTGCTCCGGTACTGTGTTCTTTTCCACACGCAGCAAAGCATCAAATGCGGCGTCGTCCTTCTCCGTACTCTGCGGTCTTCCCTCTACATAGTTGACGATGTCGGCGACCTCCGCCTCGCCATCCTTGGCAAGTTTTCCAATCTCAGACAGCTTTTCTCCATCAGAAAAATATTCTCTATGCTCTGCTGCCATGGTCACAAGACCTGCGCCAGTCTCCTCACCGTAACGTGCCACAGCGAGCTGAGTCATCAACTCAACGCCCTTTTCCATCTTTTGCTCGGGCGTGATTGTCTTGGAACGCTCCTCGTCAAGCTCAAATTCACGAACCTTCTTCATATACTCTTCGTAGCTGTCAAACTGCTCCGGATCGAGTTCTCCCGCCTCCTCTGCCTGAAGTGCGCGATCGCCAAGCTGCTCGATGTCATCCGTTTCATCGAGCAGCCCCACAACCTTGAAAAAACCTTCCAGCATTTTGGCAAAATCAATGATGTTGGTACCGACAACTTGGAGTGCCGTTGTCATAACCTTTGCCGCAACGGAAAGCACCTCGCTCACTGCTGATATAAGAATCCCTAACATCGTTCTCCATCCTTTCTCAATCCGCTCATAGATGCAGGTTACAAATACGTTTAAGTTGTTCCTTTATGACATCCTTTTTTTGTAAACATCCATCCTTCCATACAATCTGCATGAATTCATACAGGCGCTTTACATATTCCTCATCCCGATTGCCAAACTGGCGGTTCCGCAAAGTCAACACACGCAGAATGCAGTCTATATCACAGGTATACCGCGTCATAAAGAGTTCTGCCTTTTCATGGAACTGCTCAATACCGCCCTTTGTTTCTTCGGTCATACAGGAGAAAGTCCCCGAATTGTGCCGGATATCCTTTAGCAATTCCGAAAAACTATCATAGATCTGTCGTACAATCTCCTGTTCCAAAAAGATATCGTTATACATGTTGCAATAACACTCTCTGACTTCCTGATCCTCGACTTCCTTTGAACTCGTATTGGAAATATAATCGACCTTAATTTGAACAGGTTTTCGCATTCCTTCTGTGAACAGAATCGCTTGCCCCGCCTCCAATGCAGACAAATACTCCTTCTGCTTGTCATCCATCAGCATTGTATCGCCCACGGCCTCCTTATCATCGCGTGCAAATAGTTTATGGATGATCTTTGTGTTCGTATTCTTTAAGACCTCAGGTGCAAGCTTATTCGGAATCTGATCGACGATAACCAACCCTTCACCATACTTACGAACCTCTGCAAGAAGGTCAGTAAAGGTTTCTACTGCCGCCTTCTTCGAGCCGCTGTCACCGTACTCTGTCTTGGAAAGGAGTCGATGCGCCTCCTCCACGAGGGTGATATGGCGATACTTCGGATTTTTGCGATGCTTGTTCCGGATAACCGCCGTCAATCGAGCGAGAATAAAGCCCATGAGCAGAGCCTTGTCCTCCGATGACTTCAGCTCCTCCATCTCAACGATGACGTTCTGCTCGGCAAGCTCATCGAAGTCAATGGACTTTCGACAGTTTAAAATCGCACCCTTGACACCCTTCGTCAAATTGGAGAACCGTGCAATCAGCGATCCGCTGTATTCTCCACCCAGACGATCCCCAAATCCTTTTGCGTCAACCGCCTTCTTCATTTCATCCAGTAGATCATTAAAATTCGGTGTGGTATCGTATTTGTCAGTGTATTCGTCCCCCTTTTGGTAGCCTGGTTCTTTTTTACATCGCCAGTTCTCATTGCCGGCAATGTCCCATCCCTTCTTCTCGTAGCAGGCATATATGGCTTCTTCCAGTATTTGTGGCATCGCAGCTTCCATGGGGAACGCCGAGGTAAAAGTCGCCTTAAGCATATCAATATGTGCGCCTACTAATTCGCCTGGTATGAGTTCGAACGGATTCAAGCGAAATGGAGCAACCTGCTCATTTCCAACGGTGAATACCACCAGATTCCTGAAGTCCTTGTGATGGAGCAAAATACGATATTCCGTCTTTGCAGGCTCCAATACGAGAAACGGCATACGTGCCTCCCGTAGGAGTCTATGACAGGTCGTGGTCTTTCCGCTGCCGGTCACCCCCGCAATAAACAAGTGCTTATTCAATACATTGCGCTCCATACTTACGGGCATGTTCCGTAAAATACGTCCTTTTTGCATCAGACTGCCGAGCCGGATTTCTCCGCTTGTTTGTGTATAGTTCAGCCCGAAGTCTACGCCTTCCGTCACCACAATGCCCGGAACTTCTTTCTGCGGCAGCCCTGCAATCAAACTGACTTCATCCGCTGTGAGACAAGTGTTCAGCCAAAGCTGATCTTCATGAAAGGGTCGGCTCATTAGCGTAAGCAGATGACTTGGTATAGAAGAATCTCGAACATAGGCACTCTGATAACTCCGCAACAGACGGAGCTGTCCGCTGCGTCCCAGATTCAAACGAAACGACTGTAAGGGGCTGTATGTGGACGTGTTCCCCTGAAAGATGGATAAAATACCGGATTTCAAGCGATTTGCCTCAGTTGGCTTCTCCGCCATATAGTAGATAGAGGTCTTGAACATCCCACGACTCAGACCTCGTTTGATACGTTCCAACAGTTCCTCATCAATATATTTCAGAATCTCCTGTGCCTTCTTGTTCACCGTTTCGAATGTCACAGAATGTGAGCTGCCCTCAGATGTCGTTGACGAGGTAGTTGTCCCCGATGTTCTTCCCGTACTTTCACTATAATTTGTAGAATTCCCCGTATTTTTTCCAGTCGAGTTACCTCCCTTACTCTGGGTGTTTTCAGAGCGTCCTTGCGTATTTGATTTTCCATGGCTGACATTTTCCGTCCGAGACTGATTTTTTCCTTTTGTCTCACTCCGATTCTCATTCTGTGCATTCTGGACAGAGAGTTTCGCACATCGCGTCAACTCATTATAGAGGTCATAAATGCGATTCTTCTGCTCCACAAGTTCCTGTTGTGATGCCGGCTCGCAGACGACAATCAGCCGCCAACGTAGTCCGAGCATACTATTAATCAGACGATCTATACCTTGAAAGCCATATTTACTGTTTCCCGTATCTTCTTGATTGACCGACGGAATACCTACAATCACACCGGCATTCTTATAGTGCTCCGCCATTTCGAATGCCTCTCTTGTAAGTTCTGCACCAGTCAGCTTCTCCAGCTTGCTGCCGCCAAAATTCCCCTCAAAAGCCTTGGCAACAATATCCCCGTAATTCACGGCTGACAGACGCTCCCCCATCACCGCTTCATTCTCGTTTTGATTTCTTGCAACGCCAATACAGAGCTGAATCCCAGACTCATCGCCGGACAGCATATAAATCAGATTAAACGCCTTATTGTCGAGGGAGAGCAGGACATTTTCAAACGCCTCACGATGGGGATACTCCTCATCAAAACTGAGATGTTTGACCCTATACAGACAGATCTCATCACGTTCTAATGAACTTTTCTCCGATAAGGGTATCTCGATAATTTTATTTTCTTCAATCAGCGTGTCTGTGCGTAAGAATTCGAGAATCCCCTCTGACGGAAGTTTCACCGTCGGATGTATCATATCCATTCCATTCGCCTTTCTTCACATAGCCGCATAGGAACATCTCTCCTATGCGGCTTCCTCCTCTACACCGTCGTTTTCACGGGCTGCAAGCCCTTCAGCGTCTCATCCATGGACTGCGCCAGTTCATCGAGTGCCGTGCGGATGTTCTGTACTTGCGTCGTCTGCACTGGCGGTTCATTCATCGGACCTGCCTCATCTCTCCCCTCTGCGAACTGTGCTTCCAGTTCCGCGATGATCTCCGTGCCGCGCGCGGCGAGTTTTTCCTGCAAGGCGCCGATGGATGTCTTGATTTCGGCA
>ERZ773069.1463-NODE-1463-length-13634-cov-9.058473_pt1 | contig 13634 bp, 11 predicted proteins | sample MGYA00580619_ERZ773069 | MGnify/ENA primary metagenome ERZ773069 (study PRJEB29015, sample SAMEA2738007) | human oral metagenome | biome: human oral; feature: human-associated habitat; material: dental | place: China | collected 2108 ...
CGTGGTCGATGTGGGCGATGATGGAAAAATTGCGGATATGCTTCTGATCCATTGTGTCTCCTTCGATTTCTGTGTCTGCGCAAAATGTTACGGACAAGCGTGCTCCACTAGGGTTTGCTTTGGAGCATCGCAGCCCTCATTCTTCCATAACATTCATCATAAAGACCGATTTCTTCCTTTATATTATTACATCGAACACGTCGCGCTGCGTGTTTGTGACGAAAATCTCAATCTCTCCGCGTTCGGACGCGAGTTCTGTGCGTAATTGTTCGGCGAGGACGGGCAGGACAGGTGCCTCCGTGCCGAAGTGTCCTGCGTCGATGATGTGCATCCCCTGCTCGACGGCACGCTGCGCGTCGTGGTACTTCACGTCGCCCGTGACGTAGACATCTGCACCGCGCCGTACGGCATCGTCGATAAAGTCCGCGCCCGCACCGCCGCAGACGGCGACGCGGCGCACGGGGCGTGGAGCAGCGGCAGCAAGGCGAACGTGCGAGACATGGAGCTGCTCTTTGACGCTGCGTGCAAAGTCCTCGATGCGCATCGGGGCAGAGAGCGTCCCGACGCGCCCGATGCTCTCGGTCACACCGTCCTCCTGATGCGTGATGACGAAGGCAGAGAGCTTTTCCAGTCCAAGCTGCCCCGCAAGCACATCGTTCACGCCGCCGCGCGCTGCATCGAGATTCGTATGCGCCGCCGCAGCGGCGATGTTGTGCGTGAGGAGGGCGGCAAGGCGTTTTCCAAGCGGGAGGTCGGTGCGCAGCTGCTTGATGCCGCGAAAGATCGCGGGATGGTGCGCGACGATCAGATCCGCCTTGCGTTCGATGGCTTCCGCAACGACGGCATCGTCCACATCGAGAGCGACGAGCACCCGCCCGACCTTCTGTGCACAGCTGCCGACGAGAAGACCGGGGTTGTCCCAGTCCTCCGCCAGTCGGCGCGGTGCGATGCGCTCAAGCGCGTTCATGATGAGCTGACAGCTGAGCATAATGACCTCCTTCTTTTCCTCAATATAGTGCAAGCATCGTCCGCAGCGCAGCAAGCAACGATACCGTTTCACGATACTCCGTGCTCTGCCGCGCTGCTGCGCTGGCATTCATACCCTCGGCGGCACGGGTGAGCTTTGCAATCTTTCCTTCGATGTGCTCACGCAGGAGCGGGTCACGCTTTTCGTAAAGTTTTGCGCCGATATGAAGGAGTACATCGTCGGGCATCGCTGCCGCACCGTGCTCGGCGCGAATGATCTCGTAGAGATGTCCGCCCGCTCGCGCAAGCGTCTCGTCCGTGATGTTCCAACCGTTTCCGTAGAGCCAACGGCGCAGCTTTGCCGCGCTGTTCATCGGCTGCAGGACGAGGGTCTGCACGTCTGCAAGAACATCGGGGGCATCCGCAAGAATCTCTGCAATCAGTGCGCCGCCCATGCCTGCAATGACAATGGACTCCGCCTCTCCGGGGGCGAGCACAGACAGCCCGTCCCCCTGCCGCACGTCGATCTCGCGCGTGAGCCGCTGCGTTCCCACGGTACGCCGTGCCGCGGCACACGCGCCCGCACTGAGGTCGCCGACAACGGCGCGCTGCGCAATGCCCTTCATGACGAGGGTCGCGGCAAGGTAGGCATGGTCCGCCCCGATGTCCGCAACTGCCGTTCCGTGCGGAACAAACGCGGCGATCGCCGCAAGCCGTGCATCGAGCTGCATATCTTCCCCCTCCCGTAACGCTTCGACAGTATCTGACTGCGTGGTGCGAAGACCCTAAAGTTTGCGCAACTAAGCGTTCGCGTGGGACTCACATCACAAAGATTTTCTACAGACATAAGAAAGGAGTGTAACTGCTGCGTTACACTCCTGTTGTTGCAAATGGCTCCTCGAACTGGACTCGAACCAGTGACATTCTGATTAACAGTCAGACGCTCTACCGACTGAGCTATCGAGGAATGTTTCAGACATGCGTATTATAAGGGCAACATGCCCTCCTGTCAAGAGAAATATTGCTTGTACGTTGGAAACATGCGTGTTATAATGCAGACAGGCACTGCTTAACGGTAGGCGGTTCGTCCCTCGAGAGGGGGCGAGACTTATGACTCTTTACGATTTTTTAACAGTCGTGTTTCTCATAACGATCTGTGTCGTAGCTTTAAGACCATAAGAAAACCCGCCTGAGCGACCAACTTTGGCGGGTAATCTTACCTACATATGAAGTCTGGGAACTAACCGTTTTACCGGCAGTGCCTTTTGTATGTCTATTATACGATAAAAGAAATGTTTCGTCAACACATCTCACTCAAGGAAATCACGCAGCACCTTGCTACGGCTCGGATGCCGGAGCTTCCTCAGTGCTTTCGCCTCGATCTGGCGAATGCGCTCGCGCGTCACACCGAAGCTCTGCCCGACCTCCTCGAGGGTGCGCGAACGCCCATCCTCAAGCCCGAAGCGCAGACGCAGGACGTTCTTCTCGCGGTCGGTCAGCGTCTCCAAGACCTCCTCGAGCTGCTCGCGCAGGAGCATGAACGACGCAGCCTCTGCGGGTGCGGGCGCAGCCTCGTCCTCGATGAAGTCGCCGAGGTGGGAGTCCTCCTCCTCGCCGATCGGCGTCTCAAGCGACACAGGCTCCTGCGCGATCTTCATGATCTCATGGACGCGTGCGACACTGATGCCCATCTCCTTTGCAATCTCCTCGGGGCGCGGGTCACGTCCAAGTTCCTGCAGGAGCTGGCGTGAGATGCGGATGAGCTTGTTGATCGTCTCGACCATGTGCACGGGGATGCGGATCGTGCGTGCCTGATCGGCAATCGCACGCGTAATCGCCTGCCGAATCCACCACGTTGCGTACGTGCTGAACTTGTAGCCCTTGCTGTAGTCGAATTTCTCGACCGCCTTGAGAAGACCAAGATTGCCCTCCTGTATGAGGTCGAGAAAGAGCATGCCGCGGCCGACATAGCGCTTGGCGATGCTCACAACGAGGCGCAGATTCGCCTCCTCGAGCCGATGGCGTGCGCTCTCGTCACCCGCCTCCATGCGCTGTGCGAGCTCGACCTCCTCCTCCGCCGTCAGGAGCGGCACATGACCGATCTCCTTGAGGTACATGCGGACAGGATCGTCGAGCGAGATGCCCTCGGGCACGGTGAGGTCGATCTCGACCTCCTCTTCCTTCTCGGGCGGATCATCGTCCACGGGTTCTTCCACCGTCGCACCCGGCACATCATCGACGATCTCAACACCCTCGTCGCTGAAGCGCTGGTACATATCGTCCATTTCGTCGGGGGACATATCCTGTTTTTGCAGTGCGTCAATGAGCTCGCCGTATGTCAGCGTCCCGCCGTTCTTCTTGCCCTTGGCAAGCAGGCGTTCAATGATGTCGGCGCCCGGCGCTTTTGGCTGCTCCGTCCCCTCTGTCATAACGCTGTCCTCCTATCGTTTATTCGTGAGGCAAACCATTCCTCAAAGATCAATGTTTCCCTGCAACTTGCGCAGCCGCACGGGATGCCGCAGCTTCCTGAGCGCCTTCGCCTCGATCTGTCGGATGCGCTCACGCGTCACACCGAAGCTCTGCCCGACCTCCTCAAGCGTGCGCGAACGACCGTCCTCAAGCCCGAAGCGCAGACGCAGAACCTCCGCCTCACGCGGCGCAAGTGTCTTCAACACGTCGGCAATCTGCTCCTTGAGCAACATCATCGAGGCTGCATCTGCGGGGTCAAGCGCCGCCTCATCCTCGATAAAGTCGCCGAGATGGGAGTCCTCCTCCTCGCCGATCGGGGTCTCGAGCGAAACGGGCTCCTGCGCGATCTTCATGATCTCACGCACGCGCGCCGTATTCAGCCCCATATGCTTCGCTACCTCGTCGGGCGTGGGATCGCGCCCGAGTTCCTGCAGGAGCTGCCGCGAAATGCGGATGTACTTGTTGATCGTCTCGACCATGTGGACAGGGATGCGGATCGTGCGTGCCTGATCGGCAATCGCACGCGTAATCGCCTGCCTGATCCACCACGTTGCATACGTGCTGAACTTGTAGCCCTTGCTGTAGTCGAATTTTTCAACCGCTTTGAGGAGTCCGAGGTTGCCCTCCTGTATCAGGTCGAGAAAGAGCATGCCGCGGCCGACATAGCGCTTGGCGATGCTCACGACAAGGCGCAGATTTGCCTCCTCGAGCCGATGGCGCGCAGTCTCGTCGCCCGCCTCCATGCGCCGCGCAAGCTCAACCTCCTCCTCTGCCGTCAGAAGAGGCACGCGACCGATCTCCTTGAGGTACATGCGGACAGGATCGTCCAGCGCGACCCCCTCGGGGACGCTGAGGTCGATCTCGATTTCCTCCTCGTCCTTGTCAATATCATCCACCGGCTCGAGCACGTCATCATCGCCGCTCTCGCTGACCGCCGTATCGTCCACGATCTCGATGCTCTCGTCGCTGAGGCGCTGATAGAGCCCATCCATATCGTCGGGGGTCATATTCCATATGCTGAATGCTTCGATAAGTTCACCGCAGGTCAGTGTTCCGCCGTTCGACTTTCCCTTTGCCACAAGCTCGCTGATATTTCCCATTCCAATCATTTCATCTCGTTCGATCCGCACTGTTGCTGTCTGCATTTTGCCCCCTCCTTTCAGTTTGTAGTATTATCTAATAAAATCTATCATTTAGTATATCGCTATAAAGGTTCGAGCACTAAAGTGCGCGTATTTATTCGTGCAAATTTTCACGGGCAATCTCATCCTGTATTTTCTTCACTTCGTTTAATTCGTCAATGTATCCCTCTTTTCCTTCTTGCATCATCTCCTCAGCGCGGCGCGTATGCCGCGCAAGTGCATGCGTCAAATAACTGCGTCGGAGCGTCCCCAGAGCCTCCTGATAGGAGGCCTCCGTACGCCCCTCCTCGACGATGGCGCGTGTGAGCTCATCCCCCGACGCTGTAGGCTGTGCAGCGATAAAGTCCGCATCCAGAACACCGCCCGCATCGAGATGCGCCGCCATCGCACGGAGCAGCTGCGCGATGAGTTCATCGGGAAAATCCTCCATCGGAATGGAAGATAAAATTTCGGTGAGAAGCGCAGGATCTCGCCAAATTGCCGCAATAATCTCGCGCCCCGTGCGCCGCAGAGCATCGTCTCCCTGTCGCACGGCCATGCGCTGCGGCGCAGTGTTCTGTAGTGGCTCCGCAGCCCCCTGCCGCAGAAAGCGGCGCAGGGCATCCGTCACAATCCCCTCGTCCAAGAAGAGTTCCGTCGCCGTCTGCCGCACGTAGGCGGCACGCGTGATCTCGTCCAGCTCCGCAAGCACGGGCAGCATCTCCCGAAGAGCGGCGCGCCGTCCCTCCACGCTGTCCGTCATATGGCTGCGCACGTGGCGCAGACGAAACGCGGGGGCAGGAACAGCCGTCTCCACGAGCGCGCGGAACGCCTCCGCGCCGTGCGTGCGGACATACTCGTCGGGATCTTTGCCGTCCGGTAGGAGGAGCACTCGCACCTCTGCCGCACGTCCGCGCACGGCTGCAAGAGCGCGCAGTGTTGCCTCCTGTCCCGCCGCATCACTGTCGTAGCAGAAGACGATGCGCGGCGCACGGCGCAGGAGCAGCGCTGCATGGTCGCTCGTGAACGAGGTGCCGAGCGTCGCGACGACGTTCTGAACCCCCGCCTCCCAAGCGGCAATTGCGTCCATATAGCCCTCGACGACAATCGCCGCGCCCTCGCTCGCAATGGCGCGATGCGCACGATCGAGTCCGAAGAGAAGCTTGCGTTTGTTGAATACGGGTGTCTCCGCCGTATTGAGATACTTCGGCTGCGCGTCGCCGAGCGCGCGCCCGCCAAAGGCGACTATGCGCCCGCGCTCATCCGCGATCGGGATGATGACGCGGTTGCGAAAGCGGTCATAGACGCCCTCGCCCCGCTCACGCCTCACGGCAAGTCCCGCCGTCACAAGGATGTACTCGGAGATGCCGCGCTTTCGGAACGCATCGGAGAGCTTCGACCACGCATTGGGCGCAAAGCCGATGCCGTAGCGTGCAATCGCCTCGTCCGTGATTCCGCGCCCCGCGAGGTACGCCTTGCCCGCCGCGCCGTAACGCGTCACGGTGAGGCAGTTGTGAAAGAAGTCGCGCGCGAGCGCATTCACCTTGCGCAGATCATCCAGCTCGCGCAGGCGTGCCTCCTCGCGCGGGTCACGCTTTTGCTCCGGCTTTTCGATGCCAAGCTGCTCCGCCTGCCTGAGGATCGCCTCGAACGGCGTGATGTGCTCCATGAGAGAGATGAATTTGAACGCGTCGCCGCCCGCGTGGCAGCCGAAGCAGTAGAAGAAGCCGTCGACGGGCACAACGGAGAACGACGCAGTCTTTTCGTTGTGGAAGGGGCAGCAGCCCCAGTAGCGGTTGCCCTTGCGCTTCAGCGGGACATAGCCCTGCACGACGGCAAGGATGTCGGTCTGCGCGCGCACCTGCTGCACAAAGGCCTCCATCCTCGGGTCACGCATGTTTTTCTCCTTTTATATTGGTTTGATTGTCATCTGATCCACGGGCGGGATGTAGATCTCGCGGAAGAGCGCGACGGCATAGCTGTCCGTCAGCCCCGCCACATAGTCCACGACGCACTGCTCGTGACCCCAGCGCTCCTCGCGCGCGATAAACTCGGGCGGAAGCGTGTGGAAATACACGGTGAAATGATCCATGAGGGCACGCAGAACAAAGCCCGCCTGTGCGCGCTCGTGCGCGAGCGTCTTGGAGTGGTAGATATGCTCGAACATAAAGGCGCGGAACGTGTCCATGACATGCTGCACCTCATCCGAAAGCGCCGCATCGCCGCGCGCCTCCGAGGTGACAATCATATCCGACACCATGCTCGTAATCATCGCGGACGTATCCGTACCAAATGCGTCGCGCACCTCGGTGGGCAGCTCTTCGGGCGTCAGAAGCCCCGCACGGATGCTGTCGTCGTAGTCATGGCAGAGGTAGGCAATGCGGTCGGCAATGCGCACAATCCGCCCCTCGAATGTCGTCGGCACGCCCTTGCCCGTATGGTTCAGGATGCCGTCGCGTACCGCACTCGTAAGGTTTAGCCCGCGCCCGCCGCGTTCGAGGATCTCGACCATGCGCAGGCTCTGCTCGTTGTGGGCAAAATGCCCCGTGATCTCCTCCACGACCGCCTCGCCCGCGTGCCCGAACGGCGTGTGACCGACATCGTGCCCGAGCGCGATTGCCTCCGTCAGATCCTCGTTCAGCCGCAGGCCGCGCGCAATCGTGCGCGAGATCTGCGCCACCTCGAGGCTGTGTGTCATGCGCGTGCGGTAGTGATCGCCCGCGACAATGTAGACCTGCGTCTTGTGCTTGAGCCGACGAAATGATTTCGAGTGCAGAATGCGGTCGCGGTCGCGCTGGAACTTCGTGCGGAAGGGGCACTCCTCCATCGGATGGCTGCGCTTTGCGTCTTTGCTCCGCGCCGCCAGTGGAGAGAGGAGTGCATCCTCCTGCGCCTCAAGCCGCTCTCGAACGGTCAAGGCCGCCACCTCCCGCCTACTTGATCACCATGACCGGGATCTTCGCTTCCTCGATCACCTTCTGGCTGACGCTGCCGATGAGCACGCCCTTGAGGAGACCAAGCCCGCGGCTGCCCATGATAATCATGTCGCTGCCCTCTTCGTCCGCAACTTCGAGAATGCTCTTAGCGATATGCCCGCTCTTGACGTGCTTGCGCGCCTTGCGGTCGCCCGAGAGCTTTTCCCAGATGCGGTCAAAGACGATATGGCTCGGAATGTCCTTGTTGATGTTGCTCGCAACGTAGACGAAGTCGAGCTCTGCGTCGCATTTCTCCGCGAAGAAGATCGCCTCATCGACCGCCTTGCAGCCGTTCACCGATCCATCGACCGGAACGAGGATCTTTTTGATCGCACTCATCATAATCCCTCCTAATCACGTTTTAGCAATAATATTTACTAAGGTATCAGTATATTTCGATGATTGATGTGTGAATTCCTCTCTCTTTTCAAAAAAAGTATTGATTACAGCACACCTTCCTCCGCAAAGCTGAAAAAGCCGTCTCCCCCGATGATGACGTGATCGGTCACGGGGATGCCGAGGAGTGCGCCTGCATCCTTGAGCACGCGCGTGAGACGGTGATCCTCCGCGCTCGGTGCAGGGTCGCCGCTCGGATGGTTGTGCGCGAGGATGATGTGCGCCGCGCCGCAGCGAATCGGTGGCTCGAACACCTCACGCGGATGGACGAGCGCATTCGTGAGCGTGCCCACGGACACATCTGCAACCATCAGCACCTCGTTCTTTGCGCTGAGTGGCAGCACGAGGAAATGCTCACGTTTCTCCGCACGAAAGCGCGGGCGCAGCAACTCCGCTACATCAGATGCCTCGCGGATGCGCGGGCGGCTCTTTGCCGTCTGCTGCGCGCGCCGTCCAAGTTCGAGTGCCGCGAGCACGGTCGCCGCCTTTGCCGTGCCGATGCCCGGTATGCGTGCGAACTCGGCGCATGGCATCGCAAGGATCTCGTGCAGCCCCGTCTCGCGAAAACGCGCAACAATGCCGCGCGCAAGTTCCAGTACATTCTCGCCCGCGCGCCCCGTGCGCAGGAGGATTGCGAGCAGCTCTGCATCGCTGAGCGCCTCTGCGCCGCGCGCAATCAGGCGCTCACGTGGCAGCTCGCCCGCTGGCAGATCACGCAGATTCATCGCCATCCTCCATCGTGACCCCCGCCGTGCGTGCAAGCGCCGCAACGGCGTGGAGCGGCAAGCCGACCACGTTCGAGAACGAGCCGTGCAGCTCCTCGATGTAGATTGCCGCACGCCCCTGAATCGCGTACGCGCCCGCCTTGCCCATCGGCTCGCCCGTGGCGACGTAGGCGGCGATCTCCGCCGCCGTCATCGGTGCAAAGCGCACGAGCGTCTCCGCCGCATCGGTATATGCACGCCCATCCACGACCCACGCAATCCCCGTGAGCACGGTATGCTGCCGCCCCTCAAGCAGCGAGAGCACATGGCGTGCCTCGGCGGCATCACGCGGCTTGCCGAAGGACCGCCCATTCAGCACGACGGCGGTATCTGCCCCGAGCACGGCGTGCTCAGGGTACTCCTCCGCCACCTTGCGCGCCTTGACGAGCGCATTGCGGATCACGGCATCGCGTGGATGTTCGCCGTCCTCAATCTCGTCGATGGCAGGCGTGATCGACACGAACTTTGCCCCGATCTGCCGCAGAAGCGCGCGCCGTCGCGGCGATGCAGATGCCAATATGAACATAGCTCCTCCTCCTGCCGCCCGCAATGGGGCAAAAAGAGACACCGAAACTGTGCCGGTGTCTCTTAGGGAAGCACTGATAAATTCAGCCCATCATCTTGACGCATCTTTTTTGCCCGCTTTTTGTCGGCAAATCCTCCACATAGCTTTGGCTATGCGTCCGGTTTGCCTCCTCAATCGGACAGAAAAATCTACGCCAATCTGACGGACTTTATTTTATCAGCGATTCCTTAAGACTTGAAAAAGCAAAAAAAAATGATATAATAACCATAGAAAGTCTGAATGTGTCATTTTAGGCCAAAAGAAAGAAAATCCCCTGCGCTTGGTAACCGCAGGGGTCTTTCTTTGCGACCGGTAATGTCGCGTCAGGCTGATGCCACAATGGCGGCTGCTTCTACCGCCTCAGCCTCTGCAAAATCAGCGCCCCGAGAATACTCCCGAGTACGCTGTTCAGCAGGGAAAGCAAAAAGTCTGTTAGTGTCATCTGATAGCCTCCTCCCCTAACCATATTGGCTTCGGTAAAGGCCGTGGCAGCTTCAGTATAGCACAACAGACGACAAAAATCCCACTGCGCCCGGTAAACGCAGTGGGATTTTTCGTGTGCAATTTCGTCTGCAACTTAGGGAAGCACTGATAAATATCTGAGGGGCTGTTTTATCAGCGATTCCATAAATTTATCCTTGCAAAACAACATAAACGTGTTATACTGTCTATAGAAGTCATGGAGTGTCATGGACAACCCATAAAAAAGAACGCCCTGCGGCTGGTTACCGCAGGGCGTTCTTTTGCGGTTGGTTCGGCCGCATCAACTGTCTGCCACATGAGATGCTCTCCGCTACCACCTCAACAGTCGAAGGATCAGCGCCCCCAGGATACTTCCCAGAATACTGATCAGGAGAGATACGACAAAGTCATAGAACATCATGAGACACCCTCCCTTCCTTGCCGGATTGGCTTGGTTAGGGCCGTGGCAGCTTCAGTATAGCACAACGGACGACAAAAATCCCACTGCGCCTGGTAAACGCAGTGGGATTTTTCGTATGCAGCTTTATCCGCGCACGAAGTCGCCGTCCTCCTCCATGCGCCAGATCTCGTCTGCCGCTCCTGCGTGCGCTGCGAAGCGTTCCACATTGCGACGGTCGCTTGTCTCGTAGAACGCGCTCGCCTCCGCCTCGGAGAGTCCGCCCTGCACTTTGCGGGCGATGAGGCGGTCTTTCAACAATGCAGACGGAGCATCAATGCGGATGCGATAGTCGGCGAGGGCACGAAGAGCGCACCACGGCTCTTCGTCCAAGAGCAGCCAGTTGCCCTCGACGAGGAGGATTGGCGCGTCTGCGATGAGCGCATCAGGGACGACATCGTGTATGCGGCGGTCATAGACGGGAAATGGGGTTGCGCCCTCCTTTGCCGCCGCGAGTTTCGCCGCAAGATGCGCCACGTCGAATGTCTCGGGTGCGCCCTTGATGGATTTCAGCGGTGTCTCCACGCCGTCGCGCAGGACTCTGTGCGCGGCGAGATAGGCGTTCGTGTGGTGAAAGCCGTCCATGCCGAGCGTCTGCACCTGCGGGAGTTCATCGTGCATCCGTGCCAGTTCCTCGAGAAATTGCAGGAGGGTGGATTTCCCCGTGGCGGGCGGTGCGGCGAGGAAGACGAGAATACGCCGCGCCGCCGCACGCTGCATCTCCGTGAGATGGCGCAGCAGCGGCAGAAACAAGCCCTCCACCGTATCCGCGTTGTAGCGGATCTTCTGCGGCAGACCGTTCACGGTCATTGCGTAGCTGCGCCATCGTTTCTCGTGCACGGAGATCGCTCCTTTCGTTTCGCTCTTATTGCAGCAGAGAGTCGGGATTTTGGCAATGCGTAAAGCGTTGTTCGGTGACGCATATGATACTTCAACTGCATCGTTCAAAGCGCCCCTTCCGGCTCGCCTTGCTCGCCACCTCCCCCGTTTCGACGGAGGAGGCTATTGCTTTCGTTAGAACGCCCACTTGACGGAGATGCCGCCCGTGACACCCTGACGCTTGCCCTGCCAGCCGCTCAGGTTCAGATCGTAGCTGACGCGGCTGTCCGCCTTCGGTGCGAAGCGATAGCCCAGCTCGAGGAGTGCGCTGCCGCCCTTCAGCGAGGGGCTCGGCGTGCTGTCGCCCTGATAGGTCGCGCGTGCGTCACCATCGAACTCGTACTCCCACGCCAGCCCTGCATAGATCTGACTCAGTTCCGTCCCGCCGTGCGTATAGCGCGTACCGATGCGCAGGCGATGCGAGTTCACCGCATCGAAGTCATACGTCTCGCCCGAGCTGAGATGTGCGCTCGCACCCGCCGTATGCGCGTAGGAGTAGCGCACATACGCGCTGACGGTATCGCCCTCACGCACGCGGAAGTCCTTGCCCACGCCGACGTGCATCGCGTAGTAGGTGCTCGTTGTATCGTAGCTGGTGTCAAGCCCCGTATAGTCGCTCTTCGTGCGGCCGACGCGCAGCGCGCCGTCGATCCAGCTGTTCGCCTTCGTCTCCAGCTTCGCCATCATACCAACGCCGACATAGCTCGTCTTGCCGCTGCCGTGCGTGCCGTCGTCGAGGTAGGAGTCATAGCTGCCGCGCCCGTATTCGATGAAGGGGCCAAAGGTCAGAGTTCCTGCCTTCACCGCATTCTCACGCGCCCAGCCGACGCCGAGATTCCATCCCTTCATATCGACGTATGAACCGGTCTCGTGGCGGAGCGAGCCGCCGCCCATGCCTGCCCAGAGACCATATACGCCGCCGCTCGTCATCGCCGCAGCAGCCGCCTCCTTCTGCGCCGCAGACATACCTGCACCCGCGAGGAAGTCCGCGCCGTCGTTCAGGAATGCGCTCGCGCCCGCGCGCGTCTCGACGAGGGACTTGGCCTGTTCGTTCATACCCGCCTTCGTGACGGTCGCAACGAGCTTGCCGTCCGCATTCCTTGCGATGCCAAACGTATAGCTGCGCGTGACGCCGTCCGTGCCCTCGGCCGTCACATTGTCGCCAATGCTGACCGAGCCGCCCGCCGTCGTGTTCTCCACAAGGGTGAACGTGTCGCCCTTCCGAAGTTTCTTCGTCGCACCACTGCGGTGAACCGCGAGATTGATATCGGAAAGATTCTTCTCGCCCGCAGCATTCGTAAGACTCAGCAGCGTATGTGCCGTGCCGTCCGTCGGCGCATCCTCCAGATCAAAATGGATGTTCTGGATGCCGCCGAGGTCGCCAATCGACGTCGTGCCCGTGCCATAGTAAACGGCGAGCGTGTTGCCCGTGCCGCTTGCAGCCGTGCTGCTGACCGTCACGCTGCGGAAGCCGGTACGGTTCTCGTTCGTGATCGTACCGCTGCCGCCCGTAACCGTGCCTGTAACCTTGGTGTTGCGGAGGCGGATGATATTGTCGTTCGTGATCGTGCCTCTGCCGCCCGTGACACTGCCCGAGACGGTCGCATCCGTCAGGTTGATCACATTGCCGCTCGCAGTCGTGCCATAGCCGCCGACAACGCTGCCCACGCTTGCCTTTTCAATCGTGACCTCGTTGCCCGTCGCCCTGCCGCCCGTGACATCGGTGTAGCCGCCGTAGACTATGCCGCTGACCGCAGCTGTGCCATTCACCGTGACCTTATTTGAAATGCTGTTGCCGCGCTTATCCGCACCAGCCTGAGAACCCGTGCCCGTCGTCCGGCCGCCGTACACATTCGTATAGCTGCCGCCCGCGAGCGTGATCTCATTGTTCGTCGTCGTATTGCCCGCCGCCGAGCGTCCGCCCCATGTGTCAGTGCCGACGGTCGTCGCCGCCTTCGCACCTGCAAAGGTGTAGGCATAGCGGACAATCCTTTTCCCGCTGCGAACATCGAGATCCGTTTCCTGCGTCCCGTCGGCATTCAGTTCAGACTTGAACGCTTTGCCGCCCGCGAGTGTCAGCGCATTCCTACTCTCGACGAGGGTCACGGGGTTCGCCGTCGCCTCAAAGTTCGTCGCAAGGGTATCGAGGTTGAACGTCCCCGTATCCTTCAGCTTCAGCTTCGACGCGGCATCCTTGAACGCGACCTTCTGGAAGCCGACAATGTTCTGCGCCGCGTTCTGCCCCTTGACATTCAGCGTGTTGCCCGTGCCGTCTGCCTGTGTGCCGCCTGTAATCGTACCGTTTACAGATGCGCCCTCAAGGTTGACGGTATTGTTGTTCGTGATCGCACCTTCGCCGCCCGTGACCGCACCCGTATTTGCCTTGACGGTGACAATATTTCCAGACGCTTCGCCGAGGGCTTTGCCGCCAACAACTGCGCCCGCGATTGCCTTCTCAACCGTGACCTCGTTGCGCGTCGCCTTGCCATTTGCAACATCCGTAAAACCGCCGTAGACTGTGCCGCTGACCGCAGCCGAGCCGTTTACCGTGACCTTGTTGGAAATGCTGTCGCCGCGCTT
>ERZ773069.1467-NODE-1467-length-13624-cov-31.401651_pt1 | contig 13624 bp, 15 predicted proteins | sample MGYA00580619_ERZ773069 | MGnify/ENA primary metagenome ERZ773069 (study PRJEB29015, sample SAMEA2738007) | human oral metagenome | biome: human oral; feature: human-associated habitat; material: dental | place: China | collected 2108 ...
GAACTGCAACTGCTGAGTTTGTTGTACCTAAGTCAATACCGATAATTTTAGACATGTGTTTTTCTCCTTAAATTTATCTTTTTTTCTTTTTGATATTTCCCCTTAAGTGGTGGGGACGTGAGCAACTCCCTTCGGGATTTCATCACTTATTTTTGAGCCTACTGTCTCAAAAATCCCCTGTTTTAGTAGCACAAGCTACTGAAACTTTCACCACGGCGGGAAATATTTTCCTTGCAAGCCTCCGGCTTGCTTCTTATCTTTCTTTCATAGTTTAGTGTCGTTTCGGACAAGATTAAATCAGTCTTTCTTACTTACTGACATATCTTCTGTAATTAATAATAACAATTGACCAATTAAAATAGGTTGCAATATAAGCTCTAATACTTTTTGCAACCAAATTACAGGCTGCGTTCCAAAATAAGAAACTTTTGCTCCTTCCGAAACAGGATAAGCAAAAAATATCCCTACTACCAAAAAGAAAACGACAATTCCAATAGCGCAATTTGTAGCTGCTATTTTTTTCATTCTCATCTTCCTACTATATTGTTTAGACATATAAAACTTCTAATTATATACAACCACCATAGCCGGTCTTAGGATGCGGTCATGGAGTTTGTAGCCTTTTTGGAAGACTTGTGCGATGGTATCCGCTGGATGTTCGTCATCAGCTGGAACTGTTTGAATGGCCATATGATAGTTATGGTCAAATTCTCCATCGGCCGGAATTTCTTCGATGCCCTCTTCTTTGAGAGCATGAACCAAGCTTTCCTGCACCATTTCCAATCCTTTTTTGACATCGTCTGTCAATCCTTCAACAGCAAGAGCACGCTCAAGGTTGTCCAAAGAAGGTAAGATCGCTTTCGCTAAATCTTGACTACGATAGCGTTGCAAGAGCTGACGTTCTTCATTGGCACGGCGTTGGATGTTTTGCATTTCTGCATGAGCACGGAGATATTTATTTTCAAAATCATCTGCCCGCTCATTTGCTAGTTCTAATTCTGATTTTTCGGGACTTGCTGATTCAGCCTTCTCAGCTGTTTCGACAGTTTCTTTTACTTCTACATCTTCTGGATGTTCTTCGTGTTTATGTTTTGCCACAAGGCACCTCCTTTTTAGGAATGATTATACTGTAATTAGTGGACTTCATAGTGGTTACTACTGAGGTAGCGATAGAAGTCCGTCAGTTTCATAGTCAAGACACGATTAATCACATTAACCTGGCTGACCACACGCTGATAGTCGAGATTGACTGGTCCAATGACTGCTAAAATTCCAAATCCTCTGTAAGGAATCAGAAATTTGCTAGAAATAATGGTCAAATCAGACAAGCAACTTTCTCGGCTATCTGCCACGCGCACACTTTGCATCTGATCCTCGGCTAGACTGTCTCTAATCTCAAAGGCCACCTTCTGTGAATCATCAAAGAATTGATAGGCCTTCAAATCTGAAAAATTCAACAAGCCAACCTTGCCGGACACAATAACATTCTCTTTGAAAATATCACCGAAGATATGCTCAAACAGATGAATGACATTATCTGTCGTAGTGAAATAGCGCTGGATAATCTGAGGAATTTCCGTCCGAATCTTGTAGTGGATATCCAAGACTGTCTGTCCCAAAAATCGCTCCTGAACCAAAGCTTTAAGCCTATCCAAGTCTTCTCTTAGGAAGTTGCGCGGAATCATAAACTGACTGGTGATAGTATTGGACTCATCTAGAGTGAAGACTGCTAGAGCCGTATGCTGACTGAGTACTACGATATCAAAAGCTGTCAAACGTTGCCGACTGGGTTCGACATCCAAGGCAACAACTGTGCAACCACTCAGCTTAGCTAGAAGGTCCGCTGCCTGTTGAAGAATGTCCTCCAAGTTGAAAAACTCATGGTCAAAGGCCTTGATAACCTCATAGAGTTCATTCTCAGCTAGACGATCAAAGGATAGCGAATGCTTGACGAAGTACTGAAAACCAGCAACACTGGGTTTACGGCCACTAGATGTATGAGCCTTTTCCAGAAGTCCCTGTTTTTCCAGAGCAGCCATATCATTTCGGATAGTAGCACTACTCGAATTGATAGAATCCTGTAAAGCTTTGGACCCTACTGGCTCGTGAGTCTTGGTAAAGATATCAATAATCAAATTCAAAATCTCATTTTGACGCTCCGTTACCACGACACCACCTCCATTCAAGATTTCCTTCTTTGTTAGCACTCAATCGCTTTGAGTGCTAACTCATGATTCTATTATACACTCTTCCGAAACAAAGTCAAGATAAAAACTCAAAAAATTAGCACTCTTTTTACAAGAGTGCTAAAGATCAGTCTGGCGACCTAGATTAATCCTCCAGGATTTGCAAATGGCGCATCAAATAGAAAGAAATTCCTGCAAAAAGAAGCAACCAAACTAGCAGAGCCAAAAATTCTCCGCTCCATAAATGGAAATGAGACCAATCTTTCATAAAAATAGTAAAGAGGCCCATAAAGCTATAACGCAACACCTTAAATAACTCCTCGCTCATATTCGAAAACATAGGAATAAAAGCTACCAAGAGCATGGCTGGAGCACTAAGAGATTGTGCCATGACCTGATTTTTACAAAGCAAGCCAACCATTAAGAAGAAGAAAATTAAGACTAGCAAGGTTAACAAGAGAACCAAACCATAGCTGAATACCTGATTAGAAAGCTTGGCTCCTATCAAAATCGGGGTAATGATGATATAAAAGATCCCAATAATCGCCGGCCAGATTAAAGCGGAGAGAATGTATTGACCCGCTGTCACACCAGCCAAGCGCAAACTTTGCAAATTATGTTTCTCTCTCTCCTCAGCTAGAATGATGATAATAGGCGTCCCAACAGACATGGCTAAAGAGAAAGGCAAAGAAATATTCATTATCAAGACAGCCAGTCTGTCTGCTCCCAGTTCTTTACCTGCTCCATTCAGAGAAAAAATAAATTTATAGAGAAAAATGATGAAAATCGGCATGAGAACTTGTAATAGGATACTTTTATTTGCTAATGTCGCTTGGCCCCTCAGCCAAATCATCCCTTTTAACTTATTAGACATTTAAGGTACCTCCTGTCAAAGTGATGAAAACATCTTCTAAAGTTGGTTCGCAAGAATGAATACTGATAACAGTTGACAGATCTAAGCCACTTTGCAGTTCCTCAAAGGCAACTGTCTTCGTCGTCAAATCTACATATTCTAAACGAACTTTCTTATCTGTATTGTACTTTTGGATAATCTCATGCGGACTGCCTACTTCGACCAACTTACCCTTATGCAATAAAGCCAAACGATCGCACAAAAGTGTAGCTTCCTGCATATCATGTGTCGTCAGAAAAATAGTTGTTCCCTGAGCTTTTAGTTCCAGTAGCAAGTCATGGATTGTTCGGGAAGTTGACGGGTCCAAACCACTGGTCGGCTCATCCAAAAAGAGCAATTTAGGCTGATTAATCAAGGCACGGACCAATAGCATCCGTTGCTTCATACCTGTAGATAGCTTTTCAGCCACCTTGTTGCGACTATCATAGAGCCCCACTTTTTGAAGAAGCTCATCAACTTTCTTCATATCAACACCAAAGATCATAGCATAGGCCTTGAGATTGTTATAGAGTGACATCTTCTCATAAAAGCCACTCGTATCACTGACAATTCCAATCTGCTCCAGGACTTCTACCTTTAAATCCTCAACCGTTTCAGACAGCACATGAGCTGTTCCAGCATCTGCCTTGAGCTGCCCAGTCAAGATATTAATGGTCGTTGTTTTTCCTGATCCAGATGGTCCTAGAAAGCCAAAAATTTCTCCTTCTTGAATGGAAAAATCAATTCCTGCCAAGGCTTCTTGTTCCTTGAACTTCTTTTTTAAGCCTTGAACTTCAATAATCATTTTTTTCATCATTATCCTCACTTTCATAAAAAACAGTTGATAAGGGGCTCATCAGCTCTTGAGCTCCTGCTTCCTTCTCCAGAAACTCAAGCCGATATGAACCAATTGACCAAATAAAATAAATAACAATATCGTATCTATTAATAAGATACATTTTACTAGCCAATCTACATCTGAACCTTTTTGAGCTACACTTAAAACTAAATAAGTAGCAAAAAACAAAGCTACAAGGGCTGGGAAAAACCGCCATATAAGCAAACGCTTAACCATTTCTAGCTTAGACCAAGCATCATTATAGATCTCAAGGTCACTTTCCGCATCAAGCTGAGAAGCCGGCTTGCGGAAATAGGAAAATTGATTAAAATTTGTAATATGCTCCCAACCACAATCTTTGAATAGTTGATAATAGGAGTCTCGCTCCGCCTTCTTTATAGGACGAAAATCTAATTGATAAGCCATTTCCTGAGGTGAAGTTTTTTCAAAAGTATAACGAACTGCAATTATAAAAGGGGAATAGTTTACTTTTTTCAACTTCCAGCCCTGGCCATGCATCTTTTTAAAATAGGACGCTTCTCTATCGTAGTCTGCAATGGTAAAGATCCTGTAGACGACTTTCTTTCCCATCAAACATCCTCCTTACTATTCCGGTAAAGGCGTTCAATCCGCTGAATTTCCAAGTTCAAAATCTTCTGCCCAAGATCTGTAATCTGGTAGAGTTTCCTCTTTTCTTCCTCGCGAACAAAGGCAATCAGACCATCCTTTTCCATTTTGGACAAGGTTCCATACATGGTTCCGGGACTGATAGATAGTTGCCCATCTGTCAATTCCTTGACTTTTTGAGTAATACTGTAGCCATGCCTTTCTTTCTGGAGACAAAAGAGAATATAGAATCCTGTCTCTGTCATCGGTACATAGACTCGCCTGAGTTTTTCTGTCAATCCACTCATCTTTGCTACTCCCTTTCACTTCGATACATCGAACCTTGATATATAAATTATATCGCAGTCCGATATAGTTGTCAAGAGTTTATATAGGAATCTTACTTAAATTATTCTTTTAGCTCAAATAGATCCTCTATTTTCAAATCAAAGACTCGTGCAATTTTTAGAGCCATTTCAAGAGAAGGATTGTAACGATTATTTTCTAGATGCAAAATCGTCTCTCGCCTAACACCGATACGCTCTGCCAACTCTTGCTGGGTCATGCCATGAGATTCTCGAATAGACTTCAAACTTGTAATAAGGTTGCTTGCTTTCCCCATCATGCCCCTCTACTTTCCAAATACATGAATACAAAATTGAAAAGTAAGACCAGCACCCCTGCTACTATAAAAAAGATACCTCCTGGAATATACAGCTCCTTCATGATCGTTAAAAGCAAGGCTAAGGTTAACAGAACGACTATACTGCTAGCAAATGCTGTCATGGCAGCCTTAGATAAATTTGCATAAAAACGCTCATCTGCTTGCTCATCTGCTTTTCTTAAGATAAAATAACCAAGAAAAATCAGCTGCACTAGAAGGCCTAGCGCCATCACTGTTTCCTTTAAAAGCCCCGCAGATGGCGTACTGAGCCAGATGCCTAGAGTATAGATGGATGAAGCAGATAAAACGAGGATGCCATTTAATTTTTCTTTAATAGAGAAGATCTGCCTTTCCCTAACTTCATTTTGTTTGCTCTTTAAAATTCCCCAAGTAGCAAAAAACAGACCAACCCCTGTACCACCAATTAATATTAACTTTTCCAGCAAGCTAAATCGAACAAGCCCAGATAAAACCGCCCAATCTCCGCATAAGACCAGAATCCACAAAGGTAGTAACAAGGCTAACTTTTGACTTATTTTCATGATAGATCCTCCTTCCTTGTTAGAAATATATCACATCTTATGTTATAAATATATCACATTAGTCATCATAATGCAAATTTCTCGATAAAAAAAGCCAGGAACACCTGACTTACTTGATTTATTTTTCTGCTGCCTTTAGTAATGCGATGTACTCTTCCAGAACTAGATTGTGCTTTTGCATATATTGGGCGTTCTCTACACCGACATAGCGGTAATGCCAGTGTTCAAAATCCACTCCAGTAATATTACTCTTGCCTTCGGGGTAGCGAAGGACAAAGCCATATTGTGGGGCCAGCTGAGCTATCTTAGCAGCTGGTTCATCCTCCAGCCCTTCAGGAACACTCATATCAATAGCCAAGCCTGTTTGATGTTCACTAGCTCCTGGAATCTGAATCTGTTTCTGGACAGCACTGACTGCTTCTTCATGCGACAGACCCTTAGCCTCCTCTGCTGCAACATTCTCATTATAGAGCTCTTCTTGCTCTGCACGACTCCGATAACCCGAAATTAATATTTCTCCTGGAGCTACGGTCTGAGCTGCAGCAAGGAACTGCCGAGTATTTTCAGCAATACGACTATCCACCCGAATTTCTCCAACTTGAGTCAAAGATGGCATCTTTTCCTCCTGTAGGTTATCACGGTTAACCAAGACTAAATTCCAATCCGCCGAGGATACCTTGGGTAAATCAGAATCAGAGCTTGTTAATCTTGAAGACTTAGAGCTGCTTGGCTTAGTAGAGCTACTCACTTGACTCGAAACCTGAACATAGCTGAGAAGATTCTTCAATAAGGAGGGGCGGGAATAAATAACCGTTCCACCTATGACTAAGGTCAAGATAAGTAATAGTAAGATAGTCAAGCCAACCTTCTTAGCCTTGGATTTCCTTTTTACTCTTAGATGTTTAGCGTGTTTCAACTTATTACTCCATTACTTTAGCGCCCACTTCACGATAAGACATATCTCCAATCCGGTCAATCGTAAACTTACCATCTTCGTAGTCTACTACAGTTACACTGCCATTGTGTAGCCCTAAACCTCGAGGTGTTGCGTGGTCAATCAACCAAGCAAAGGTACCAATTGTCATACCATGGCTAACAATCAGAGCATTACCTCCTCCTGACGACTCAACTTCTTTGGCGATACTCTCAAAACCATCTAGAATACGGCCACTGAGTTTAGGCCAAGATTCTGCCCAGCCTGCTGTATCCACTTCTACCAATCCTTCCGCTAATTCTGGATAGCTAAGCTGGTGGACATGTTCGACATGAAAGACACGGGGCATGACTCCCATAAAGAGTTCTCCATCATAGGCCCCATCAAAGCTACCAAAGCACCATTCACGAATGCGTTTGTCTGTACGGTAAGGAATCTTATCTCTCAAGCCCAGCTCTTCTAAAATGATTCCCATGGTTTGAATAGTCCGACCACTATCGCTAGAATAAGCCCGCTTAAAGTTTATACCAGCATCTTTCAGACCCAATCCTAACTCTCGAATTCCTCGTTCACCTTCAGCTGTCAGAGGGGTATCCGACCATCCTTGCGCTCGACCAATCGCATTAAACATGGTTTTACCGTGACGGACGATATACAATCTTGTTTTTGACATTTACTTGCCTCCCTTATTCTTCCTTTATTATACCACTTTTAGGAAAAAATCAAGACCATTGCTGTCAGCGACTATTTAAAACCTCTGCACCAGCTTGACGATAGGACACATCTCCCAAACTTTCAATGGATAGTTTTCCATTGGCATATTCAACAACTGTCACACTTCCATTTTCAACACCAGGATTTTTCTTAATCTCTTCGTCAATTAAATAAGCAAGTGTACCGATTGTCATACTATGGCTGACTACCAAAGCATTGCCTCCACCGGAAGCCTCTACATCTTTTGCAATAGCTTCAAAGCCTTCTAAAATCCGACCACTGAGTTTATCCCATGGTTCCGCCCAACCTGCAGTATCCACTTCTACTAATCCATTTGCCAAGTCCGGCAGACCAAGCTCCTTGTAGTCATCTGTTTTCAAAACACGAGGAATAACACCGTGAAAGAGTTCTCCACCATAAGCACCATCAAAACTACCAAAACACCACTCTCGGATTCTTTTATCAAAGGTATAAGGGATTTGCCCAGTTAAGCCAAGTTCCTCCAACACAATCCCCATAGTCTGAATGGTTCGCCCCGAGTCACTTGAGTAAGCTTTTACAAAGGAAAGACCTGATTTTCTTAATCCAATCCCCAACGCTCGAATACCACGTTCCCCTTCAGCTGTCAGAGGAGTATCTGACCAACCTTGAGCTCTGCCAATGGTATTAAACATTGTCTTCCCATGCCGAATGATAAATAATCTCGTTTTTGTCATCTCTTCTCCTTGTTCAATCGAAAAGGCCTGTCTGCACAGACCCGATTTTCTTATTAATTTTTAAAACTGTGAATCGGCGCTGGAATCTGTCCACCACGCGCGATAAATGCTGCTGACGAAGCTTGGTTGACCTTCATGACCGGAGCTGTTCCCAAGAGCCCGCCAAATTCAATCATATCGCCTTCCTTGCCCTTTGGAATAATCCGCACAGCTGTCGTCTTTTGATTAATGACGCCAATCGCTGCTTCATCCGCAATCATGGCTGCAATGGTTTCAGCCGGCGTCGCCTCAGGGATAGCAATCATATCCAAACCTACTGAGCAGATGGCTGTCATAGCTTCTAACTTTTCTAGATTGAGCGAACCGTTTTGCACAGCCGCAATCATTCCCTCGTCTTCTGACACAGGGATGAAAGCACCAGATAGTCCGCCAACCTGATTGCAGGCCATAACACCACCTTTTTTGACTTGGTCATTGAGCAGGGCAAGCGCTGCTGTCGTGCCATGGGTACCTACTGTTTCTAAGCCCATTTCTTCTAAGACACGGGCTACTGAGTCTCCGACTGCTGGCGTTGGAGCCAAACTCAAGTCAACAATCCCAAACTTAACGCCCAGACGTTCGCTGGCCATCTGACCAACCAACTGACCAATACGAGTGATTTTGAAGGCCGTTTTCTTGACCGTTTCCGCCACCACATCAAAGCTCTCACCACGCACCTTTTCCAAAGCCCGCTTGACAACACCAGGCCCAGAAACACCGACATTGATGACCACGTCGGCTTCACCAACACCATGAAAGGCACCCGCCATGAAAGGATTGTCCTCTACCGCATTGGCAAAAACAACTAGCTTAGCCGCGCCCATGTCAGACAGTTGGGCTGTTTCCTTAATAATGCGTCCCATATCAGCAACTGCCGTCATATTAATACCAGTTTTTGTTGAACCGATATTGACAGAAGAACAGACCTTGTCCGTCTCTGCTAAAGCACGCGGGATAGAGTTAATGAGGACTTCATCGCCTTTTTGATAGCCCTTTTGGACCAAGGCAGAAAAACCACCGATGAAATCTACACCGATTTCCTTAGCCGCTCGATCCAGAGCCTTAGCTAAAGGAATATAATCTTTAGCATCCGTAGCCGCCCCAATCAGCGAAATCGGAGTCACTGAGACCCGCTTGTTGACGATAGGAATCCCAAGTTCTGCAGCAATTTCGTCCCCAACTGCCACCAAATTTTTAGCCTTGGTCGTGATTTTTTGGTAAACCTTCTCTGCAGCCCGATCAATGTCTGTATCGATGCAGTCCAAGAGTGAAATACCCATGGTGATAGTCCGAATGTCGAAATTCTGCTCCTCAATCATGGCAATGGTTTCTGTTACTTGTCTAATATCCATCCTTCACTCCTTAGATATTGTACATGGCATCAAAAATGGCTGCACTTTGAATGTTGATTTTAACGTTGAGCTCTTGGCCAAAAGCTTCAAACTCACTACGAAGAGCTGCAAAATCCTTCTTCTCATCACTTGAAACAACAGCCATCATCGTAAAAAACTCATCCAAAACAGTCTGTGAAATATCATCTATATTCAATCCCAACTCTGCAATCTTAGTTGAGACTCCCGCAACAATCCCTGATCTATCTTTCCCAACAACCGTAATAATTGCTTTCATTGTCGACTCCAATCCATTTTTTGTTTGTATTATTGTAGCATAAAAGATGTGATTTTGCATGGAATTGTAGAAATTCCTCAGACGAGCTTATACATGCTTTCTTCTCACTCTTCTATTTTAGGCAGGAATCCATAATTCATCCATATAAAATAAGCCCGTCATTTCTTGTTCGACAAGGCTCATAGATGGAATTGCAAGACAGATTCTCAGATTTGTCTATTGAAAGCATATTTTTTATCTATGCTTTTTCTTGAAAACGATTACAAAAATTGATATAGTAAGATTAAAGAACACATTACAAAGGAGGTCTCTTATGAAAGACACCTATAAGAAACGCTTATATACTCAGGTTCTTAGCCTGTCAGCCGCAACCCTTCTAGCTGTTCTAGCCCAAGGAAACGTAGCTGCCGATACGCTAAATCCGACTGAAGCGCCACAAGAAGCAAGTCCAGTAAGTAGTCTTGTCGAAAATCCTACTCCGGTCAGTGCCGAGAAAACAGAAGAGCATTCTGATCAACCTCAGGCAGATACTGCTGATAAGGAAAATCAGCCTGTAGCTGAATCGGATAAGACTACAAGCGAAACGGCTACTAGCCCAGCCACAGGAGCAGAAAACAAAAAGGAAACTAGCTCTGAAAACACTACTGCACCTGATAAGTCTGAAACACGTGCAGCAAGTAGCGAAGACTCAAAAGTTCAGCTTGCGGACAGTAAGGTTTATATGTCTGAAAAAGCAAGCATTGAGGAAACCGTTCAAGAACAAGGTGCCAAAGCCAACAAAATTAACTGGACACTTGATAATAAGCCAATTAGCGAGTGGAAAACATGGAAAATGGAAGACGGTACCTTCTCCGGAGATCCTTTTGTTACCATAGAAGAAAAAGCCGAAGGAAACGACCTCAAGCTATCTCTGAAATTTAACGAACTATTTGGCCAAGATCTGAGTTTACGAACACCCAACAATATTCGCAGAACCTACCGCAATTTTATGGGAAATCATGAATTAGTCGGGGTCAGTGAAGATTTAGGACTTACTATTCGCAAAAACATTGTCCTAAGACCATATGAAGACTTCCATACCCACGACGAAATGCTGGCCTCTATCGAAAAAAGTCGGCAAGAAGCTAAAGATGATCGTTTGGTCCAAATCGAAACGATTGGCAAGAGCGCGCAAGGACGAGATGTCAAACTGGGCATCATTAGCTCCGATCAAAAGAGCATCGATGACTACCTCAATACAACCAATCCAAAAGCCCTCACAAAACCTGCCGAAATGCTGGCTGCCTTAAAGAACGGTACACTGGATTATAAGCTCCCAGTCCTGATCAACAATACCCATGCTGATGAACAGCCCGCCATCGACATCATCACCGGACTTTTCAATACTTTTGCCACTAAAGATACCATTTCTTTCCAGACAACTGATGCCAATGGCCTTGCCAAAAATGTTACTCTTAGTGTCAAGGAACTCCTCAAGAAATTTATTTTCTTATTTGACTTCACAGAAAATCCGGACGGAGATGTTGCCAATACTCGTGCACTCGCTAATGGAATTGACCCAAACCGGGACACAAGTTATCAGGCCAACCCTGAAACTCGAACTGTCGCTGGTCTCATCAATAAATGGAATCCTATTGCTCTTTATGACATCCATGGATTCATTAAAGAATTCTTGATCGAACCAGCAACACCACCTCATGATCCCAACTTCGAATATGACCTCTTGTTAGAAAATATGCTGGAAAACGCCCACCACATGGGACGTGCCGGCGTTGCTAACTCTAAGTATGACAGCTATATTATCCCTAAACTAGACTGGGGTGATGGCTGGGACGATTCCTTCTCAGGCTATACTGGAGTTTACGCTATGTACCATGGTATCTTAGGACATACAATCGAAATACCTGAAGGAAATCAAGAGTCCTATAAAGCTGGATACCACGCAGTATTGGGCGGTATTTCTTACTTATCTCAAAACCCTGATAAATTAATGGAAATGCGCCTCAACTTCTATCTCAGAGGTATCAATAAGGTAGAAGACCCTAAAGCAGAGAATGAATTAGTAGGACCTGATGGTAAGGTCGTTGGACGGATCAAGAATGGCCAAAAGAAATTCTTCCCTGACTATTATGTCATTCCGATGGGACTTGATAAAAACAACGATTCCCAACAAGCCTTCAATATGATTGAATACTTCAAGAGAAATGGTGTCACTCTTAAAGAATTGAAGGAAGATGTAGGCAACTATAAGAAAGGGGACCTGGTTGTTGATATGGCCCAAGCTAAACGAGGCTATGCCAACCATATCCTTTATAAAGGTTCTAATGAATCCGCTTGGTCAGCTATGTATGCCGAACTTTTAGTGAATTTCCCAGACATGCGTGGCTTTAAAGCGGAAGCGGTCTTCAAAGATAAACTCTTTGACGGAAAATTAGGAGACGTAACAGCTCTTCGTGCTACTCGTACAAGCGAAATTAACCACTCGGCTCCTTACTACGTGATCGCAAATACATCCGACAGTGCCGTAAAAGCTGTTAACCAAGCTATTCGCCAAGGAAAGAAAGTCTATCTAACAGACGATGGCTATATCGTTGATACGCCGACATTCGAAAACCTGCTGGGAGATTATGCCATCTACGGGGATGCACTCTATAAGGTTCCTAACGGCCCAAGCCTGAAAGCCCTGAAAGTCTATTCACCTCCTCATCAATTTTATTGGGCAGGTGTTGATTCGCCTACACATACAGCTCTTGCACTAAAAAATCTAGGCTTTGATCTTGTCGATACCCCAGAGGAAGCTGATGTTGTTGTTTTAGAAAGCAATAATTTTGACAAATCTCTGGTCGGTCTCAAGCCAACCATCGTCGTTGGTGGTTCTGCTATGCAAAGATTAGAAAAACTGGGTCTTATCGACGGATTTAACGCTGAAAAATTCTCTGGTGGCAGTGATTTTGAAGGCCTCATGAAAGCAATTATAGATGATCAAGACCCGCTGACTAGTGGCTATAATAAGAACGACCTCTTCTATTCTAACTCAGGAAACTGGATTGCTAAGGCTCCAGCTAACTTCAAAACTTTGGCAACAATCGCTGGCAGTGATTACTATATAGCTGGATGGTGGCCAGGCAACGAAAAACTGGCTAACAAAATTGTAGCTATCTCTGGGAAATACAACGAAAATCCACTATTTGTATACGCTGGAAATCCTACCAACCGCTTGCATACAATTCACTTCTACCGTTGGATATCCAATGCTGTCTTTGGTAGTCAGTTGGCAAACTTGACAGATTATATTTTGCCAAGTCCAACTCCAAATCCAATTCCTCAACCTCAGCCATTAACGCCTCCTACTTACCAGGCTCCAAGCAAGACTTATCAAGCTCCAAATCAAACAAGACTTGATTTTAAACCTGCAACTAAAGTTGACCCTGTTCAAGAGATTTCTTTGACCAATAGCAGAGATTCTCTTCCAAAAACTGGAACACAGGAAATGACTGAAGGCTTCAAGCTAGCAAGTATTTTAATCGCTTGCTCTGCTGGACTCTTCCTTTTGAAGAAAAAGGAAGACTAATACTTAAAAACACACCTCCCAATTGATGCGGGAGGTGTATTTTTAGTTATAAGCTTTGTTATTTTTCCACATAGGTATGAAGCGGATATGTCGGATAGGCCAACTCACGCGCCAACTCTGAAGTCACATAACCTGCCGGTGCATCTAACACAGAAGGGATTCGATTGACGATAGTGGCACAGGTCAAGGCTACAGTATCAGGCTTGCTGACTGAGAAGACTAAATTTGGATCACCAGTAATTTCCCAATCACACATATCTCCGTCATTTTCACGATAGACCTTGCCAATACAC
>ERZ773069.1468-NODE-1468-length-13612-cov-6.060707_pt1 | contig 13612 bp, 13 predicted proteins | sample MGYA00580619_ERZ773069 | MGnify/ENA primary metagenome ERZ773069 (study PRJEB29015, sample SAMEA2738007) | human oral metagenome | biome: human oral; feature: human-associated habitat; material: dental | place: China | collected 2108 ...
CAGATATACACCTGCGGAGTCCGGACGTTTTTATGAAAACGGAAAAGCGATACATGTGAGCCATACATGCAGAGTGTGCCGTGATGTTAAGTATGGAGTCGTGGGGAAAGAAAAATATAAAAATGTAGATTTAAATGTCCTGAATTTTGAAAGGATAAAGTGGGGCGGTGTTCGTCAAGGAGACTTAGTGTATATACTCTTTGACCTGGAGAGATTTGCGGAAGAGGACATTTCGGAACCGACACAAGAAGATGGTGAAATACTAAAGGCTATACTGAATGCTGTCTCAAGCTGTGACCCTAGTGACCATCCGGGCGCTCTGAGAAATAGGTTTGCAGAAATATCTGCACTGAAGGCAAACAAAGATGAGCGAAGCGTTATAATTGAGATATTAGCATGCATAGGTGTTCTAGCACCTAAATCATATGACAGAGGAGAGCCATCAAAACACGACTGGACATACGCAACTTACTGGCGTGGAGAAGATGGATATGACAAGGAATTAGTAGAAAAGTATTTTGGAAAGTATCTAAAATAAAGTGAACCCTGTGCTTGGCACAGGGTTATTTCCATGAATTTTCCTTTCTTTTCTTTGGCATTTTATACGTAATGATATGATTTATACATCTAATCAAACTAAAAAATAGGTTTAATATTTATCAGTCATCGTCATTGTCCCAAATGGAATCTTCGTCTAATTGCGTGTCTTCTCCGTTTTGATCATTATTTTGGTTTTCATCTTGCGTATATTTGTTTTCGAGGATATTGTTAATTTGAGTATCTCCATAGTTATCATAGGAGGTTGATATCTTATATAGAGAACCGAAGGAAACCAATAAACTAATAACAATTGACACGATAACAATTGTAATCCAAATATAGAGGATGGTGGTAACTGTCTTTAATTTTTTATCAATATTGCGTTGATGTATTACGGTTTCAACGAGCAAGTTGCGTATATCGGCATTTTCTAAATAATCATCACCGGAATCAAGACTGTTTGCTCTATTATATTTTTCTGGGTTTTGAGAGACTGATTTAATAATATCTGAAATGTGTGCAGCATCAGTAGCTGTATCAAAATAAAATATGCGGGTTTTACCATTTTGTGATAGGGTCAATTCTGTGCCAAACCACTTTATATATTTAAACATAGTATAGCTAATGGTTTCTGACCCAAAAGTACATGACAGATTGTCGAATTTCCATACATTTCCGAGCTCGTCTTTTGCAAGTATATCTTTATTCGCATACATACTAAAATCACCTCTCTAAAATAAATAAGCTACCGAGCGCCTTCGTAATTCTATCTATATTTCAAATAATACAACAATTTAATTGTATGTCAATCGTTTATCACCACGCCATCTAAGCTATTTTGATTCCTTATAGAATTTTTCCCTGCCACAATGTTTTATGATGCAATAAATATGTTATAATTCCTATTCAGAGGGGAATCAATATGTGTAGAGGAGGCAGTATGATGCAAAACGAGAAAAAAAACCATATTTTGATGCTGCTTCGCAAATTACAGACAGATCGAACTCTCGAGAAGGCTGAGTTTGTCGAGCTCATTAAGAATAGGGAGCTGATAGAGGACGAGCTTTTTCAGATATCGAAGGAAATACATGTAGAAAACTTCCACCGCAAGGTGTATGTGCGAGGGCTAATAGAAATATCAAGCTATTGCGGAAACGACTGCTACTACTGTGGCATCCGAAGGTCGAATCGCAATGCGAAGAGATATAGACTTAACGCAGAGGAAATCTATGAACAGGTTAGATTTGGGACCAAGCTAGGATTTAAGAGCTTTGTTTTACAGGGCGGTGAGGATCCTGGATTTTCAGATAAGACTCTCATAGAGGTTATCAAAGAAATCAAGAGGATTAACCCACAGACTGCGATAACGCTTTCAGTTGGAGAAAAGCCATTTGAGACGCTAAAGGCATACAAGGAGGCCGGTGCAGACAGATTCCTTCTCAGGCATGAGACGAGGGACAAGGAGCACTACTACAAGCTACATCCTAGCGATATGGATCAGGATTTCAGACTGCACATGCTTGAGGACCTAAAGAAGCTAGGATTTCAGACGGGCTCAGGCATAATGATAGGAAGTCCGTACCAGACGGAGGAAAACCTCGCAGAGGATCTTTTGTTTTTGCGAAAGCTAAATCCAGAGATGATAGGCATAGGGCCATTTGTTCCAGCTAGCGGAACGCCATTTGAGAACGAGGCGAGCGGATCAGCTGAGCTTACGGTCTTTATTTTGGCGATTTTGAGGATAATGTTCCCACATGCAAATCTTCCAGCGACTACTTCGCTTGCAACGCTATCAAAGACGGCTCGAGACAGAGCGATAGAGGTTGCAGCAAACGTGTATATGCCAAACCTAACACCGACATATAGACGAAGAGAATACAATTTATATAATGATAAAGCTTGTTTTGAGGTTGAGGCGGCAGAAAACCTGAAGCAGCTAGGTGAAATATTTGAAAGCATCGGCTCAGAGCTGGTGATGGATAGGGGTGACTATAGTGAATGAAATAAAGAATGAAAAAGCCATAAAATACGATGTAAAGAGTAGCAAGGCTGAGGAATTTATTAACGACGCTGAGATTCTGGCATCGATAGAATATGGAAGAGAAAACAAGGATAATATTGAGCTTCAGAGAGAGTTATTGGAGAAAGCTAGGAATCTGAAGGGGCTTACACATAGAGAAGCATCTGTACTTCTACATAGTGAAAACGAAGAAATAATAGCTGAGATGAAGCAGATTGCAAGAGATATAAAAACTCGCTTCTACGGAAACCGTATCGTGCTGTTTGCACCGCTTTATCTATCAAATTACTGCATAAACGGATGCGTATACTGTCCATACCATGCTAAGAATAAGAACATACCTAGACTTAAGCTGACACAGGACGAGATTCGTGCAGAGGTTATTGCACTTCAGGATATGGGACATAAGAGAATCGCGCTTGAGCTAGGCGAGGATCCGATAAACAATCCGCTAGAGTATGTGCTTGAAAGCATAAAGACCATTTATGCAACAAAGCACAGAAACGGCTCAATTAGAAGAGTAAATGTAAACATCGCAGCAACTGATGTTGAAAGCTACCGCAAGCTAAAGGAAGTAGGAATCGGTACATATATCCTATTCCAGGAAACATATAACAAGGAAAACTACGAGCGTCAGCATCCGACAGGACCAAAGGCTAACTACGCTTACCATACAGAGGCTATGGATAGAGCCATGGATGGTGGCATAGATGATGTAGGACTTGGAGTTCTCTACGGACTAGAGAGCTATCACTATGAGCTCGTTGGACTTTTGATGCATGCAGAGCACCTAGAGGCAAAGTATGGCGTTGGACCACACACTATTTCAATGCCGAGAATCTGTCCAGCAGATGACATCGATACAACTGAGTTTACAAATGCACTTGACGATGAGATTTTCGAGAAGCTAATTGCACTAATAAGAATTTCGGTTCCTTACACAGGAATGATTATATCGACAAGAGAAGGTGTCGAAATGAGACGCAAGGCTTTGGAGCTTGGCATTAGTCAGATTTCTGGAGGATCAAAGACTGCTGTCGGAGGATATATCAAAGATATAGAGGAAGAGTCCGCACAATTTGATATTTCAGATACAAGGCCACTCGATGACGTTATAGACTGGCTACTTGAGCTAGGACATGTTCCAAGCTTCTGCACAGCCTGCTATAGAGAAGGAAGAACTGGAGACAGGTTCATGAGCCTTCTAAAGAGTGGACAGATAGTAAACTGTTGTCATCCGAACGCTTTGATAACCCTAAAGGAATACATCGAAGACTACGGTGACGAAGAGATAAAGGCAAAGGGAAATCAGGTCATCGAAGAATCAATGAAGACCATAACAAACCCTGCTGTTATTGAAAAGACAAGGAAATTCCTAAAGAAGATTGAAGATGGAGAAAGAGATTTTAGATTTTAAGAGCGAGGGCGTTGCTAAGGCAAACCGCGTGCACATAGGAATATTCGGGGATACAAACTCGGGAAAATCTACGCTGCTAAACCTTCTCAGTGGTCAAAGTGTATCACTGGTTTCAGAGGTCAGAGGAACTACCACAGACCCAGTATATAAACCGATGGAAATTCAGGGTGTTGGAGCATCGACGCTCATCGATACGGCTGGTTTTGAGGATGATAGTGAGCTCGGAGCACAGAGGATGAAGCGCACGAGCAAGGTTCTAGATGAGTGCGACATATATATCTACGTTGAGAGGGGCGAAAAAAACAAGAGACTTCTCAGGGCTCTGGCGGCAAGAAAAAAGCCCCTAATCAAGGTTTTTAATGGTTCGCAATTAGGCGATGTGTCAGCAAATACAGAGCTTCCAGAGGGATACGTAGCATTTGATAAGGATTCAGTCCTAGAAGCAATAAGAGAGGCAGCAAAGGATGTCAGCGGAGATAGGCCTCTGCTAGAGGGACTACTTTCTGGGGGCGAATCTGTTTTGCTCGTCATGCCACAGGACATTCAGGCACCTAAGGGAAGGCTGATTCTTCCGCAGGTGCAGACAATGAGGGCGCTTCTCGATTTGGGGTGCAGCATTACATCTTGTAAGACTGAAGACATGGAGAGGACTTTAGAACTTCTAAAAGAACCTCCAGCTCTCATAATCACGGACTCTCAGGTGTTTGCAGAGGTTTACGCGCTTAAGCCTGAAGAATCAAATATCACATCATTTTCCATTTTGATGGCAAGATCAAAAGGAGATATCGAGGAGCTAGTCAAGGGTGCTGCCGCGATTGACTCCCTTAATGAGAATTCAAGGGTTTTGATTTCAGAGGCCTGTACGCATGCGCCGCTCGAAGAGGACATAGGCAGGGTGAAGATTCCCGCTTTGCTGAGAAAGAAATACGGTAATATAAGCATAGATTTCTCTAGGGGGCTGGATTTTCCTGAAGAACTGGATTACGACCTCATAATCATGTGCGGAAGCTGTATGTTCAATAGAGCTCATGTTTTGAGCCGCATAGAAAAGGCAAAGGCTTCCGGTGTTCCAGTTACTAACTATGGTGTGACGATTTCAAAGCTAAAAGGCATTATCGACAAGGTCGAGCTTTGATGAATGGAATCAGAGAATGTTCAAATCTGCAAGAAATCGCTTGCCTAGGTTTGAAATTTTACCAATTTTGTGGTAAAATACTTGGGTATGAATTCAACTAACATTTGATGGGAGGAATCAAAGTGAATATTTTTGATAAGTTAATTGACAAGCTAAAGGAAACACCTCGCACAATCGTGCTTCCAGACGGACCGGACCAGAGAGTTATGGATGCAGCAGAGAAGCTAACAAAGCAGAACATCCTAAAGGTTATCCTAGTAGGAACTCAGGATGAATTTGATGAGGCATCAAAGGCTCACGGATACGACCTTTCAGGCTGCGAAATCCTAGATCCTAAGAACTATGAAGAGATGGATGCAATGGTTGCTACTATGGTAGAGCTTCGTAAGGGCAAGCTTTCAGAGGATGAAGCTCGCGAAATGCTAAGCCACGGAAACTACTTTGGAACTATGCTAGTTAAGATGGGTAAGGCTGACTGCCTTCTCGGAGGAGCTACATATTCAACAGCTGATACTGTAAGACCAGCTCTTCAGCTAGTTAAGACAAAGCCAGGTGCACACCTTGTAAGCTCATGCTTTATCATGGTTCGCGGAGACGAGCGCCTAGCTATGGGTGACTGCGCAATCAACATCGATTATCAGGATACAGTTGACAAGGAAGGCAATGTAACATACACAGCTGCAGAAAAGCTAGCTGAGGTTGCAGTTGAGACAGCAAGAACTGCTCAGATCTTTGACATCGACCCTAAGGTTGCAATCCTAAGTTTCTCAACAAAGGGCTCAGGAAAGGGCGGCACTGTTAAGCTTTCACACGACGCTACAATCAAGGCTCAGGAAATGGCTCCAGAGCTAGCCATCGACGGTGAGCTACAGTTTGATGCAGCAGTATCACCAGTTGTAGCAGAGACAAAGTGCAAGGGCTCAAAGGTTGCAGGTCAGGCTAACACATTCATCTTCCCTTCAATCGAAGCAGGAAACATCGGCTACAAGATTGCTCAGAGACTTGGCGGATTCGACGCATACGGACCAATTCTTCAGGGTCTAAATGCTCCTATCAACGACCTATCACGCGGATGCAATGCAGAGGAAATCTACACAATGTCAATCATCACAGCAGCACTAGCATAAGCTGAAACATTGTAAAATCAAAACGCTACCGAAAGGTGGCGTTTTTTGGTGCATAAACTTGGCATCCCATTACATTTTTGTATCTTTATTGTTATTACGTAGCAAATGCAATATTGCCATTCCATCGCTAACCTTAACATCATCAATTCCTAAACAAGCTGGATATTTCATTGGAATAAGCGTGAAAAATAACGCCCATAAATTGTAATTACGTATCCAAATAATAACATCATTCGAAACATATCCAAGAGGGTGCCTTTGTAAAATAAATAATAGAATAAGAAATATTGCTGTAAATATTGGTCCGCCTGCAGACATTAATAACTGGCCTTTTTTGGTTTTTAGTTCATGCTCAAATAAAAACGCACCACCAATAGGAATTGCATGATATCTTAGGCGCTTAGTGCTAAAAAGCTTTTTTCCTGTACCAATTTGAATAATCCAGTCATTAGATTTAATTGTAATTTTATATCCTGATAAATGCCCAAGTTCGTGAAAAAGAATTGAAAACATTGAAAACAGATACAAGATAGCAACGTTCATAAATATTTCAATAAATAGCAATTTAGTACCTCAACTTTCAAATAAGATATGCATTTTTCTATGCTTTGAATGTCTTATTGTCTTTTAGCTAAACCTAATAAAATCCTTCTACCTGATATTATATCATAGTTCTACAAAAAAACTTGATTTTTCTGAATATAGGGGATATTATCAAGTTAGATAGGTGGTGGTTCTATGAGTAGGAAGAAGCTTATTAAATACATATTACTATTTGTTGCCGGTTTTATTGTAGGGATGTCAATAAGATATCTATTCTAATATCTATTTAAAATAGAGTATAGAAAGGCGGTATAGCAATGAATACTTTAAAAAAACTTGATAAAATGTTTGGTAAGTATGTGGGGATTGCTTTTTCATTGTTACTTATATGGATATTTAAAAATGATCCAGGAAACTTAACATATCAAGTCTTTTTTATGAGTCTTCTAGTGTCAGGATTTATATTTCGTGAATTAGTCGTGAAACATAAAAATAAAATCAATAAACCCTTATTGATATGCGTTATGACACCAAATTTCATAATTGTGATAACAGCGGTAATACTACAAATGCTGAATCCTACAAACGAAGCTAATCAATATATGTATGCAACTAGGGTAATTGCGATAATACTGATAGTTACGCTTCCAATTAGCTATTGGATTCTATCTACGGAAATAGAAAAAGCTAAGTAGTATTCTTATTATAGGTATGTTGTTAAGATATCTATTCTAATGTCTATTTTGAATAGAATATGGAAAGGCGGTATATCAATGAGTATTTCTAAAAAGCTTAATGAACAAATTTATAAGTACACAGGTGTTATATTCTCTTTGTTTCTCATGTGGACTCTTTCAAAACATCAGGAGGATTTGACAGCTGAAAATTTTCTTGCGAGTGCTATGATGCCTATACTTATTGCAAGAGAACTGATTATAATGCGTAAAAGTGCAATAAATAGACCTCTATTGATTTGCACTTTGATACTAAATCTAATATTGCTAATACCAGCTTTTATAATGAATTACATAATTCCTCTTTATAAAATGGATGAGTACATGTACATAAATAAGATAATCGCGATAATACTGATAGTAACACTGCCCATTAGCTTTGGAGTATTATACAGTCAAAAAAAGAAAGCCAAGTAATATTCTTATTGCGATAAATTGCAGGACCATTGCTTTTGTGCTATAATAAATCCCACTGATTGGATGTTTGTCATGCAAAGTGGGATTTTTGATTCTAAGATGCTTTGATGAACGATGTAATCAAATAAATTAAAAGGATGGAAAGATATGGAGTCAATTCAGCTAAGAGAATTACACAGAAACACAGCAGAATATGCGGGCAAGGAAGTTACGGTTAGAGGTTGGGTAAGAACTAATCGAAATTCCAATAAATTTGGGTTTATCGAGCTGAATGATGGTAGCTTTTTCACACCTGTTCAGATAGTTTATGAGGCAGATAAGCTTGCTAATTTTGATGAGATAGGAAAGGCTAAGGTTTCAGCTGCGCTTTGCGTAAGGGGAAAACTTGAGCTTACTCCGGATGCGAAGCAGCCGTTTGAGATTAAGGCTGAGGAGGTTTTGATAGAGGCGGACACTGATGCGGATTATCCACTTCAGAAGAAGCGCCATTCGGTAGAGTTTTTGCGTGAGATTGCTCACCTAAGACCGAGAAGTAACCTGTTCTCAGCGGTTTTCCGTGTGAGATCAATTGCGGCTTATGCTATTCATAAGTTCTTCCAGGATCAGAACTTTGTTTACACTCACACCCCGATTATCACAGGTAGTGATGCTGAGGGTGCTGGCGAGATGTTCCAGATCACAACGCTTGATTTAGATAATATTCCAAGAACTGAAGAGGGTCAGATAGATTACAGTCAGGATTTCTTCGGAAAGCACACAGGTCTTACAGTAAGCGGACAGCTTGAGGGTGAGGCTTATGCTATGGCTTTCAGAAACATCTACACATTTGGACCTACATTCCGTGCTGAGAATTCAAACACAGCAAGACATGCTTCAGAGTTTTGGATGATAGAGCCTGAGATTGCTTTTGCTGACCTTGAGGATAACATGCACCTTGCAGAGGCTATGGTTAAGTACATAATCAACTATGTGCTTGAGCATGCGCCTGAGGAGATGGAGTTCTTTAACAAGTTTGTTGATAAGGGACTGCTAGAGCGTCTACATGGCATTGTTTCATCAGACTTTGGTAGAGTTACATATACTGAGGCTGTTGAACTTCTTCAGAAGTCAGGTAAGGAATTCCAGTATCCAGTAGAGTGGGGAATCGACCTTCAGACAGAGCACGAGCGTTATTTGACAGAAGAGATTTTCAAGAAGCCGCTGTTTGTAACAGATTATCCTAAGGATATCAAGGCGTTCTATATGAGAGTAAACGACGACAACAAGACTGTTGCTGCTTGCGATCTTCTCGTTCCAGGTGTTGGTGAAATCATCGGCGGAAGCCAGAGAGAGGAGCGTCTAGACGTTCTCATAAATAGAATGGAGGAACTTGGTCTTAATGCTGAGGATTACAGCTGGTACCTAGATCTTCGTAAGTACGGTGGTGTCAAGCATGCTGGCTACGGACTTGGATTTGAGAGAATGGTAATGTATCTCACAGGTGTAAGCAACATCAGAGACGTAATCCCATTCCCAAGAACTCCTAAGAGTGCAGAGTTCTAGAGGAAAGTAGTCTCAGAGAAAATATATGAATTTATAGCTGCTTTATCAAAGCTAGATTGATGGCTTTGGTGGGGCAGTTTTTATTTTCTACATGCTTTTAACTTGAATTTTGGGGTTACATTCTGATTTTAAATGTAATATAATTAGGAATCATATTATTACCTTTGAGCGGTCGGTTCAGACCGTGTATTTCCAGACGAGTTTTGATTAGTTTAATATATGCGATGAGTTTGTGTCAGAAAGGGAGGCGTAAGCCTAGGTTTTGATTTATGGCAAAGAGTAAAATTTTGATTGAAAGCGAAGCAATCGAGGAAAAGCTTACTGAAGAAGAGAGTGCTCCTGCACCGAAGAAGAGGGGAAGACCACGCAAGGTCAAGCCTGAGGAGACGCCTGCTGTAGAGGCTGAGGAGACTGCTTCCAAGGAAGGTAGTAGCGATTCTTTGGATGCTATTGAGCCGAAAATTGATGATATAGAGGCTTCTGATGCAGATGCCGAGCAAAAGCTTACAGCAAAGGAAATACGCGATTCCAGGCCAAGACCTGAGGTTTGCGGTATACTTGAAATTGCTGAGGACGGATTTGGATTTCTGAGATTCAATAACTTCCTGACAAGTGACAAGGATATCTATGTTTCCCCTACTCAGATTAGAAGATTTAATCTGAAGACGGGTGATAAAGTTTGCGGAATTTCAAGACTGCCAAATGACGGAGAAAGATTCGGTGCCCTGCTCTATGTTAAGACAGTAAACGATGAAGAGCCGGGAATTGCCATAAAGAGGCCGGATTTTGAGGATTTAACGCCTATATTCCCTCAGGAGAGGCTCACACTTGAGAGAACATCAAAGGACCTTTCCATGAGACTTATCGACCTGATTTCCCCTATCGGAAAGGGTCAGAGAGGACTCATTGTTGCACCGCCAAAGGCTGGTAAAACAACGCTTCTAAAGAGAATTGCAAACAGCATAGAGCAAAATCACCCCGACGTTGAGCTAATCGTATTCCTAGTTGATGAAAGACCTGAGGAAGTAACGGATATGAAACGTTCACTTAGCAGCGGCGAGGTAATATATTCTACTTTTGATGAGAGACCCCAGCATCATGTCAAGGTTGCTGAGATGGTTCTCGCTAGAGCAAAGAGGCTTGCTGAGCACAAGAAGGACGTAGTAATTTTGCTTGATAGTATAACTAGACTTGCAAGAGCATATAATCTTGTTGAGCCGACTTCAGGAAGAACGCTGTCTGGTGGCCTTGATCCGAGTGCACTTTACAAGCCTAAGAAGTTCTTTGGAGCTGCTCGTAATGTTGAGGAGGGCGGAAGCATCACAATACTTGCAACAGCTCTTGTTGAAACAGGATCTAGAATGGATGATGTTATATACGAGGAATTCAAGGGTACAGGTAATATGGAGCTACACCTTGACCGTAAGCTTTCCGAGAAGAGAATTTTCCCTGCCTTTGACCTCAATAGGTCTGGCACAAGACGTGAAGATCTTTTGATGACTCAGGCTGAGCTTGAGGCAATTTGGACTATGAGAAGAGCTCTATCAAATGTAAATCCGCATGAGGTTTCAGAGATTATCATAGATAATCTTGCAAATACAACGAACAACAAGAACTTTATTCAGGTTATTAAGAAGATCCTAGGACAGGACCAGAAGAAGTACATATAAGGGGATTTAATGGATTTAAGTAAGATTTTTTTGAAGGATGCTTGCCCTACTTCTATTGGAGGACAGGCGGTAATGGGAGGCGTGATGATGCGCGGAACTGATCGCATGGCGATTGCGATGCGTGTTCCTGACGGCAGAATTCACATAAAGACTCAGCCGATAAAGCCTATCGGACGTTGGGCCAAGATTCCTATTGTACGCGGAGTGGTTTCGTTTTTTAGCTCCATGGTCATAGGTATGAAGACTTTAATATATTCAGCTGATGTGCTTGAAGCATATACGATGGACGAGGAAGGCGAAGAAGCTGCTGAGGAGGTAAAGCCTGGCAAACTAGAGTCGTGGCTAGTTAAGCACTTCGGAGAAAAGGCTGTCTGGAACCTGATGATTTACGTCTCGGTTTTGATAGCAATCGCTGTAAGTGTGCTTGCTTTCGTGCTGTTTCCAACCGTGGTCGTAAACTTGCTCGGTAAGGTGACAAAGAATCATATTTTGCTCAACCTCGCTGAGGGACTTTTGAGAATTTTGATGTTCATAGGCTATATACTTTTGATCAGTAAGATGGAGGACATTCGCGTAACCTTTCAGTATCACGGCTCGGAACACAAGACGATTCACTGCTTTGAGAATGGACTTGAGCTAACGCCTGAGAATGCACAGAGCTTTTACACACTTCATCCGCGCTGTGGAACGAGCTTTTTGATGTTTGTCATGGTGATAAGTTTGATTTTGTTCTCTATGCTTGGGTGGCCTAATCTACTGATGAGAATATTGTCGAGAATTGTCTTGATACCAGTTGTTGCAGGGCTTTCGTACGAGGTGCTAAAGTGGGCAGGAAGAAGCGATGGAACGCTTGTTAAGATTATGAGCATGCCAGGAATTCTGCTTCAGAAGCTCACAACAAAGGAACCGACAAACGAGCAGCTAGAGGTTGCGATAGCTTCGATGAAGGCGGTTCTAGTACCAAAGGACACACCTTATATTGAGGGAATTTGTGACAAGGACGCAAATTTGATTGAGGAAAGACATATAGAGCGAGAAGGAAATAAGGAATGAGTCTATTAGTCAAAGAAATGTTAACCATGGGTGAAAAGCAGCTCATGGACAGCGATATCGCAGATGCCACGCGCGATTGCAAAATTCTATACTGCTACATGATGGACATTCCATTTTCAAAAATCATCCTAGAATATCAGGAAGTACTTCAGGATAGACTTTGCGATAAGTATTTTGAGCTGATTGATAGACGAAGCAAGGGAGAGCCTGTTCAATACATTATGGGAAGTCAAGAATTCATGGGTCTTGAGTTCATAGTGAACGAAAACGTGCTCATTCCAAGGCAGGATACGGAGACACTCGTTGAGGATGCGCTAGAGATTATAAATACGGGGACTCTTCGTGGTGAAGACATGGATGTAAAGCGTAAGGAATGGGATATTCTAGACCTGTGTACGGGCAGCGGTGCTATAGGTGTTTCACTAGCGAGAATCGCTAACAAAGTTAATGTAACTTGCTCTGATATTAGTGAAGGGGCAATCAAAGTAGCCAAGGAGAACGCGCAAAAGCACGGTGTTGCAAAATCCGTAAAGTTTGAGCAGGGTGATCTTTTCAAGCCTTTTTCAAAGCACTTCCGCAAGCAGAAGTTTGACATGATTATATCAAATCCACCGTATATCAAGTCTTCAGTAATCCCGACTCTTCAGAAGGAGGTCTGTGAACACGAGCCAATTTCCGCACTTGATGGTGGAGAAAGTGGACTTGATTTCTATGAGAGAATTGTGAGTGGAGTAGGTGGCCACCTGCGAAAGGGCGGTGTTTTATTGCTCGAGATAGGTCATGACCAGGGCGAAGCGGTAAGCGGCCTTCTATCTAGAAATGGAGATTTCACATCGATAAGGGTGCTCAAGGATCTAGCGAACAGAGATAGAATTGTCTTTGCTAAGAAGTCGAAATAGTAATGGCTTGGCGGATTGGAGGTTAAAATGCAATATATACCTGTAACTGTTTTTGCTATAATACTGATTATAATTGCCTTTTTTCTTAAAAGAGGCAAAGGACTTTGGTTATTAGCAGGGTTTAACACTATGTCAGTCGAAGAACGAAATGTCTATGACATGGAGAAAATAGGTAAATTTATTAGTAAAACTCTTACGGGAATGGCTCTTTGTTTATTAGCATTTGATTTTGGGTTGTATATTAATAATATAATCGCTATCGTATTTCCATGGGTTGTTTTTGGAGGTATTGTTATATTCACTCTTGTATATATAAATAGTGATAAATTCAAAAAATAATCTAAATAAATATCTGTTTAAAATCCTATGAAGACAATACCTTATTAAAAATAGAAAATAATTTTATAATTGCTATCTTGCACAGCCTTTATTGCTGTGATACAATAGTAGAGCTGTAATATCAGTAAATATATGCACGGGGAGACCTGAGCAGGAAAGAGGTATAAGCATGAAGG
>ERZ773069.1470-NODE-1470-length-13608-cov-7.272264_pt1 | contig 13608 bp, 9 predicted proteins | sample MGYA00580619_ERZ773069 | MGnify/ENA primary metagenome ERZ773069 (study PRJEB29015, sample SAMEA2738007) | human oral metagenome | biome: human oral; feature: human-associated habitat; material: dental | place: China | collected 2108 ...
ACGCCTCCCGCACAGGAGCCATCACCGTCATCGCTGCTCGTGCGACCCCCGAAGACCGTGCCTCAGGGCGGTTTCCGCGGGGCGATGTACCGGTTGACGTCGGGGCGTGTGAACTTCGGTCCCAGCCAGACCCAGATCCGTCTCGCGGAACGGGACTCCCGGATCTCCCGGTCGCTGGAACGCCCCTACAGCACCGTGTTCCTGTCCTTCAAGGGCGGCATCGGCAAGACATCGACGGCGGTCGGGGTGGGCCTGGCCCTCGCCCAGGCGCGTGGCGTGCCCCCCATCGCCATCGACGCCGACCCGGACTCGGGGGACCTGGCCGAACGGCTGCTCGGGGAGGAGGAGATGCTGCGCGTCCGTCCCCGCAGCATCACCGACCTGGTGCGAGACATACCCAACGTGCGGACCTGGACGGACCTGTCCGGCTACATCACCCAGGTCGACCGGCTGCACGTCGTCGCGGGCGAACAGGACCCCGCGGTCTCGGACAGCCTCACGGCCGAGGGCTACAGGCGCGTCCACGACCTGGTGCAGAACTTCTTCTCCGTGATCCTCACCGACTGCGGCACCGGCGTGACCCACAACGCCATGAGCGGGATTCTCTCCAAGGCCGACAGTGTCGTGATCGCCACCGGTTACGCCTTCTCCGGGGTCAAGAGGGCCGTCAGCACCATCGACTGGCTCTCGCAGCACGGCTACGAGAAACTGGCTCAGGAAGCGATCGTCGTCCTCACCGACAAGGACAACGTGTCGATCCGGGTGCAGAAGGACATGGTGCGCACCCACCTGGCCACCCACAGCAGGCAGGTGTTCGTGGTCCCGAACGACCAGGCCGTCGCCGACGGCGACCGCATAAACCTGGAACGGGTCCAACCCCGCACGAGGGAGGCATGGGCGGAGGTCGCCGCGGCCCTGATCGACGGCTACCAGTAGCCGTCGTGTGAGAAAAAGTCTCAGCGAAGACCTTCTTTCGGGGCGCCGTCCGGATCCGGGGAGGAGGGCGAACCGGATGAGTAGGGCTACCCTACTGTCATCCAAACGGTTTGATTCCCGAGGGAGAACCACGCGTCATGTCGTCGTGCCCTTACGCTGCAAACCCAGAACCGGCGGATGACCATGGGAGATGGTAAAGAACTCGATGCAGCAGCTCTCCGCAAGATGTACAAGGGGTACCCGACGACACTGAATGCGCTGCTTGCGGCACTGGACCGGGGGTGGAGGGTGTGCAAATTGGGGCACGGCGTCAAGGTGTTCTGCCCCTTGGCCACGCGGGACGGGTGCATGCGCTCGGTGGCCGGGACCCCGCGCAGCGACGGCAACGAGGGGAAACGCCTCCGTCGCTTTCTGGAGAGCTGTATCCATGAACCGGATTCCGGAACTGACTGATCTACGGGTAAGGTTGACTGTGGTCAACCGGTGGTTGTGAAGTGACAGCCGAGGACAGGAGAAGCTCATGCAGCGCGACTACGTCGTGAAGTTTCTGGTCGAGGACGTACTTCAGGACGTTGAGGAAACACTGCTGTCCGACGGGCGTTTCGCCGTCTCGCGACGGTGCGGTCGGACCGTGATCGAGGGCGAGGACTCCGCGGCCGATGCCGTCGCCGCGGCCAGGGCCATGGCCGAGCACCTGCGACTCGGCGGCGTGAGCGTACGCTCGGTCATGCCGGAGCTGGTCACGATGGCAGACATTCATCGCAGGGCGGGTGTGTCCAAGCAGGCCGTGTCGAAATGGGCGAACAACCCGAGGGACAACGAGTTTCCGGAACCTCACTGCTTCACCGACAGCTCGCCGTTGTGGCAGTGGCAGCTCGTCAACGAATGGCTGCGGGCCAAGGGGCATCAACATGATGACTGGGATGTCCCGACGGAGGGGGAGGTGGCGCAGATCAATAAATGGCTTGCCACGTCCCTTGACCTGAGGAGCCCCGCGGATCATCGCCCGAGCATCGTCCGGCAGGGAGAACCGCGCATGGCCACCACGCGGTCGTACAGGTGTGACAGTGTCTCGGTCTGAGACGCGGGTGAAGTTCGTCCTGCACATGTGCTCGTTCGCTCAGGAGGCAAACGGGCTGCTCACGATCGTGGGTGCTGGAACCAACACGCACGTGCCCGGAGCACCCCTGTATCTCGCGGGCTTCATCCATGGCACGCCTACCCAGATCTGTGCTTCCGACCTGGTCGTCGAGGTGAGCGGCCCGAACCACCGAAATGAGCTGCTGCGCGTGCCGCCTCCGCCCCAGAGGGCTTTCGAGAATGCGGGCGAGGACGAGGAGGTGCGCATCACCCTGGCATTCGACATGCGTCAATGGGACGTGACAGACCTTCAGGCGGGAGAATACGAGGTCCGCGTGAGCATTGGGGAAGAAGTGGATGCGATGCTCCTGTTCTTCAATCGTCCGCAGGGAATGGAAGCGTAGTCCGTGGCCGGGCGGCTCTGGGATCGCGACCCGGCGAAATGGCCGCGCTGATTCAACTCTCACAAGCACTCCGAGACGCACGCTCGGACCTGGTCGAGACGGAGACGTTCGCCGCTGGACACACGCTCTTGTGGAACACCGACCCTGGCCGCTGGCAGGCCACGGTCACCTCCCGGCTCGGGGCGCGCGTCTCGGGTTGACGGCCCGAGGAGAGGCTCCACTCGGCACACACCTCCGCCGGTATCATCGGGAGCGTTGGCCTTGTCTGGGCCATCGAGCGAGGGAGGACCAACGTGGCTGAGCCGTGGCTGGCCGCAGACGACATAGCCGCCCACCTCGGGATCACAAAAGACACCGTCTACACCCGGATCGCGTACGTGTTCCCGAGTCGTCGCTCCAAGTACGAAGACCTCTACAACGTCACCGCAGAGAACACCCGCTCCAACCTCGGACAGGCAGGTTGTGAACAGGGCTTGAAGAAGCTCATGACCGTAAACCTGCTCAAACGCCTGGAGAGCTCAGCCGATGCCTTCCGACTCACCCTGGCGAAGATCGAGGGCTCCGTCACCCGCACGCTGGGGCGGATCAGCAGCCATGCCGGCAACCTCGCCGACCTGAGCCCGGAGCTCGCCGGGCTCGACTTCGATGTCGACGACGAGGACGACGCGAACATCGAGGGCCAGAACCTCCAAGACTGCGACTACCTGATCAACTACGACATCCACTGGAACCCCGTGCGCATCATCCAGCGCTTCGGACGCATCGACCGCATCGGCTCCACCAACAGCCAGATTCAGCTCGTGAACTTCTGGCCCGATATCTCCCTCGACGAGTACATCAACCTCAAGGAACGCGTCGAGAACCGCATGGTCATCGCCGACCTCGCCAGCACTGCCGATGACAACGTCCTCACCCTCGAAAACTCCGACGCCGCCTTCCGCAAGGAACAACTCCGCAAACTTCAAGACGAAGTCATCGAACTCGAAGATGTCCGAACCGGCGTCTCGATCACAGACCTCGGGCTCAACGACTTCCGCATGGACCTGCTCGGCTACATCAAAGAACACGGCGACCTCGATAAGGCACCCCGTGGCCTGCACGCTGTGATCCCCGCAGACACCAGCAAGGGACTACATGCCGGCGTCATCTTCGCGCTCCGAAACCTCACCGCCGGCGAAGACATCAACCGAGGCAACCGACTCCACCCGCACTACCTCGTCTATCTCGGCGATCAAGGCCAGGTCATCGCGAACCACACCGAAGCCAAACACCTCCTCGACCTGCTCCGCGCCGGCTGTCGCCCCCACGAAGAACCCGTCACCGACGCGATCCGCTCCATGATCGAAACCACCGAGAAACGCGACATCGACAGAGCCATCCCGTTCCCGGTCATCTTCGAGATCACTCGCAGCATCGCCGACAGACTGGCCACGGTGCGCAAGCTCGAACGAGAGACCGCAGCCTTGGAGCGCAAACTCCGAACAGAACCACAGCTCAACCGCAAGGTCGAGCTACGCCGCACGCTCAAGACGAAACAACACGAACTGGAACAGCAGAGGTAACCCGTGGAGAGACTACGCATGACATCACCCGACCTCACGCAGGCCAACATCAACAGGATCGCCGAGCTGTTCCCCAACGTCATGACCGAGAGCCTCGACGCCGACGGTAACCCTGAGAGAGCCGTCGATTTCGACCTGCTGCGCCAGGAACTCTCCGGCCACATCGTCGAGGGGTCGCAGGAGCGGTACCGGCTCGATTGGCCCGGCAAACGCGCGGCAGCCTTCGCGGCGAACGCACCGATCGCCAAGACCCTCCGGCCCGTACGCGAGCAATCGGTGAACTTCGACACCACCAAGAACCTCTTCATTGAGGGCGACAACCTGGACGCGCTCAAGTTGCTGCAGGAGTCATACCTCGGCAAGGTGAAGCTGATCTACATCGACCCGCCTTACAACACCGGCAATGATTTTGTCTACAAGGACGACTTCGCAGAAACCAGCGCCGGCTACCTCGCCCGATCCGGCCAGAGATCAGGAACAGGAGACCGCCTCGTCGCGAACACCGAGGCAAACGGTCGTTTCCACTCAGACTGGCTCAGCATGATGTACCCGCGATTGAAGCTGGCAAGAAACCTGCTCGACGAATCAGGCATCATAGCAATCTCAATAGATGACAACGAGGTGTCCAATCTCCGACTTGTCTGTGACGAGGTGTTTGGCAGGCAGAACTTCGTCGCACAGTTCATATGGACGACCAAGAACGCCGCTCGCGGAGTTCCTCCGAAGACGCTTCTAATGTCGAACCATGAGTACATCGTCGTATACGCACGGGCCGTCGACAGTGTGCGGTTCCAGGGGCTGGATCGTGACGAAGCCGATTTCTCCAACCCGGACGGCGACCCCCGGGGCCTCTGGCGTTCAGAGAGCATGAAAGCAACTGGGGCCCAAGACAACTTCTTCACGATCAGTGACCCCAGGACAGGGAACGAGTTCCATGCGAACTGGGCGTTTTCGCGCAGTCGGGTTGCCGAGATGATTGCTGATGGCTTGGTTCTCTTCCCGGACTCTCCGGAGGGGATGCCTCGACAGAAGAAGTTCATCGACTCCTATGTCAACGACCGTAAGGCATTCGTCACCAGCCTGGGCTGGTACTCGACTGAAAATGCAACGAAGTCATTGATGGCTCTCTTTGAGGGTGAGAAGGTATTCGACTTTCCCAAGCCGCTGGAATTGTTGACATTCTTGATTCGCCAGGCGACTTCCGTTCATGACGAAGATCTGGTCATGGATTTGTTTGCCGGGTCCGGGTCCACCGCGGCTGCGACGATGAAACTGAACGCAGAGGACGGCGGCGATCGCCGGTTCGTAATGGTCCAATTGCCTGAGCCGATTCCCGAGCGGGGGGCCGCTGGCCGCATCGGCCTCAGGAACATTGCAGACCTTTCCCGGGAACGAATCCGGCGTACGGCCCTCGGAATTGACGACAGAGCTGGTCTTGTCGGTGTCGGGCTCGATCTTGGTTTTCGCTCCCTACACGTCGATAGCAGCAACAGGGCAGATGTGCTGAGAACTGCGGATGACACGGAACAGCTTGGTCTCGACGATCTGGCGTCAAGTGTCAAGCCGGACCGTTCAGGTGAGGACCTGTTGTTCCAAGTGCTCCTTGACTGGGGACTTGAGCTGTCGTTACCAATGACGCGCGAGCACATGGATGGCCGGGAGGTACTTTCTGTTGATGCCGATGCGCTGGTCGCGTGCTTCGCGGAGTCCGTGACTCCCGAGGTCGTGCGGGGGATCGCAGAGCGCGGGCCGCTACGTGCGGTCTTCCGCGACGATGCCTTCGACTCTGACGCGGCGCGCATCAACGCGGAGCAGGTGTTCCGCGAGGTATCGCCCGCGACTGAGGTAAGGACAATCTGAGGAACGACATGACCTTGACGAGCGACGAACTCACCGGACTCCTCGACCGGCTGTTGGCTGGTTGGGAGAACGAGGTTGTCGACTTCAAGGAGGCTGCACATCAGTTCTCGGCGGACAAGACTGGTGAGTACGTCTCGGCGTTGAGCAACGAGGCGAACCTGCGCGGCCTCGCGTCGGGGTGGCTCGTGTTCGGCATCTCGAATGCTCGGCAGGTGGTCGGAACGTCGCATCTCCTCGAGGTGCAGCAGCGTCAGGCGTTGAAGCATCACATCCACCAGTCGATCGACCAGGGGCTGACAGTCCGCGAGGTCTACGAAGTCATGCACTCCGGCAAGCGCGTGGTGCTGCTGGAGGTGCCGGCGGCACCACGCGGCATCCCGATCTCGTGGAAGGGTGACTACCGCGCTCGCGCAGGCGAAAGCCTGGTGCCGTTGTCGCTGGACAAACTGGATGAGATTCGCCGACAGACCATCAGTGCGGACTGGTCGGCTGTCGTCGTTCCTGAGGCCACGCTCGCTCACCTCGACCCGGCAGCGATCACCCGCGCACGTCAGGGGTTTACCGAACGGTACGCGTCCCGTATCCCTGCCGGCGACATTGAGGCATGGGACGACGCGACCTTTCTGGCCAAGGCCCGGTTGACCCGCGACGGCCAGATCACCCGAGCCGCGCTCCTCCTGCTCGGTGCCGATACCTCGACGCATCTGTTGACTCCGCACCCTGCGCAGATGACGTGGAAGCTGGTTGGCGAACAGCGAGCGCACGAGCATTTCCGACTGCCGTTCTTGCTGAACACCACGGCGCTGGCAAAGCGCATTCGCAACGTGCAGCTTCGGCTCCTGCCGCCTGACGAGCTGATCTATCGAGAGATCAGCAAGTACGACGAACGGAGCCTGCTCGAAGCGCTCTACAACTGCATCGCGCACCAGGACTACACGCGGAACTCTCGCATCGTCGTCACCGAGCACGCCGACCGCATCGTCTTCGAGAGTGTGGGTGAGTTCTTCGACGGTGTGCCCGACGACTATGCGCTTGACGAACGTACCCCGCGTCAGTACCGCAGCCCGTTCTTGGTGGAGGCAATGACGGAACTGAACCTCATTGATCAGATGGGTTACGGAATCCATCGGATGGTGCAGGATCAGGTGCGTCGTTTCCTGCCGCTGCCGGACTACGATCTCAGTACCACCGGCGAGGTGAAGCTCACGATCTCGGGTGCTGTGATTGATGAGTCCTACTCTCAGTTGCTCATGGTCTGCACCGATCTTCCGCTTGAAGACGTGCTTGCGCTGGATCGGGTTCAGAAGGGCCTCGAAATCAGCGAGAAGGCTGCCCGCCACCTGCGCAGAGTCGGGTTGATCGAGGGTCGTAAGCCCCATCGCCGGATCACTCCTCGTGTCGCTGCTGCGACCGGAGCGATGGCTGACTACATCCGTACCCGACCCCAGGCGGATGCGCACTACGCGGCTCTTCTGACTGATTTCCTCCGAATTCAGGGCTACGCAAACCGTGGCGACGTGGAGGCGCTGCTCCGGCCCGCGCTCAGCGAAGCGCTCACCGAGCAGCAGAAGGCGACCAAGATCACGAACCTCCTGACGAAGTTGCGGCGTCGCGGTGTCATTGTCAATCGCGGCACCCGCACGAAGCCACGCTGGGAGCTTTCTTACGCAGGCGACGAAAGTGTGCAGTCCGAGCCCCCACGCAAGAAGGATGACGACGCCAGCGGTACCGCCAGAGGCTCGGGATCAGCGTGAGCACACGCATCCCGGCCGCCCACACCCTTCTAGCAGCGACGACGAACAGCGCCGGTTGCAGAAAGAAAGACACTCGATGAAGCTCCAGTTCAAGGTCCAGCAGTACCAGACCGATGCCGTCGATGCTGTCGTCGAGACCTTCGCCGGGCAACCCAAGCACGACGGCATCTCCTACCGGATCGACCCCGGCAAGGTCGGCCCCGTGACCGCCCCGGCGCTGTTCGAGGCGGAGGAACGCCCGGACGCAGGCTTGCGCAACGCCGAGATCGTCCTGTCAAGCGCACAACTGTTGGAGAACGTGCACGCGGTGCAGCGCTCGCGGAACCTCCCGCTGTCGGCGAAACTCGCCTCCAGCGCCGCCGCGCCGGGCGCCCCGAACCTTGATGTGGAGATGGAGACAGGCACCGGCAAGACCTACGTCTACATCAAGACGATCATGGAGCTGCACAAGCGGTACGGCTGGTCGAAGTACATCGTCGTGGTGCCGTCGGTCGCCATCCGCGAGGGAGTGAAGAAGGCATTCGACGTGACCGCCGAGCACTTCCAACAGCTCTACGGCACCAAGCCGCGCTCGTTCATGTACAACTCGTCCCAGCTGCACGAGCTGGAGCGGTTCAGCTCCGATGCCGGGGTGCAGGTGATGATCATCAACATCCAGGCGTTCAACGCCACCGGCAAGGACAACCGGCGCATCTACGACGAACTCGATGACTTCCGGTCCCGCCGCCCGATCGATGTCATCAGCGCCAACCGCCCGATCGTGATCATCGACGAGCCGCAGAAGATCGGCGCACCCAAGTCGCTGGAAGCGCTGTCCCGGTTCAACGCGCTGATGCTGCTCCGGTACTCCGCCACGCACAAGGTCGATCACACGAAGGTGCACCGACTCGACGCGCTGGACGCCTACAACCAGAAGCTCGTGAAGAAGATCGCCGTGCGGGGCATCACCGTGAAAGGACTCGCCGGATCGACCGCCTACCTGTACCTGGACGCCATCGAGATCGCGAAGGGCGCCAAACCGCGTGCGAGGATTGAGATCGAGGTGCAGACGGCAACGGGTATCCGGCGGCAGGTCAAGCGTCTCGACGTGGGTACGAACCTTCACGATGTCTCGAACGGGATCGAGGCCTACAGGGGATTGTTCATCACCGAGATCGACGCGAACCGTGACGTGATCGAGCTGAGCAACGGCGATGTGGTCGCGGCAGGGCAACTGGCCGACCGGGACGTCACCGAGGAGACCAAGCGGCGCATCCAGATTCGTGAGGTCGTTCGCGCCCATCTGGACAAGGAACGCGAGCTGTTCAGCCAAGGCGTCAAGGTGCTCTCGCTGTTCTTCATCGACGAGGTCGCCAAGTACCGCGACTACAGCCGTGAGGACACTCTTGGCGACTATGCGCGGATGTTCGAGGAGGAGTACGCCGCGATTCGTGACGAGGTGCTCGGCGAACTCGCCGTCGACGCGGCGACCGAGGAGTATCAGACCTACTTGCGCCGCGACGACGTGCGGCAGGTGCACGAGGGCTACTTCTCCATCGACAAGAAGACCAAGCACCAGATCGACGGCAAGGTCTCCCGACGCGGCGACGACAAGGGCCAGTCCACCGACGCGGATGCCTACGACCTGATCCTGAAAGACAAGGAACGGCTACTCTCGTTCGCTGAACCAGTGCGGTTCATCTTCTCCCACTCGGCGCTGCGCGAGGGATGGGACAACCCCAACGTGTTCGTCATGGGGATGCTCAAGAAGAGTGACAACACCGTCTCCCGCCGCCAAGAGATCGGACGGGGCCTACGGCTGTCCGTCGACCAGCACGGAAAGCGGATGGACAACCCCGTCACCGTTCATGACATCAACGAGCTGACCGTCGTGACCGACGAGTCCTACACCGACTTCGTGACCGGCCTTCAACGCGAAATCTCCGAGTCGTTGGCCGCGCGGCCACGCAAGGCCAGCGTCACGTTCTTCGTCGGCAAGACGATCCAGACCCCAACCGGCGAGTTGGTCATCGGGGAAGCAGTTGCGCAGGCGCTCTGCAAGTACCTGGTCAAGAACGACTACGTGAACGATGACAACACGATCGCGGACGCTTACAAACAGGCCAAGAAGGAAGGGACGCTCGCCGCGCCGACCTCTGAGGTGCTGAAGCCAGTCATCGACTTCGTGTGGCCCCTGATCGACGTCCTCTACCTTGATCTGCCGGTGCCCACCGACGACCGCAAGCCGAAGAAGATACCGCTGAACGAAGCCAATTTCGCGCGCAAAGAATTCCAGGCGTTGTGGAGCCGGATCAACCACCGGGCCGTCTACCAGGTCGAGTTCGACTCCGCCGAGCTGATCCGTAAGGCGATCGCGCACCTCGACACGCACCTCAACGTCGCCGCACTGCAATACGTCGTGCGAGCTGGCCGGCAGCGGGAGCAGCTGGAGGCTGACGACCTGACCAGCGGCTCCGGCTTCGCGGTGCAAACCACGCAGACCCACACCGAGACCGTGAGCGCCGGCTCGCAGGTGAAATACGACCTGTTGGGAGAGATCACCGAGAAGACCCAGCTCACTCGCCGCACCGTTGCCGCGATCCTGAGCGGCGTCATGCCCGGGACCTTCGCGAAGTTCCGCCTCAACCCGGAGCAGTTCATCACCGAGGCGGCTCGGCTCATCAACGAGCAGAAGGCCACCGTCATCGTCGAGCACCTCACCTACGACGCGCTCGAAGACCGGTTCGATTCCGCGATCTTCACCGAGAACCAGACTGCCCAGGACTTCTCAAAGGCCGGGGCGAAGCTCAAGAAGCACATCTACGACTACGTGGTCACCGACTCCAAGGTCGAGCGCAAGTTCGTCACCGAACTCGATACCAGCCACGAGGTCGCTGTCTACGCGAAGCTCCCACGCGGGTTCTTCATCCCGACGCCAGTCGGTGACTACCACCCCGACTGGGCCATCGCGTTCACCGAGGGCAGCGTCAAGCACGTCTACTTCGTCGCCGAGACCAAGGGCTCGCTGTCCACACTCCAACTCAAGGGCGTCGAAGATGCCAAGATCGAGTGCGCCCGCAAGTTCTTCGCGTCACTCAGCGAGAAGAACGGCAACGATGTCACATACGACGTCGTGACCAACTACACCGAGTTGATGCAGCTCGTCACCTCGTAGGAGGTCCTCACGTCAGCCCCGCCCGCATCCGGCGCACTTGTAGCGACGGACCGGGACCAGCAGCATGGTGGGGCGGCGCCCGAACGGCTCATGTGCTCGACGACGTGTTGTCGTCCCACGCGAGAGCACCTGACTGCCGCAACCCCGGCACCCGATCACCACCCGATCCGGCTCAAGTCGCTGCCCGACAGCGACGAGGCCGAGCTCGTCAAGGCGGCAGGACACAGTCAGGTCAGGGGTCGCGAAGGTAGCGTGGTGCACGTCAAGGTCCTTCGGATGGCTGGCGTGAGAACTTCCGCCATCCGAGGACCTCGACCCTCATTCCGTGACCGACGCGCTAAACCACCTACCCCTTCAACTACGAAGAACCGGAAAACGCTCCGGCGTCCTCAGCTCCTGGTGTAGTGCGCCACGTAGTCGATCTGGATGTCGGAGACAGGCGGGGTGAGTGCGCCCGGGACACCGCCGTCGACGGTCTCGGTGTGGCCCTCCTTGCCGTTGGGATCCATCGCCCCGGTCTGGAAACCGCAGAACATCTGCGTGTCGGTGATGTTCGGCTGGTCGATCCGGCCCCACTCCTTGCCGTCGAGGGTGAAGATGATGTGGTCCTGTTCCACGATCGCGCCGTAGGTGTGCCAACCACCCATGTCCTCGTGATCGACGAACTTGTGGTCCTGCTTGTCGTCGGAATCCCAGTGGTAGGTTCCCATGATCTCGGGTCCGTTGACCCGTCCCTCGGCGAAGTCGATCTCCGGCGGCCAGCCCTGGTCCTTCGGCCACAGCAGGAACGCGTAGCCAATTCCCTTGGCCTTCGGGAACCTTGCACGAACCTCCCAGCGACCACGCGAGGCCGTGAATACCTTCTCCGTGCTGGTACCGCCGGCATGCCACTTACCGTCCTTGTATTCGGTGCGCACGATCAGCTCACCGTTCTGGACGAACGTGTTCCCGTCGGACATCACCCCCATGGCTCCGTGACCGACCTCGGGATTGCCCCAACCGTAGTGTTCCCAGCCCAGCTCCTCGAGTGAGGCGTCAAAACCCTCGAAATAATCGATGTTCCAGCCATTGATCTCGGCGTCGGAACGGCTGTGGCCGGACGAATTCCCGGAGGACTGCTGCGGTGAAGCGGACGTGCTGGGCGAGGACTCGCCGGACGACGGATCACCCAGGGGTGAGCGTTCGCCCGACGACCTCGACACGGGTGTCCGTTCCGGGGCCGGGGAATCGCTCGTCGACTGCGTCGACGCCGAGGTCCCGGTCGTCGGCGAGGCGGCCGTGGGCGAGGATTCGCCGCTCGCGGTGCTAGGCGCCGCCGTAATGGCAGCCCCTGCGTCCACGGGTTTGTGTGGGCTGGGTGCCGTCCTCGGGGTTACCCGCTCCGTGCTGAGAGGAGCGGGGGTCGCGGCCAAGTCCTGGTCCGTGTTTCGCGGCTGCACCAACAGCCCCCCGGTGATCGTCGCAGCTGCAAGTCCCAGCGCCATCAGAGGTCGAGTTAATCGGTTTGGTATCAAGATCCCTCCCTTTCCTGTTACACCTAAGAACCCTAACTTGTGGTTCGCTCATCACAAATCATCTCCGGGTGGGTAAGCGTGCTGGCCCCACCAGCAGGGGGCGACACGCTAAGATGCAGGAATGAGCGGGCCGGGGGGTTGGCAGTGCGTCCGCAGCTTCTCGGGGGAGTCCGGTGAACAAATGATGAAACCGCACATTTCCGTCTGCATCCCGGTCTATCAGGGGGCGTTGACCCTTGCGGCTACCCTGCGGTCGGTGCTGGCCAGCGACCGCGCCGAATTCGAGGTGGTGATCCGGGACAACGGCTCGACCGACGGCACCAGCGACGTGATCTCCGGGTTCGATGACCCACGCATCCGGCTCATCCGATCCGAGGAAACCCTGCCGTTGCCGGCCAACTGGAGCGCGACCGTCGAGCAGGCCCGCGGCGAGCTGATCAAGGTGGTGTGCGCCGACGACCTCATCCACCCGGACTGCCTGGCCACGCAGGCCGCGCTCCTGGAGGACCCGTCGCTCGTCCTCGTCGCGTGCCGCCGCGATTTCATCGACGGCAACGGCAGGCTCCTGACCCGCAACGCGGGCCTACCAAGGCTGCTGGGGCGTCGCGGCGTCTCCGAGGTCGCCAGGGCGGCGGTGCGGTTCGGGATCAACCCGGTAGGTGAACCCGCGTGCGTGATGTTCCGCCGCAGGGACTACGACGCCATCGGCGGATTCGACGGTTCGAACGTGTTCGCCATGGACATCGACGCCTGGCTGCGGATCCTCACCCGCGGCGACATGTTCGGCCAACCCGAGGCCCACGCCGCGTTCCGCATGTGGACGGAGTCGTTCTCCAACAGCCACAACCGGCAGCAACTCGGCGAGCACCTCCGGTTCCTGAAACAGGTCGCGAACAACCCCCGCTACGAGATCCCGGCCGTCCTGCGACACCTCGCGCCCGCCGCGGCCCACGTCTCCTGGCGCGCCTGGACGGTGCGACAGCGGCTGTGGAACAGAAGATCCACAGCCAAGGCCGGTTGAGGGGCGGTGTCGACTCGGGTCGCTCGTTTCTCACGCCCCGCCTCAACCGGCCTTGTCCTCTCTGAAGTTGGTTGAGCCGGCCTGCGAGCGTCAGCGAGTGGGTCGTGTCGAAACCATGGTGACCTGGGTTGAGTATGTTGTTCGGCTGCCGGTGGTTTCGACTCGGGTCGCTCGTTCCTCGCGCCCCGGCTCAACCAGCTTTGGAAAAGAGGTGCTCACGTGCTGGCTCAACCGGCTTTGGAAAGGGACCCCGTCACTGGTTGCGGTGGCGCGCCCGCTCCACGAGGGCGGAGAACACCTCCCCCATGTCGAGACCGGCGGCC
>ERZ773069.1476-NODE-1476-length-13581-cov-44.610528_pt1 | contig 13581 bp, 10 predicted proteins | sample MGYA00580619_ERZ773069 | MGnify/ENA primary metagenome ERZ773069 (study PRJEB29015, sample SAMEA2738007) | human oral metagenome | biome: human oral; feature: human-associated habitat; material: dental | place: China | collected 2108 ...
CACCACGGCTCATCAGGTAGAACAGCTGCTCGTCGTCGAAACGACCGGTCGCAGAGGCGTGTCCGGCTCCTTCGATCTCGCCATTTTCGATTTCGAGGTTGGGCACGGAATCGGCCTTGGCGCCCTCGGTGAGCACCAGGTTGCGGTTCAACTCGTACGTGTCCGTACCGTCTGCAGCCTCGCGGATCAGGCAGTCACCGATCCACACCGAGTGTGCGTCCTTACCCTGCAGGGCGCCCTTGTAGGTGACACGCGAGAAGCACTTCGGCTGCGAGTGGTCGACGAAGACACGGTGCTCAAGGTGCTGGCCGCCGTCCACGAAGTAGATGCCCAGCATGGTGAGCTCGGCGCCCGGACCCCGGAAGTCGGTGTCCGCGCACAGGCGCACGAGATCGCCGCCGAAGGTGACGACGATGTGGGTGAGCTTGGAGTCGCGTCCCAATGCCAGGCGCTGGTTCGAGGCGTGCAGGACGGTGTCATCCCATTCCTGCAGCGACACCACGGTCAGGTTCGCACTGTCACCCGTTTCGACCTCAACGGTCTGGTTGAGCGCAGCCTGCGCGGAACCGGTGTGCGACAGAATGACCGTGGCTTTGGAGAAAGCACCGGCGCGAATCACGAGGTGCTGTGCACGGGTACCTTCGACGTCTGCGACGTTGATGCGCACGGGTGCGTCGAGCTCGGCCTCGGCCGGGATCTCAACGACGGTCGCACGCTCAAAACCGTTCCACGCGACAACCGCGGTACGGTCGCCGGGTGCGAGCACCGTTCCAAGGCGCTTGTCATCGCGCGACACCGACTCGACGAGAACGGAATCAGGAGCGTCAACCGCAACGGGTGCATCGCCTGCGTCGTAGTTCGCCGGCTCAAAGAGGCGCTCGATGCGGCGCATCGGGGTGAAACGCCAGTCTTCCTCGCGTCCGTGAGGGGTGGGAATGTCGTTCAGGTTGAACGAGGTGGGACGATCCGCGCGCGACGGGTGTGCCCTCTCTGCGTCAGCTCCGTGCGAGTGGGCCTTATTCATGGTCTCGACAATAGTGTTGGGGGTCGTCATCAGCCGACGGATCCTTCCATCTGCAGTTCAATGAGGCGGTTGAGCTCGAGGGCATACTCCATCGGCAGCTCCTTAGCGATCGGCTCAACGAAGCCACGCACGATCGTCGCCATGGCCTCGTTCTCGTCGAGGCCTCGGCTCATCAGGTAGAACAGCTGGTCGGCGCTCACCTTGGTGACGGTCGCCTCGTGTCCCATCTCGACATCGTCCGTACGCACGTCCACGTACGGGTACGTGTCGGTACGCGAGATCTTGTCGACGAGCAGGGCGTCGCACAGGACGTTCGACTTGGAGTGGCGTGCACGTGCGTTGACCTGGACGAGGCCACGGTAGGACGTGCGGCCACCGCCACGCGACACGGACTTCGACACAATCGATGACGAGGTGTGGGGTGCCATGTGCACCATCTTCGCGCCGGTGTCCTGCTGCTGGCCGGGGCCAGCAAAGCCGATGGACAGCGTCTCACCGCGAGCATGTTCGCCCATCAGGAAGCAGGCGGGGTACTTCATGGTGATCGCGGCACCCATGTTGCCGTCGACCCATTCCATGGTTCCGCCTTCTTCGACGATGGCACGCTGGGTCACCAGGTTCAGGACGTTCGTCGACCAGTTCTGAATCGTCGTGTAACGCACGCGCGCGTCCTTCTTCACGAAGATCTCGATGACACCGGAGTGCAGCGAGTTCTCATCGTAAATCGGGGCGGTGCAGCCCTCCACGTAGTGCACGTAGGAGCCCTCGTCGGCAATGATGAGCGTCCGCTCGAACTGCCCCATCGCCGAGGTATTAATGCGGAAGTACGCCTGCAACGGAATGGTCACGTGCACGCCCTTGGGAACGTACACGAACGAGCCACCGGACCAGGCGGCCGTGTTCAGCGCGGAGAACTTATTGTCGCCCGCGGGCACACACTTGCCGAAGTACTCCTCAAAGATCTCTGGGTGTTCGCGCAGACCCGTGTCCGTGTCGGTAAAGATGACACCCTGGCGCTCCAGGTCCTCCTGGATCTGCTGGTAGACGACCTCGGACTCATACTGGGCGGCGACGCCGGAGACCAGGCGGGCCTTCTCCGCCTCCGGAATACCGAGGCGATCATAGGTGTCACGGATTTCTTCGGGGAGATCTTCCCAGTCGTTGACCTGCCGATCAGTGGGGCGCACGTAGTACTTGAACGCATCAAAATCCACGTGGGACAGGTCGGGACCCCACGCAGGCATCGGCTTGCGCTCAAAAAGCTCAAGCGCCTTGAGACGACGTTCGCGCATCCACTGCGGCTCGTCCTTCACGTCCGAGATAAAGCGGACAATTTCTTCGTTAATGCCGGTGGGGACGTCCTTGGAGTAGTCGTCGGAGTCGTGCCAACCGTACTCATAACCGCCGATCGACTCGATGATCTCGTCATCGGTCATACGACGGTCCTCAGCGCCCGAGGCGGGTGCCTGCGTCATTGTTGTATCAACCTCTCGTTCTTAACTGTGTGCTACTTACGTCGCACGTTCCGCGCTCCGGGGCGAATCACGGGCATACCCACGGGAATGTGGGTCGTGCACACGTGTCCACCACCGGCGAGCGTGGAAAGTCTTTGCACATGGACGTCGAGGAGCTTGCCAAAAGCGATTGTCTCGGCGTCACACAACTGCGGGAAGTCGCCCGCAACGTTTTGGATGGGGCAATGGCCCTGGCAGAGCTGGACGGCAAGCGTTCCTCCGCCAATATCGCGCACGGTCGCGGCATAGCCGTCTTGCGTCAAGGCGTCAGCGAGGGCCTGCGCACGCACGCGAGGATCCTTCCCTGCATCGCGCACGATCGGGGCGTATCGCCGTTCGATCTCACGTGAACGTGCCGCAGCGAACGATTCGACGGCTTCCTCTCCCCCGAGCTGCCCAAGATATCCCAGCGCTTTGGTAGCAAGGTCTGAGTAACCGTCAGCCAGGTGGACGTGAGCGCGTTCCGTTGCGACGTAATGCCGGGCGGGACGTCCCCGTCCTCGCTTGGACGGTGCACCTGGCTCGTGTTCCGCGATCTCTTTGGATTCGAGCAACAACGTGATGTGGCGCCGAACGGCAGCGGTTGTCAGCCCTAAGACCTTCGCAATTGACGAGGCCGTGACCGGCCCCTTTTCGACGATGAGATCGAGCACCTGCTGTCGGGTTGTGGCGTCTGATTCTTCTGCCACCTGTCCTCCGCTCCGACGCTTCACGCGTGCGTCTCCGTGTGCTTTTCTCTGGAAACGAGTGTACGCCAATTTAGATAAATCGGCGTTGCGAAAAGCGGATCGGAGTGTCGGACAGCCCACAAGTCGAGGGACTTAGGGCCCAAGGCTAGTTAGCTACCGCCTCCACGGAGCGTCGGCGGCCCTCAAGCCCTCCCAATTGCGACCGCGAGCTGCATGCGCCGCGAGGATACCGATGACAGCAGAAGGGCTATGCAGTCGGCCCGAGAGCACCATGTCGAGAGCCTGGTCCAGCGGGACCCACGCATACTGCATCGTCGCCTCCTCATCCTCACGTTCGAAGACCATTCCGGTCGCCTCGAGATCTCGAGCGAGGAAAACACGCAGGGGCTCATTCGTGCCACCGGGCGACGTCAAGAAATCGACGAGGACCTCCCACCGGTCAGCCTTCATGTCGGTCTCTTCCGCGAGCTCACGCTCGGCGGCAATCAGCGGATCTTCGCCAGGAATATCGAGAAGGCCAGCGGGAATCTCCCACAGATTGGCCTGCACCGGATGACGGTACTGACGTTCCATGAGGATCTCCTCAGCCCCCGCCTCGCCGCGCATCGCCACGACGGCCACGGCCCCCGGATGACGGGTGTACTGACGCACCACCGGGTTCTGCCCCTTCACGACGACGACCTGATCTTCGACCATGTCGACGATACGGCCGCTCCACACGACATCGCTCGCAGTGACTTCGTGAGGGCTCGGCTGATCCGCGATCGCCCGGACCTGGTCGCTCGACAGAAAGTGCATGTCGTCTCTCATTCCTTTTCGTCTAAGCGCGAAGAGTAACGTCCCACGTGACGCTTCAACGCAGCTTCAATCAGTCCCGCGAACAGCGGGTGCGGGCGCGTCGGACGACTCTTAAACTCCGGATGCGCCTGCGTTGCAACATAGTAGGGGTGCGCAGCCGAATCAAGCTCGACGAACTCAACAAGCGAACCATCCGGAGAGGTGCCGGAAATCTTCAGGCCCGCCGCTTCGAGGCGGTCGCGGTAGGCATTGTTGACCTCGTAACGGTGACGGTGCCTCTCGCTCACGTCCGTCGTACCGTACACGGTGGCGACAATCGAATTCGGGACGAGGTGTGCGGGGTATGCGCCGAGACGCATCGTGCCACCCATATCGCCACCCCCATCGACGAATTCGTGCTGGTCAGCCATCGTGTGGATGACGGGTTCGGTCGTATCGGGGTCCATCTCAGTCGACGAAGCTCCCGGGATACCAGCGAGGTGACGCGCAGCCTCGATCACCATGCACTGCAGTCCCAGGCACAGGCCCAGGGTCGGGATACGATGCTCGCGTGCCCAGCGCAGCGCACCGAGCTTGCCTTCAATGCCACGAATACCGAATCCACCGGGAACGACGATTGCATCCACACCGGCGAGCTCACGGGCAGCACCTTCTGGCGTCTCGCACGTATCCGATGCGACCCAACGGATATCGACCCGCGCGTTGTTCGCGAAGCCGCCATGCTTGATGGCCTCAGACACCGACAGGTAGGCGTCGTGCAGGTCAATGTACTTACCGACGAGGGCGACCTCGAGCCGGTGCTTGGGGGAATGAACGCGCTCGAGCAGTTCCTTCCATTCCTTCCAGTCCACATCGCGGAAGGACAGTCCGAGTCGCTGGACAAGGTAGGCGTCGAGGCCCTCGCGATGCAGCGTCAGCGGCACGTTGTAGATCGACGGCACGTCGGCACACTCGATGACCGCGTCGCGGTCAACGTCGCACATGAGTGCAACCTTCGACTTGATCCCTTCGGGCAGCGCGCGATCAGTGCGCAGCACCAGCGCGTCCGGCGCGATGCCAATCGACCGAAGCGCACTGACGGAGTGCTGCGTCGGCTTCGTCTTGAGCTCACCGGCTGCAGGCAAGAACGGAATGAGCGACACGTGCACAAAGGCGACGTTCGAGCGTCCGAGGTCGTGGCGTACCTGACGGGCTGCCTCGAGGAAGGGCTGCGATTCGATGTCGCCAACCGTGCCGCCAATTTCGGTGATGATGACGTCGGGGCGATTGCCATTCTCGTCGGGCTGCGCCTGGCGACGCATCACATTCTTAATCTCGTCAGTGATATGCGGAATAACCTGAACGGTATCGCCCAGATACTCGCCGCGGCGTTCCTTAGCGATAACCGTGGAGTACACCTGGCCTGTCGTCGCATTTGCAGCGCCCGACAGGTTCACATCCAAGAAGCGTTCGTAGTGGCCGATATCAAGATCGGTTTCCGCGCCATCCTCCGTCACGAAAACCTCGCCGTGCTGGAAGGGATTCATCGTGCCGGGATCGACATTGATGTAGGGATCGAGCTTCTGCATGACCACATGCAGTCCCCGGGAGCGAAGCAACCGACCCAAGCTGGAGGCGGTCAGGCCCTTGCCCAACGAGGACACAACGCCACCCGTGACAAAAATATGCTTGGTCATGGAATTTTCCGCACGCGCCGTGCGCATTGAAGTACTCACCATGGAACTTCAGCCTAACACTCCTGGCGTGAATCGGCCCCCGAGATCTGGGCAGATCAGCGGGGGCCGACGAGCGAAATCGCGTCCTGACGCGCTTTACTTGGTGCTCGGGAGGACAGACTGTGCTCCGTTACCCACACCGAAGGCGCGGGCTCCGGTGGCGGGCGTGGACAGAGCGAGCGCCGTATCGACGGCGGCCAGCGTCGTACCGACCGAATCCACGGTCGTCACGGCGGTGCCGCTCGCGCGCACTGAAGTGATCATCGCGTCACGTGTCGAGGCATCACCCACGAGAACACCGGACGTCGAACCGACGGCCTGGGCCAAACCAACCCAGGCATCGGAGCTGGCGGAAACTGCGGCAGGGCTCGCGCCGTTCGAGGCGACGGCCTGGGCGCGCGGTCCGACTGCGACGATAGTGGTGGCGGCGCCGGACGGATCTTCGTCGATCGTCATGATCGGGGTAGACTCGTCCGTCAGGATCTGCCGCAGCAGGTCAGTCTCAGAACCGGTCGAGGTGAGCACCTGAACGATCGAGTAGCCGACCACGCCATCCGCGCTAGCCGTCTTGGCCGCACCGGAGCTCAGATGTGAGGCGAGCGTCGTCGACAGAGTCGTGCGGTACTGGCTCATGGACGTGGACTGCCAGTTGTCGCTCAGCGTCACGCGGCCGACGACGCTTGCACCGGCGTCAGTGAGCGTCGAACGGAGAGCAGTCACGTCATCGTCCGACGCACCGGGGAGCACGACAAGCGCGACCTTAGCACCAGTCAGCGAACCCGTGAGCGTCGAGGAAGCGAGGGCTTTCAGGCCCGCCGCCTCGGCCTCTGCCTGCGCGCTCAGCTGGGGATCGGTCGCGGTGGAAGTCGACGACACGTTCACCCCCGCGTGGATACGGCTCTGTAGCGGGCCAGCACCCAGGACAACTCCAACGGCGAGAGCGATGAAGATCCCGATGATCGAGACAACGTGATAGCGAAAGTTAATCATTGGGTTCCTCCAGCGGAATGCATCAGCGAGACGAAGAAAGAGGTAATCGGGTGCAGCAGGTCATTACCCCACGGGGTCGACCACAGTGCGACGCCCATCAGTCCAAGAGCGACAAGGGCGAGAAGGACGAGGGTCCAACCGCGAGGGCGCGGGCGGAACGTGGCCGCAACTGCCTGCGCGCCGATAAGTCGCGAACCAACTGCAAGTCGAGAGAAAAACGCAGGGGCAACGAGCGCGCGTCCAGCGTCCACAAGCTCGGCCTCCCCGTAGGAAACACCGGCGGTGACAACCGCAGTCGCCCCTGAGTAAGCGGCGACGACGAGAGCCGCGTCGAGAGACGTACCGGCCATGGCCACACGCTCGTAGACGATACCCATACGATCCAGCCGCTGGGCGCCTGGTGCGAGACCATCGCCGCCGACCCGCACGATAAAGGCTCGCGCACGGCGAATGGCCTTCTCGCTCATCAAGTCCGCGTCACCCACAACGAGGTCGAGGGTGAGATGGGCTTTGAGCGCGACGTCCGCTCCCCCATCGACAGCGATGACGAAAGGAGCGGCCTCCGAACGCCATCGGGCGAGCGCGCGACAATCGCTCGCCGCCTCGCTCGCGGCGCTCACCAGCAGAATCGGACGCTTGCCAAGGCCATCAATAGAAGGGACTCCCTCGCCACGCAGAACGGTCGCACCATCCTTGGCCAGGTAGTCTTCGACAGAACCTTCGAACCCGGCGAATAAAGTGGCCGAGTCGGCGACCTGGACGTCCAGGTCCTGCGCTGACACCACCCGACCGGTCGCAATGATGCCGCCATCAACGAGGACCTTGTCACCCGTGACGGCGACTTCCTGTCCCTCGCGCAGCGACATGATGTCTTGGCCGAGGTCATCAACGAGCGTAATACCGGCGTCGAGAATGAGGCGCGGACCGAGAGCTGCGACTCGACCCGTCAGCGAAGGCTGCGCGTTGAGGACCGCGATAGGCGCGGCTTCAACCAGCGCAGCTGCGCTCTCACGGTCCAAGTCCGCGACGTTGATAACGGCGATCTCTCCACGCTCGAGGCGCGTTGCCAGGTGCTTGGGACGGTCGTCGACGCGTACACGCCCCAACTGGCCCTTCGATTCCTTTGAAAGTGTTTCACTCATCCCTGAGATTGTGACACGGCGGAAGCCAAGACTTGCGAAGCGTGGCGGCGCGCCGCAGCCGAGTGCGGATCCCCACCCATCATGCGCGTCAGTTCGGCTTCGCGCGCCTCCCCGCACACGTCACGAACCTGCGTCGTCCCGTCGTTTTTCTCGATGACGAGATGCTGGTCCCCGAAAGCGGCGACCTGGGCCAAGTGCGTCACGACGATAACCTGGCGCGACGCAGCGAGTCTCTTCAGGCGTGCGCCTACCTCCGTTGCGGTCTGCCCGCCGATGCCCGCATCAATTTCGTCAAAAATAAACGTCGAGGAAGCCTCGGTACGTCCCAGCATCAGCTCGAGGGCGAGCATCACGCGCGAGAGTTCGCCGCCAGAGGCACCCTGACCGAGGGGACGCGCAGGAGCATGCGGGTGCGGCTGCAGGCGGAAGACGACGATCTCACACCCGTGGGACGTCGGCTTGGTTGCATCGAGGTCAATGTGGAGGGTGGCGTCGGGCATCGACAGGGCATGTAACTCATCGTTGACGCCGCTGGCAAGTTCTGCCGCAAGCGTGGCGCGTGCGGCCGTCAGGCGGGCGCCGCATGCGAGCACGTGTTCCTGTGCTGCGCGGAGCTCTTGCTCAACCAGGGCGGGATCCGAGGCCGGAGCCGACAGCTCGGCGAGCCGAACACGCGCTTCTTGGACCCACGCGAGCAGGCCCTCAACATCGGCCGCTCGGCCACGCAACGCATCTTTAATCGCAGCCCGACGGGCATGAATCTGCGCCAGGCGCTGCGGATCCGCGTCAAGTCGGCTCAGATAGGACGACACGTCATCAGCGAGGGCATCCAACTCGAGTGCCTGGTTGCGGGCGCGGGCGACGAAATCAGCCACGGCCTCATCGAAGCGCGAGGCCTCGTCCAGCTGCGCGTATGCACTGCGCGCGGACTCTACCGCACCCGCATAGTCGCCACGATCATCCCCCTTCAGATAACCGAGAGAAGCCCCCATCAGGGCGCGAAGATCCTCAACATTCGTCAGGCGCGCGGCCTCCCGCACCAGGTCCTCTTCTTCGCCTGGCTGCGGATCAAGCGCCTCGATCTGATCGATAGCCGCACGCAAATCGTCGATCTCCTCGGCACGCTCAGACGCGTCGCCACGCAGGGAATCAAGGCGATGCTTGATATCAACGGCTGCGCGAAAAGCTGCGCGATACTCCTCCAGGACAGCCCCATGTTCGCTGCCACCAAATTGATCCAGCGCACGTCGTTGAGCGGCCTCCCCCGTCAGCCGAATCTGATCCGACTGACCATGGATCGTCACCATCGACCCGACGATATCGGCCAATACGGAAGCAGGAACGGGACGGGAACCAAGGTGCGCACGCGAGCGCCCCGCTGCACGGACCGACCGACCAACAATCAGCTCATCGCCTTCAACGAGGCCACCAGCGTCCTCCACGCGTGACCCAATATCGGGCGTGATCGAAAAAATGCCATCGACCGACAGACGCTGCGCACCGCTACGCACGAGCGCAGCGTCAGCGCGAGCCCCGAGAAGAAGCTGCAGACTCGACAACACCATCGTTTTACCGGCACCAGTTTCACCGGTCACAACGACGAGCCCAGGGCCAAAGTCGACGTGCGCGTTGGCAATGACACCCAGATTGGAGATATCGAGAGATTCAATCACTGCGCAGCGTCCCTCCATCCACGTACCGGCAAATTGAACTTACGGACGAGACGCGCAGAAAACGGCGTATGGTCCACACGCACCAGCTGCACAGGAGACGATCCCACGCGCGCACGCACGACGCCACCGGCCGGGACAGTCATACGGCGCAGGCCATCACACCACATTTCCGGAGCAGTCCACATATCATCGAGGACCACAATCTCCACACACGCCGACGGGCCAACGACGAGCGGACGCGTAAACAACCCGTGCGCCGCCAACGGAGCGACAACGATTGCCTCCGTATCCGGCCACACGACGGGCCCACCAGCGGAGAAAGAATAGGCAGTTGAGCCGGTCGGCGTCGACAAAATCATGCCGTCGGCACCGTACGTCGACACTTCCTGCCCATCGACGACAAGGGCAAAATGAACGGGGTGAGCGACGTCCGTGTGCATAACGACTGCTTCGTTGAGCGCCCAGTCGTCGGCCTTGGAACCGTCGGGACGCTCCATCGTCACATCCAGGGTCATGCGACGTTCGACCGAAAAATCTCCGTCGGCGATCTTGCGTGCAAGGTCACCGGTACCCTTATCACCCAGTTCCGTCAAGAAGCCCATGTGGCCAGCGTTGATACCCAGCAGAGGGACGTCCAGGGCACGCGCGCTTGACGCTGCCACCAAAAATGTTCCGTCGCCGCCGATCGACAGCACCATGTCGATGCCGCCCCCAGATGCGTCTTCGACGACATCGATATCGCGCGCGTTCAGTGCCTCCGCCAAGCTCACGGCACTCGTCACCGCGTTCGGGCGGTGACGATGGCGCACCATCAACACACGGGTCATGAGTGTCCTCCAGCAGGACCAGCAGCGACGGCCGCACGGATGTAATCGGTCAGTTCAGACGGATCGATGGGCTCAGGATAATCGCGCCGCATATGAACGAAGTACTCGACGTTACCACTCGGGCCGGGAAGCGGTGACGCGGCGATAGCTGCGATGTCGAGCCCCAGCTCAATCGCGCATCGCGCAACCTTTTCGACCGTTTCAATGTGATGCTCCGGGTTGCGCACCACTCCCCCGTGTCCGAGCCTGTCTTTTCCGATCTCAAACTGAGGCTTGACCATCAACAGGAAGTCAGCGTGAGGCGCGGCCGCGGCAACCAGCGCGGGGAGCACGAGGGTCAGCGAAATGAACGACATATCCCCCACGACAAGTTCGGGCGCGGGTGCGACCAAGGCAGGATCGAGGGTACGCACGTTCGTTCGATCATGAACCTCGACACGAGGATCGGACTGCAGCTTCCAGGCCAGCTGACCGTAACCCACGTCCACAGCGACGACCGAGGCAGCGCCGCGACGCAACAAAACGTCGGTAAAGCCACCCGTCGAGGCACCTGCATCCAACGCGCGGCGTCCTTCAATCACCGGCGCTTTATCACCGAGCACGTCAAGGGCTCCTGCAAGCTTGTGCGCGCCACGCGAGACGTACTCGGGGTCATCGGACTCCTCAACGAGGATCGCCTGCGCAGGATCCATCTGGCGGGCCGGCTTCAGGACAATCTGACCGTCGAGCTTCACGCGCCCGTCCTCGATCATCTGCGCAGCAACAGATCGCGATTTCGCAAGCCCACGCCGGACCAGTTCAGAATCAATACGGCGAAGCTTCACGTATCTCTCCGATCCTTATGATGGACGCGCATCTGTTCGCCAGGGAGGGCCACGCCGCTGGGAACATCGGCAGACAAGGCCCGGCGCAAATCGGACTCAATGGCTTCCAGCGTCGCAATTTGCTCCGACGCTGGAAGACCGTCGAACCCGACGAGCCGAGCCTCCGTCTGTTCACGTAGGGCCATCAGGCCTCGTCGTCCAAATCTGCTGTCGCCTCGAGGAGCTGCTCAAGCTCCTCTTCACCGGGCAGGAAAGCCGGCGTCTGCGCACCTGGCTCCGGCAGGCTGTCCGCGTTCGCAGCGACGTCGAAGAAATCGTCGTCATCCGCGGGCGCCGCGGTCGGCTCGGGCGCGGTGACGATACCCGCAGGATCGTCGTTGCTGACAACGGTGATTTCCGGGCACGAAGGAGCGGCCCCTGCGGCGTCCGCGTACTCCCACGCAGCGGCGGCGAGTGCACGGTAGGAGTCGATCGTGATCGTCACGGGCTCGGTGAGCTCGATATCGTCAAGGGTCAACACACCGGAGCGGTGTGCCTTCGCCACCTGGGACAGGCCACACGTCCAGGTGCCATCACGATGATGCTTCGGGGCGGGATGTGCTTCCAACAGACCACGCATGTCGATCGCAAGGTAGCTGGGGCGCTGGCCGCGCGGTGCACGGATGACGTCCCTGGCCAGGTGGACACCGGTAAGAACGTGCATCGCGGGAACGCCCGCGGCGACCGCTCCCATGATGTCGGTTTCGAGCCGGTCGCCCACGGCGAGCGGGTTCTGTGCGCCCACAAGCTCGCTCGCACGACGGTAGATACCAGGCTCAGGCTTTCCGCCAGCAGTAGGACGCTTGTGGGTCGCATGTTGAATCGCACGCACAAGCGAACCGTTGCCGAGCGCCTGCCCACGCTCAACGGGCAACGTCGCGTCCAGGTTGGAGGCGTAGAAGGCCGCGCCACGCTCGATTGCGAATGCGCCCTCGGACAGAAGTGCCCAATTCACCTGCTTATCGAGGCCCTGCACGACGGCAACGGGCTCATCGTCCGCACTATCAACGAGGACGAAGCCACGCTCTTCCAGAGCAAGACGCAGGCCAGCACCACCAATCACGAGAACCTTCGAGCCTTCCTCAAGCTCCTCAGCCATGATCGCGGCAATATCCATCGCGGAGGTCATCACCATGTCAGCCGTCGCATCAAAGTCCATGCTGTTGAGCTTCTCCGTCACCTGCGCAGGCGTACGCATTGCGTTGTTCGTGACGAACGCAGAAGCCATACCGAGCTCACGCGCCTCGACGACAGACGCAGCCGCATGCTCGATGCGCTCGTCGCCCGACCACGCGGTGCCATCAAGGTCAAGGAGAGCGCAATCGTAGTCCTCGGCGAGGGCGTTGCCGGTGCCACGCAACGGCGAACGCTTCCCATCGACATCTGAATCCTGGTACAGGGCAACGTCGATGATCTCAGCATCTTCAGCAACGGCAGGCATAGCATCGAGAACCTCGCCGGCTTCGTCGTCGCGACCGAGCTCTGTCAGGCGCTGTGCCTTCACTTCCATCAGTCGACGACGCAGTTCGTCATCGGCAGAGGCAGGCAGTGCAGCGAGCGCATCGTCGACGATCACGAGGCCCACGTCAGCCTGGCCGAGGTCGGCGCGGGCACCGGAGGAGACGAGGACGAGCTCGACCTGCTCAGCGAGATCAAGGGACGAGGCATCGGTTGCGTCGATGATTTCGACGGCCTTCTCCGGATGGCCAAGACCACGTTCGGCATCTGCCTCGACTGCACGCAGCGATGAATCGCCGCGCATACGACGGACCGCACGGACCTCGCGCAGAGCTTCCTCGTAGCGGCCGGACGCGTAAGCAGTGAGAGCAGCGGCCTCACGCACAACATCGACGCGACCGGCGCGGGAAACCGCCGCCTGAGCGTGCTGATACGCAGCCTCCGGATCGAGATCGATCAGCTGCCCAGCCATCACGAGATGACGCGCAACGATGTCTCGGTTAGGACCGGAAAGGGTGGCAAGGGCACGCAGCGCATCACGGTCGAGCTCATCGGCGCTAACACCGGCCGGAATCGTCGGTTCGTTTCCGTTCGGCGACACGTATTCATCCGTCGACGAATAGTTCTTATACGAAGCATCCTTTCGGCGGTCGTCGCGGAAACCACCGCGGCGATCATCACGCTGCTGGTAGCCACCGCGTCGATCATCGCGACGCTGGAAACCACCACGATCCCCACGGCGCTCATCGCGACCACCGAAACCACGACGATCATTGTCGCGACGCTGGAAACCACGGCGATCACCGTCACGGCGATCGTCACGGAAACCACCACGGCGATCATCACGCTGCTGGTAGCCACCGCGTCGATCATCGCGACGCTGGAAAC
>ERZ773069.1477-NODE-1477-length-13581-cov-8.156366_pt1 | contig 13581 bp, 16 predicted proteins | sample MGYA00580619_ERZ773069 | MGnify/ENA primary metagenome ERZ773069 (study PRJEB29015, sample SAMEA2738007) | human oral metagenome | biome: human oral; feature: human-associated habitat; material: dental | place: China | collected 2108 ...
TCGTAAATACAGTACCGTGTCTACCAATTCTTGTAGGCTGAACGCAATCCATCATGTCAATTCCGTGTTCCACAGCTTCAAGCATATCCACAGGTTCTCCCACTCCCATTAAATAACGCGGCTTATTTTCAGGCAATTTTGGTGTGCTATATTTTAAAATTCTATACATATCCTCACGTGGCTCTCCTACTGCAAGCCCTCCTAAAGCATACCCAGCAAACCCATAATCATGCTCATACAGCTCCTCAAAACTTTTATCCCGTAAATCCTCATAAATTCCACCCTGCACAATTGCAAAAAGCCCCTGCTTATCCTTATTTCTATTTGCTTCAATACAACGCTTAGCCCATCTCGTAGTTCTTTCAATGGATGGTATCAAATATTCACGTGTTGACAGTCCTGGCGGGCATTCATCCAGCACCATCATAATATCACTTCCTAGATTATTTTGAATCGAAATAGATTTTTCAGGCGATAAAAAATGTTTTGATCCATCTAAATGCGAACGAAAATGAACCCCCTCCTCTTTTATCTTTCTCAAATCTCCAAGACTAAATACTTGAAATCCACCACTATCAGTAAGTATTGGCTTATCCCATCTCATAAATTTATGAAGACCGCCAAAATCATTTACCAGCTCATCTCCAGGACGTAAATACAAATGATATGTATTCCCAAGAATAATTTGAGAATTAATCTCTTCCAATTCCTCTCTAGTCATCGCCTTTACAGTCGCTTGCGTACCAACTGGCATAAATACTGGTGTTTTTATCTCTCCATGTGGTGTTTTTATAACTCCAGCACGTGCATTTCCATCTTTTTTTTCTAATTTATATTCTATTGGATTTTTAAAATTTTTATTTTTTTTTTCAATACACATTTTATCTCCTATTTTATTTCTAAATTCCATTATATTCCATAAATTTTCTTAGCATTTTCAGTAGTTACCCTAATAACTTCCTTCACCGAAATTTCCTTAATTCTAGCCACTTCTTCTGCTACATATTTTGTATAAATCGGCTCATTCCGTTTCCCTCGAAAAGGCACAGGTGTCAAATACGGACAATCTGTTTCCAGAACAATTTTTTCCAAAGGCAACTCCTTCACAAGATCCTTCGTCTTTTTATTATTTTTAAACGTCAAAGTACCACCAATTCCCAAGTAATACCTATCTAAAAACGGCTTTGCCGCTTCCAGAGAACCTGGATAACAATGCAAAATTCCGCCAACATTTTTATAATCCTTTAAAACATCAAGTGTATCCTGCAAAGCCTCTCTTGTATGGATAACAACTGGTTTTTTTACCCTTTCTGCAAGCTCCATCTGTTTTCTAAATCCAGCAATCTGAACATCCTTCGGATCTTCCATCCAATGATAATCCAACCCAATTTCCCCAATTGCGACAACTTTTTTCTCAGTCAATGCCAATCTTTCCAGTTCTTTTTCTACTTCATCATTATATTTTTTTATATCCACAGGATGAACTCCAATTACTGCATTCACAAACGAATATCTATTCGCAAGTTCAATACTTTTTATCGAACTTTCCAAATCAAATCCGATGCTTACAATCCCTTCTAGCTCATCTTCAATCCTTTTCATCACATCATCAAAATCATTTTCAAACTGTTTATCATAGATGTGCGTATGCGTATCAATTATTTTTCTCATTTTTTAATTCCTCTTCTGTAAAAAAATTCCATTTTCCATTAATTTTTTCTGCTCTAACATTACCTTCCTTTTCATTAAATTTCTTTAAATTATTAACCTTCTCTAAAACTCTTTCTGAAATTATATCAGTTAACTTCGGCATCCATTTTTCTAGTAATTCTTTTTCTGAAACTTTCGACAAATACTCCGTAGATTTTCCTGTTCTTTCTTTAAATAACTTACTTATTTCTTTTTTATCTTTTTCATCTAAATTAAAATTACTATTTAATATTATTGGTCCTCTCACTACCATTGTCAAATTTGCTTTTGAAGATGAAATATATTCAATTTTTTTTATGTTAAACTCCATTTTTTTTAAAAATACTTTCATGATTCCTCCAAAAGTCATTGCTTCAGTAGCATTTTTTTGTTCGCCTATTTGTTTGTCAATCTCTTTTAATGCAGTAGAAACATCTGCCTTCTTATATTCAGAAAAAGCTTTTTCAATTTCAATATTATTTTTCTCAATTTCTGACTGTTGAATTTTCACATTTGGCTTAACTTCCACCTTATAATTTGCAGAAAATCCAAGACTTGCTGTTAGTAAAAATAACATTAATATCTTCTTCATTTACTCATACCTCATCCTCATTTATTCAAATTATTTTCCAAAATTTTCAAACATAGAATCAAAAATATCAAAACCATCACTTTCTAATGTTTCTTCATCTTTATATTCCCATTCTTTCTGATTTTTTTCCAAAATCATTTTTCTCTTTTCCGTTTCATATTCAAATTCGTTATTATCCAATCTTTTTAGCATTTCATTTTGAGATTCAGACAAAATTATTACATTTGCTTTCAGTCTTTCTTCATTGGATAATTTTTGAATTTTTTCCTTATCTAATTTATAACCCAATTCTTTTGAAACTTTATCTTCAAGTTTTTTGTTAAATTCTTCAGAGAACATAATTTCAAAAATATTCGGAGATTTTTCAGTATAAGTTATTTCCACTTTGTTTTTTGAAATAAAATTAATTTTTTCAATTTTATAAATTGTTTTTTCATAAACTTTGTTATTCATCAAAACATTAGGTACATTCACTTTAAAATTTTTTTTACCTGTTTCCAAATCAGCATTTTCCGAATATTCAATACCCTTATTTTTACTTTCTATCCTATCTGAAATTTCTTTATTAAAAACTTCAACAATTTTTTCACTTTGATTTTTCATTTCATCTTCTGGTAATTTTAAATTCTTATTTTTTACAATTTCAAAATTTTCTTTTTTTAATTCAAATGAAAAACTTAACGAAAAAATAACAAAAAACAAAATAATTGCTTTTTTCATACAAAATCTCTCCTTTTCACTTTTGAAATCAAACTTAAAAATTATAATTTTTCAATTTCTCAACAAGGCGATCTTTTTCTACTTCATTTAATTTAGAAAATACAACTTTCCATCTGGACAATGGTTTTCATGATATACTTGTACAGAAGTAGTTGTATACGTCACAACTTCTCCATCTATAACTTTTCGTTCTAATGTATCAAAATCTAGTAGTGGCAATATATACCAATTATTTTCATAATCATAACAATTTCCTATTTTTTTTGAGCTAACTAAAAAATAATATTCTGTTGAATTTTCATAAACATATTCAAGTCCATTAATCTTTTTTATTTCTGCACTTTTTCTATTTTTCTGCATTAATTCTAAAAAAATAACTGCTAAACTAATTTTTTTCAAACTATTTTTTTCTAAACTCACGAATTGCTTCAATTTAATTAGAAAATCCAATTTATCTGGTAAAGTTTTTTCAAATGTATTTAATTCTTCCATCCTTTTACCACCTTATTTTTAAATACTTCTTAAAAATGGTCATAGTGTTTTTTACTCAGGATAATTTAAATTTTCTTCTCCCAAATTCTCCAGCGTTTCCTCCAAATATTTCTTAGCCTCATAATTAGCCATCGGCAAGTTTTGATCCAAGTAATTTCCACATTCTATAGCAGTCGCTCCTGGGATTGCTCCTTTAAATTCTGCCATAAATTTATAAAGTTCCTTCATTAAGTCAACAATGTCCTTTGATTCCAATTTTCCTTTTAGGATAAGATAAAATCCTGTTCTACAGCCCATAGGTCCAAAATATACAATTTCATCTTTCCAAGTTGGATGATTTCTTAAAAAAGTTGCTCCCAAATGCTCCATTGTATGAAGTTCAGCAATATTTATTACTGGTTCTCTATTTGGTAATTTCATTCTTATATCAAAACTTGTCAAATAATTTCCATTAACTTCATCTATTCTTGACACATAAATTCCTCTGTTTAATCTTATGTGATCTACTGTAAAACTTGCTATTCTTTCCATATTTTCCACTTCCTTTTTATATTTTTATTTTCTATATTTTTTTAAATTTTTAAGTTATTTATCTTTCCACTTTTATTGAAGATTCTATTAATAAGTCCAATGTCTGTGAATAATCATAACCTTTTGAAGCTGTACTTTTTGGCAATAGACTTGCAGATGTCATTCCAGGCGATGTATTTACTTCCATAAAATATGGTGTTTCTTCATTTACCACCATAAAGTCTATTCTTGCAAATCCTTCACATTTTAGCCCATAATAACTGTCTTTTGCAAATTTATTAATTTCAGCCTGCACTTTTTCAGGAAATTCAAACACATATTCATTTGCTCCGCCTTTTGCATATTTTGATTCATAGTCAAAATAATCTCCTGCAAGAGCCTCAATTCTTAGTGTTGGAAAAACTTCCCCATCAATCACAGGTACGCTTATTTCCACACCATGCAGAACTTCCTCAATCAAAGCCTCCTTATCCATTCCAAATACAAGTTCCAGCCCTTTTTCAAGTTCTTCCTGATTTTCCACAAAACTTACTCCGATGCTTGAGCCACCGTTATTTGGCTTTACTACAACACGATTTCCCAATTCTTTTTTTATTGTTTCAAAGTCAACAGTTTCGCCTGCACGTACACTTTTCCATTTTGCAATTCTAACTCCATATCCAGCCACAATTCTTTTTGAAAATTCCTTATCCATACAGACTGCACTTGACATCACTCCAGGTCCGCTGTAAGCCACTCCCAGACTTTGTAAAATCGCCTGTATTCTCCCATCTTCCCCAAATACACCGTGCAAAGCAATATAAACAAAATCGAGATTCAAGTCTTTTACTTTCTCAAAAACTTCCTTTTCTGAATCAATCACAATATCAAAAACCTCATATTTATCTCTATCCAAGTTTGCTACAATTTCACTTCCCGTCTTTAAAGAAACTTCCCTTTCAGTCGAAACTCCCCCACGTATTACTCCTACTCTTAATTTTGACATTTTCTCTTCCTTTCTAGTTTTTTATTATTGTTTTTACAATTATTTAAATCATTTAAACTTACACTAAACCCCACTTAAAAAATAGTGATAAAATTCTATAATAATTAATTTGATAGCCTTGTTAAAAAAATCAAATCTAATTTTTAAGTATTCATATAGGAAATTTTTATTTAGATTATGAAAAACTTCTTGTTGCTAATAACTATTTTTTCTTTTTACAAAGCAAGGGAAATCAGTCGCCATTTCTCTTGCAACCCTGGCTCGTCTAAGCATTTTTTTAAAATAAAAATGAAACTCGCTAACGCTCAGACAATCGTTTTCATTCCAAAAAAATCACGACATTCTATATTAAATTATAAAGATTATTATATTTAAGTTTTAGGCTTTTACATTTTAAAAACATATAAATAAAATTACAAAAGTCTTTAAGATGAATACTTAAAAAATTAGATTGGATTTTTTTAATAAAACTATCAAATTAATTATTATAGAATTTTAATACTATTTTTTAAATGGGTTTAGGATAAGTTAAAATGTAAAAAACTTATGTAATAAAAAAAATCTAAATAAATTAGATTTGATTAGAAAAGGCTATACTTATAAACCTTGTAAATAGATAAATTGTGGATTATGAGATAGCCCTTTTTATATAGGGAAATTAAATAAATAATGTTTTTTTGGGCTATCTCATAAAATGGTCTTTTATTCAAAAAAACAAATTTCCCTATATAGCCAAATGGTTGTTAATTATTAATTAACTTCCTTTTGACATTATTATTATAGCACGAAAGTTAAAAAAGTCAATACTAAAAATTAAATAATTTTAAAATATTTTTGAAGTTTTTAGAAAATATTTATTTTTAATTCTTGAGATTGATTTAAATAAATTTAAATTATGGTTGTAATTATTGAAAATTGAGGTAAAATAAAGTTTAAGAGAAATTAAGTCATATAAAAATTAATTATGGAGGAAAACTAATGAAAAAAAATGTTGAATTTGGAATAAAAAAACAGTTGATTACAAAAGAAGAAATTCAGAAAAGATTAAAAGAGCTGGGAACACAAATTACAGAGGATTTTAAAAATGAAAGTGAGCCATTGATAGTTATTGGGCTTTTAAAAGGATCGATTGTGTTTATGGCTGATTTGATTAGAGAAATAAGATTGCCACTTGAAATTGATTTTATTGAGGCTTCTAGTTATGGAGAAGGAACTCAAAGTTCTAGGGAAGTTAAGATTTTGAAGGATTTAAGAAGTACAATTAGCGGTAAAAATGTGTTAGTTGTAGAAGATATTATTGATTCAGGATTTACGTTAAAAAAAGTATTACAGCTTTTAGGAAGTAGAAACCCTAAGAAAGTCTCACTATGTACGCTTTTGGACAAGCCTGAAAGAAGAGAAGTGGAAGTTGATGTGCAATATGTTGGTTTTGAAATTCCAAATGAATTTGTTGTAGGATATGGACTTGACTTTAATGAAAATTATAGAAATCTTGAATATGTAGGGATTGCTGAACCATCGGTATTTGAATAGATTTAAAATTAATTTTTTTATTAGGATTTAATTTTGAAATTTATGATAAACAATTATAAAAGTAATAATACAAAAAATCCAATAAATATAATATTTTTATCTAAAATATTAAATCTTATTGTAAAAATACTTAAGAAAAATAGTAAAAATTAGAATTGTAAGACCATTTTAACTATTAGAGAATTTAGACTTTTACGAATAAGTATATTTATTAAATGAGGAGAAATATTGAAAAGAAATAAAGAAAAATATCATAAAAAGAACAAAAACTTTGAGAATGAAAATCATAAGGCTAAAAAGAAATATGGACAGAATTTTTTAAATGATAGTAATTTATCAGATGAAATTTTAGACATAGCAAATATAGATGAGGAAACAGAAGTTTTAGAAATAGGACCAGGGTTGGGATTTTTGACAGAAAAATTGATTGAAAATTCTAAATTTTTGACTGCTTTTGAGATAGATGATGACTTGATACCGTTTTTGAATAAAAAATTTGAAAACAAGCAAAATTTTAGATTAATACATCAGGATTTTATGGAAGCAGATTTGGAAAAATTTTTTGAAGATAAGAAAAATGTCAAAGTTGTGGCAAATATTCCGTATTATATAACTTCGCCGATTATTAACAAACTTTTGGAATACCGTGAGAATATTGATGAAATTTATTTGATGGTGCAAAAGGAAGTGGCAGAGCGAATTGCCTCCCAGCCTCATAGCAAAAATATGAGTCTGCTTACACATGCAGTTCAATTTTATGCTGAAGCAGAATATCTGTTTACTGTGCCGAAAGAAAAATTTGATCCTGTTCCAAAAGTTGATTCAGCATTTTTAGGAATAAAAATTTTGAAAGATAAAAGATATGAAAGCCAGATTTCAGAAGAAAAATATTTTAAATATTTAAAAGAAGCCTTTTCCAATAAGCGAAAGAGTATTGCTAATAACTTAACAAAATTAGGATTCTCAAAGGATGTAGTTGGAGTAGCACTAGAGAAAGTTGGAAAGACAAGACTTGCACGGACTGAAGAGTTCTCTGTTCAGGAATTTATTGATTTTATTGGGATTTTGGAAAAATAAATTAATGGTAATTTTATTTTATAAAATTCTAGTTTAAAACAAGAGCAGAATATTAATCAAATATTAAGTAAATTCACGATAATTTGTAAATAAATAGGCTTGGAATTATAATACTCCAAGCCATTCTCTTTTTTCTAGAATTTCTATTTCGATATTTTTTTGCTTTAATGTTTCGATTGCGTTATCCATATCATTTAAAAGATAAGAATTTGTGAGAATTTTTATTAAACCGTTCTGATTGTCAAGAGTTCTTACGTTTCCTAAGCCATCGTATGCCTCTATGATTTTATTTATAAAATCAATATGTTCTTTTTTCGTTTGAATAATATATTCCCAGCTTTTTATTTGCATTTCTGTATTTTTCATTTCTTACTTTTTACCTTTCTTTTTAGAATTTATCTAAATATGAATATTTTCCATCAGAGTCTTTCCAGCCTAATATTTTTTCTAAATTTACATTTTGTGTTGATTGAATTATACGTTTTTTTATATCAGGATTATTTTTTACAAGCTGTGCAATTAAGTCCTTGGTTTCACGACGTTTGCTTGAAGTCTTTTCGGCAGCTACAGTACAGCCACAGTTCATTGGCAAGATACCGTTATTTCGTACCCATTTTATAATTGCTTTTTCTTCTACATAAAATAATGGACGAATTAATTCTATCTCAAAATTATCGGACTTTAGTTTTGGCAGCATTGTTTCAAATTTTCCCATATAAAACATGCTCATTAGAGTGGTTTCGATAACATCGTCAAAATGATGTCCAAGTGCTAGTTTGTTGCACCCAAGCGAAGTTGCTTTTGTGTAAAGACTTCCACGACGCATTTTGGCACACATATAGCAAGGATAGTCTTTTGCAATTTTTTCTGCAACCTCAAAAATATTATCATTATAGATTTCACACGGAATATTTAAATGTTCTAGATTTTTTTTCAAATTATTCAAATTAGCAGGATTAAATCCAGGATTCATTGAAATAAATACCAGTTCAAAATTAGTTCTGCTGGCTCTTTTTAGTTCCTGAAACAGCTTTGAAAGCAAAAGGCTGTCTTTACCTCCAGAAATAGCAACTGCAATCCTGTCACCATCTTTTACCATTTCAAATTCTTTTAAAGCTCTCACAAAAGGTGTCCAAAGTGCTAAACGGTATTTTTTTTGAATACTTTTTTCAATAGTTTCCAGTGGCTGAAGTGGAACAGAGGGTAAAATTGTTTCACAGACTGCACTTCCAAGAGAAGTAGAGGCAATTTTGTCAGCGTCTATTTCATTATTTATTGTATTTTCATTATCGAAATTGTTTTCGATGTTTTCTAAATTCATTAATTTATAACTCCTTTTAAAATTTCTGTCTTTATAGACTGTATCAAGTTTTTAGAAGATTGTCAAGTAGTTTCATTTTAAACTAGGATTACTATATTTTTTGATAAAAATTTTGAAAACAAAATTTGATAAGAATATTGAAATTATGATATAATAACTTTAAGAAAATAAAATTTTAAATAAAAAAAGTGGAGGAAAGAAATAAAATGAGCAAATATTTTGAAACTGTGGATTTTTGGGTTGAAAATTTATTGGATTCAACTGAAAGTTATACTATTGAAAGTAACGAAAAAGGTAAGTTTGTAGATATTACGATTAACGTTACAAAAGATGATATGGGGAAAGTAATTGGGAAAAATGGAAGAATTATCACAGCACTTAGAGTTCTTATGTCTTCGGTTGCAAAAAAGGATAGAAAAAGTGTAAAAATTGAAGTTAAGGAGATGTAATGAAAAAGAAGAGCTTTAAACTTCGGGTTTATTATTACGATACTGATAAGATGGGAGTTGTGTACCATTCAAACTATCTAAAATGGATGGAAATGGCACGGACTGAGTATTTTAGGGATGTCTTTCCATATAAATATGGAAGATATGGGATTTATTTTACCAGTAAAGACGCTAAATATTGAATATATTAATTCTACAAAATACGATGAAGAAATTGAAGTTTCTGTGAAAATTGAAGAAATAAACAATATTAAAATCAGATTTTCTTATGAAATGTACAATTCAGACGGAGTTTTAAAGGTAAAGGCTGAAACAGTGAATGTTTTTGTGGATAAAAATGGGAAATTAAAGAGAATTTCAAATGAGTTACTGGAAGAACTTATTAAATAACTTATTATTAAGAAGAAAAGAGGCTTTACAAATGAAAATAGCGATTGGAAATGATCATGCAGGGGTAGAATTTAAAAATAAAATGATGAAGGAACTTAGAAGCAAAGGATATGAAATTGTAAATGTAGGAACTGATACTTTAGATTCAGTTGATTATCCTGATATTGCTAAGGAAGTTAGTAAAAAAGTTCTGGATGAGGAAGTTAATTTTGGAATTTTGATTTGTGGGACTGGAATTGGAATTTCTATTGCTGCAAATAAAATAAAAGGAATTCGTGCGGCTCTTTGCCACAACGAGTATACAGCAAAACTTTCAAGGCTTCACAATAATGCAAATATAATAGCATTAGGAGCTAGAGTTTTAGGAGAAGATTTGGGATTAGCATGTGTTGAAGCATTTGTAAATACAGAGTTTGAAGGTGGCAGACATGCTAAAAGAGTTGGGAAAATAGAATTATAATTTAGAAAATATATTAAAAGATTCTAATTAAATTTTATCATTAAACATCCATATAAGAAATTTTTATTTAGAGTTTGAAAAACTATTTATTATTAATAAATATTTTTTCATAATCTTGTGTTTTTTCTTTTTATAAAGCAAGGGAAATCAGTCGCCATTTCCCTTACAACCCTGGATAGTCTAACATTTTTCTGAAATAAAAACGAAACTCGCTAATGCTCAGACAATCGTTTTCATTTCAAAAAATTACGACATCCTATACTAAATTATAGAGATTATTATATTTAAATTCTAGGCTTTTGTATTTGGAAAACACTAAATAAGCAAAATTTCGTTAAAGAAGAAATAACTGTCTGAGCGTAGTTTTACGAAGCGAGTTTTATTTTTTCTTTATAAGAAAGTTTTGCGTTAAGCGGGGTTGTAAGGGCATGGCGTCTGATGCCCTTACATTACAAAAAAATTTAAAAAATAGAAAAAACTATTATTAATCATAATACTTAATAAACTAAAATTGTAAAAATCTTTAAGATGGATATTTAAGAATTAAATTTGTTTTTTTTATAAAGCAATCAAATTACTTATTGCAGAATTTTATTTCCATTATTTAAATGGAGTTAGTATTAGGCTTTTTCGAAGATTACTGAGATTTAGCAAAATAAATATTATTATAAAATAAGGGAGTGATTTTTATGTCAACAATTTTTAAAAAGATAATAGATAAGGAAATACCAGCAAATATTGTATATGAAGATGAAGAGTTCTTGGCTTTTCATGATATAAATCCAGCGGCAAAAGTTCATGTGCTTGTAATTCCAAAAAAGGAAATTAAAAATTTGGATGCAGCAACTGAGGAAGATGCTTTACTGCTTGGTAAATTGCAGCTGACTGTGGCAAAAGTGGCTAGAATTCTGAAATTGGATAAAGATGGATATAGAGTTATAACTAACATTGGCGACAATGGCGGACAGGAAGTTTATCATATTCATTATCACATTTTAGGTGGAGAAAAATTACCAGTTACATTGAAATAGAAACAGTCAAATTTTCTAAAATTATGGAGGAAGTGCATGAAAAGCAGACTTTCTAAATTTGTAATATTCGTTTTTCTCGTGGCAAATCTAGGAATGGCTGAATATATAAAAAAAGATAATGCTGTTTACTATAAGGATGAAGTATGGCAGACAGATGAGAAAAAGGTAAATGATGCGGATTTTAAAACATTTGTAGAATTGAATAAGATTTATGGGAAAGATAATAAAAATGTTTTTTATGGAGACAGAAAACTAGAAAATGCAGATTTTAAAGCATTTCAGGCAGTTGGGGAAAATACTGGAAGAGATAAAGATAACTTTTATTGGTATAGCCAAAAAGTAAAAATAAATCCAAAAGATTTTAAATTTTATAAAAATAAGGATAAAATAGTATATTTTAGAAATAATGGTAAAATATATGATTTAAAAGGATTAGATGAACTTAATGAAATTGAGGATGTAGATACTTTTGAAATACTGGATGATGAATATTCAAAAGATAAACATAATATTTATTATTATGGAGTAGCTTTGTCTGATGTGGATATGGATACTTTTCAGATAATAATGCCCAATTACTACGCTAAAGATAAAAATAGCGTATATGCAGGACATAAAAAAATTAAAGGGGCAAATCCAAAAACAATAAAAGTTTTGAATATTGCATATATAAAAGACGATAAAACTGTTTTTTCGGATTTTTCTTTTAGTAATACACTTAAAAATGCAGATGCTAAGTCTTTTGAAGCATTAGGACAATACTATGGAAAAGATAAAAACAATGTGTATTTAATGGGAGAAAAAATAAAAAAAGCCGATGTAAAAACTTTTCAGGTAATTTCAGAAGAATCTTTTAAGCACTATTCAAAAGATAAGAATAATGTTTATTTGGAAACATACATTATAGAAGGAGCAGATCCGAAAACTTTTGAAATTATAAAAGAAGAGCCATCTTATTCAAAGGATAAAAAGTACTTGTATTATTCTGGGGAAAAAATTGATGAAATTAAAGATAACTTAAAAATTATGAGTGCTGGAGTACTTGATATTATAAAAAATGGAAACAGAATTTATGCTAATGGAAATAGGCTTGATATAGAAAATCCAGAAAATTTTAAAATAATAAAAAATGATTATTACAATAATCCAAATATAATTTATGGAAAAAACAACAAAAATATATACGTAATTATAGGAAATGGACAAAAAATTCATAGTAAAGTAATAAAAGATGCGGATATAAACTCTTTTGAAATAATGGAAATTGGTGCATATTCACGAGATAAAAATAATATTTATTTTACGTATTCTGATGTTGTGAAAATGAAAGATGTAGACAAAGGCAGTTTTACTATTGGAGAACATGGCTTTTCGTATGATAAGAACAGTGTTTATTTTTATGGTAAAAAGATAGATGGAATAAGCCCAAAAGGATTCAAAATAGTTGATTTAGCTGTTAATTCTGGGGATTCTGTAACATTTGCCCTATTGACAGACAGTAAAAATTTATATAAACTTATTTATGAATTTGATCCTGAAACGTATAAATTGAAAAATACAAAATTGGTTACTGTAACGAATGTAAAAGTAGATGCTCCGAGTTTTGAGATTGTTAAAGAAGACACGGGAAGTTATTATAGGGATAAAGATAGTGTTTTTTATTATGATATTAATAAAAATGAACTAAGAAAAGTCGAAGGTAGTAATAGTAAAAGCTTTGTTGAAATGGATAATTTTTTTGCAAAGGATAATAAAAATGTCTATTATCTTGGGAAGCAAATTAGGAATATCAGCTCAGAAGGGTTTAAATTTGTTGGTCCAGATATTGCAAAAAATAAAAATGGTGTATATTTTTTGAAAGATAAAACTGGAGAAGGAGATTATGAGATAGTACCTTTAAATTTTGACAGTGCTTCATTTGATATAGCGAATAAGGATATAAGTAATTATTTTAAAGATAAAAATGGAATTTATTATCTTGATTACGGTAAATTGTTAAATTCGGAATTGAAGGACATCCAAAATGCCTTCATTAAACTTGAAGGTGTTGATGTTGCAACATTCAAAGCATTTGGATATGGGTATTCAAAAGATAAGAATAGAGTTTATTGTGGATATAAGGAATTTAAAGGGGTGGATGTACCAAGTTTTACTGTCACGCGGGAAGATGAGGGAGTTGTAGTTAAGGATAAAAATAGGACTTATGAAAATGATTGTGAATAATTAAAGAAGTAAATTTAGAAAGTGAAAAAATAAAAAATGAGAGATGTAATAGCAAGTCCAGATAACAAATTTTATAAATTGTTGAAAA
>ERZ773069.1478-NODE-1478-length-13581-cov-5.481443_pt1 | contig 13581 bp, 4 predicted proteins | sample MGYA00580619_ERZ773069 | MGnify/ENA primary metagenome ERZ773069 (study PRJEB29015, sample SAMEA2738007) | human oral metagenome | biome: human oral; feature: human-associated habitat; material: dental | place: China | collected 2108 ...
TCAGACTCACCGTGGCGAGCAAAAACCAATTTTACCATTAGATGGATTCTCCTTTAATTTTTCGAGGTTGCCCTCGTTTATCTATTCTATTTTACACAATTTTTCACAAAAAAGCTAGTTAAAATCAACTAAAAAGAGAAGAGTCTCAACATGACTCTTCTCTCAGCAATCTACTTTTAAAAATTGTTTTTGAAACACAAAAACAACCCTTCCTAGGGTTGTTTTCACTAGACTATCAGACAAGTCCATAGACTTCTTTCAAAAATTTAGAAAAAGAAACAGCTCCTTTAATGATTAGCAATCCACCTATCCACTCGGTCGCTGAAAGAAAGCCCAGCACGCCACCAATGATAAATAAAATAGATGGCAGCATTCGAAGTTGTTGATCCTCTTCGAAATAGATTAGCATAAAGGTTCCTAATGCAATCATCAAAATCTTAAAAAATGTCAGGAGCAGGGAAAAGGCAACCGTGACAACCAGCATTTTTGAAGGCTCTTTATAGATGATGGCCCCAGTATAGGATAGCAAAAATCGTAGAACAGGTCCCAAAAGCAAGGTTATACCTGCCAGCATGCCCAGTCTCCAATTGAGTCGAACCAATCTATCTCTCTCCATAAAAACCTCCTTCTATCGTAGCTATCATTCTACCATATTTGCTCCAGAAACAAAAGACCTTCTCCGTCACAAACAAATCGCCTACCAGCTTTCAGACATCCGAACATAAAAAGAGAAGATCTGTCGATCCTCCCTTTTCATTTTCCAACCCTTATTTCTTAAAAATAGAGGTTCTGAAGTCGTTTGTTTGGTCAAGATAAGCTTTAAAGATTGCTCTCTTCAACTTATGAACTGCACTGTCAATCTCTGGCTTATAGTCACTCCAACGAGGAGCCACTGCATCCTGTAGCACAGCTTGGTCCATAAGGGCCTGCAATTCACTCACACGATTGATGGTCTTGGTCGCATAGCTTGGCCATGGTTTTGTCGGATCTTTAAAGGTCACTTGTTTCAAGTTTTCAAACTGATCCACACGTTCTTTATACATGGCTTTCTTAAAGGCAGCCCAAGATGCATACTTGCCTTCAAATACCTTGTCCAATACAAGATCATCTGTCACCAATCCGCGTTCTTTACCATAGAGATTGATGGTTTTACCTTTTTGTTTGGCAGCTTCTTCATATTGGTTGGAGATATAAGGTACCATTCCATCCTTAAAGCCTTTGGCAGCCAAAAGTTCGTAAGCAATCCTACGCCCCATAAGGTCCCCTGGCGTGCCTTTCTCACTGCTGAGAGCTGAAAAGATTGGGGCAAAGAGTTTAATGGTATAGTAGCCATTTCGTTCATAGTCGCCAGTCTGGTACTCACGAGATGATAAGATGTTGTGGTCAATCAAACTTTCAAAACTATTCAAGTTTTGGGCCTCTGCTTCTGTCAATTCTTTGACTACGTTAGTGGCGTAAACCTCATTTCCATCTGCTGGATCTTTCACATACTTGTTCTCAATTTTTCTGAGAGCCGCCATTTTCTGGTAAACATTCAGTTTGTTGACGATTGATTGTCCTTCGAGATATTCTAGCATGTAGATAATGTCAAACATGTTGTGGACATAGTTCTGAAGATCTGCTGCGTTTTGGAATCTCTCTGTCGGATCTAAGACTTGCAGACGGGAGCCTTCTGTACTATCTGATTTTGAGTGTTTCAAGATAGAATTGATGGTAATGGTTGCGTCACTTGGTTGGTCAGGCGCTTGCAATAAACCTTTTGCAAAGAACTCTGGTCCCAAGCCGCTTCTTCGACCATAGCCGCCAAGGTAAATATCCTGATCCGAATCATGGGTCATCTCATGGGTATATGTAATGGCTCCATCCTTGTCCAGCATACGGTAAGACATATAGTAGACGCCATCCCCTGTAGCGTAGGCTCCATGCTGGTTGTGAACTACCTTATTGCCAACTGGTCCAAAGAAATTCTTCATGGCTGGATTGGAACTATCAAACTTAGCCTCCAATGTAGCTTTTCCTGAGGTTGTGTCATCACCAAACTTATAAGCATCATAAATCAAGATGGTACGATAGAGTTTTTCACGTGATTGTTCATCTAAAATACGATACCAATAATCGTAGTGATCTCGCTGGCGTTTGGCTGTTTCACGCGCATTTTCTTCAACAAAATCATTGAGATTCTTGCCCGCTTTATGCTCACTATTGCGGTAGCGATCATAGGCTCCAAATCCTAGGCTAGACATGGTCGAGATGACAAAGACTGATTTTTCTGGCAAGGTTAGGAGAGGCAAGACCATATTGCGGTATTTCCATGTGGCACTTGTGATGCGATCATAAACACCGATAGAATACTTGGTGCCAACTAGTCCTTGTTTCGCTTTTACCTCTTTGATAGTGGATTTTTCTTCGACGATGTAGGCCTTAGTCTCTGATTTAAACCAGTCATTGTTGCTTTTCTCTGGTAGAAAGACTTTTCGGTAATGTTCTAAAGTGCTAAACAAATCTGTCGTTCCATGTTGACTGGCAAGACTGATACCATAAGTATCGACATTATTCTTAGCTAGAAGGTTGTTAAAGCCAGATTTACCCAACTCAATCAGAGTATCTAGTGGTGAAGCATTCCCCTTACCAAAGAAGTCCAGATGGTACAGAACCAGGTCTTTGACGTTTACTTGACCGTAGCTGAAGTTATACCAACGCTCCAGATAGGTCAAACCAAGTAGCAAGGCTTCCTTGTTGCGTTTGATTTTATCTACAAGATAGCCCTTGGTAACTGGGTTGTCACCAGCAAGTCCAGCATCCGCTGACAAGAGTTTCTTCAAACTATCTTCCAGATGTTCCTTTGTTTTGGCGAACTGATCTTCTAGGTAGAGCTCAGTCTGCTCGACTTTTGGAGAAATACCGAGTGTCTTTCTGATTGTTTCTGAGCGGTAGTCAACCTTTTGTAAGTCATGTAAGACTTGTTTGATGATAGAGCTTTGGTCATACAGGAATTGGTTTGGTGTATAGAGAAGACCCGTATTTCCTAGACTATATTCCGCTAATTTGGCGAAATCAGCCTGGTACTGGAGATTGAGCTTCTCAGATGAATGGTCCTTGTAGTGAAGCAAGAGTTTGTTTGCAGTCTGTTTGTTAGAAATAATATCTGTGATGACTTGGTCATCCTTCATCATGACTGCTGACAAGAGTTCTTTTTGATATAAAAGACTGTTCTCATTGACCAGATTTCCGTATTTGACGATGGTTGCCTTGTTGTAGAAAGGTAGCAATTTTTCAATATTTTTATAAGCCAAGGCGCGCTTAGCTTGATAATGAGCCACCTTAGAAAAATCACTGTCTTTTTTGCCACTTGTTGAGAGGGGCTCCACTGTTGGTAGAGTGAGAGGATTAATGGCTACTTTTTTGCTTTCGATTTGAGAAGCATCTAGCATTGTTCCTCTTTCTTCAAAGGATTCCTTGCTGACGACCTCATCCTTGACTAAGGTGACATTGTAGACTCTGTTGGCCTTACTGCTAAATGTGTCCTTCACCTTCATTTCATTATAGTGGTAACCGGTAATGGCATTCCCGTTGGTTACATTGACATCACTGAGAACATTGGTCAATCTTCCAGCATGCTGTTCCTCATTAGTTTTTCGATCCCACAAATAGCCTGCTACTCCCGCGACTCTACCAAAGTGCTTGGCATTGTTAATATCGCCTTCAGCATAGCTATCTTGGATTTGTGCATCCTGATCTACTAGACCTGCAAGACCACCCACTGTCTGATCTGAACTATTTGTGTTGGACGAAATGGCTACTGTCGCTTTTGACTTAGTAAGTAAAGCCTTGTCACCTGTCAAATGACCGACCAGACCACCGATATTATAGGCAGCAGTCGTCTCATACGTGTTGATAATTCTTCCCTTGAAACTGCTCTCTGTGATGCTTGATTGATCAGCCTTAGCCAGCAAACCACCGATACCACGTTCACCTGCTAGAACACCATCGACATGAACTTGTTTAATCTTTGTGCCATTCCGAGCTTCATAGGCCAGTGAACCGATGTCATCTTTCCCTGAAATGGAGACATTTTTTAGGCTCAGCTTTTCTACTGTGGCGCCATTCAAAGTTTCAAACAGTGGTTTTTTCAAGTTGTAAATAGCATACTGCTTGCCATCTTTTTCACCGATCAACTGACCAGTAAAGATGCCCTTGATGTAGGATTTAGCTTCAGGCTCCAACTCCACTTCGTTGGCATTCAAACTAGCTGCTAAATGATAGGTTCCAGAGAGATTCTGGTTGATAGCTTTGACTAGGTTGCTAAAGGAAGTAAAGGTTGTCGTTTCCTCTCTAGCTTTCTTAGCTAGGTAGAAGGTGAAATTATCAACATATTTTTTTTCTAGCTCTTGCTGGAGTTTCTCAGCCTTGGCTGTGATTTTATAAACTGGCTGACCATCTTTCGTTTCTGCCGTTATTGAAGTGACTGGTAGATAGACATCTTTAAACGACGAAGATTTAACCTTGACAAAGTAAGTGTCTGGATTACTTGGGACACCGTCTAAAGAAACGTGTTGTTTGTAAGTACCATTGGTCTGACTATACAACTCCAGATCCGAAACGTTTCTTAGCTCAAGCGTCTTCTCTGGGTCTTTTTCTTTTGGTTTTTCTGTCGGAGTTTCCGGTTTTACTTGCTCGGTATTGCCAGTATATTCTGGAAGAGGAGCGACTTGTTCCGGTTCAACGATGGCTCCTGCTTGCTCACCTTTATATTCTGGTAAGGAAGATTGAGTCTCAGGTTCAACAATGGCACCTGATTGAGTGCCTGTATACTCTGGTTTTTCAGCTGTTTCAGGAGCTACAATCGCTCCAGCTTGAGTTCCTGTATACTCTTGTGTCGATGGTACCTTTTCAGGCTCTACGATTGCTCCAGACTGCTCACCTGTATAGGCTGGTTTGTCAGTCGTTTCTGGTTCCACCAAAGCCCCAGACTGGACACCCCCAACCTCTGGCTCAACTTTTTCCGGTTCAACGATGGCACCAGCTTGAGTTCCCTGATACTCAGGTAGTGGAGCGACTTGCTCGGGTTCAACGACTGCTCTTGCTTGGGTGCCTGTATATTCTGGTCTTTCAGCTGTTTCTGGGGCTACAACCGCTCCCGCTTGCTCGCCTGTATATTCTGGTAATGGAGCCTGAGTCTCAGGCTCTCCTTTTCTTGCAGACTGAGGTGCTTCACTCGGAGCAACTGCCTTCTTAGTCCCTTTCTCTACTATACGTGGCAATGCTTCTTCTACTTTAGTTGAGAGAACTTCCCTAGAAATTTCTTGGTTTTCAACCGTGAAAATGCGAACAAGCTCAATCTTCTTCCCAGCACGACCTTCTTGTTTGACATGGATGGTTCCCTCTGCTAGATCTGGATTTTCTTGAACCACTTCTGGAACATCTAGTTTAGTTTCAATTTCTTGCTCTTTGTATCGGAGTTCTGGTTTGTTCACGCGACCAGCCAAGACTTCATCCTGAGGATCCACACTCGCAAGACCAGACGGATTTTGATTGGATGAATCTTGAGAAGGGATTGGTTTTTCAGCAGGGAGTGTAGGAGATGGAGCTTTCTGCTCATCTCCTGCCCTTTGCCCACCTTCGTTTGCTTGGAAATGAGGTTGAACAGTATAGTCAAGTTTCTGATCCCTAGCAGCAGTTTCTAGCAGACTAGCGTCCTTGTCTTGCTTAATATAGCCTAGGTAGGTATAACCCGATAAGGCGCGTGGCAAGGGCAGACTATCTCCTTGGGATAATTGGTATTCCTGATTATACTGGAGTAAAAGTTGATTTTCGATAGCCTGAACTGAAGAAGCCAAACCACTGCTCATCCCCGTTACCAAAATCACATTCAAGAGAGCTTTCTTTTTGCCTTTCTTTTTCGATACAACAAAAATAAGAAGGCCAATCGAAGCCAAGGCTCCACCAGTTAAAACACTAGTAAGGCTATTCTGCCCACCTGTATTGGGCAACTGACCTAGTTGGGCTTTCTCATCCATACGGTAGACTAGATAATAGGTGCTCTCACTATCTTCCGCAATTTTAGGAATGTCCTTTACAATCAAGTCCTTCTCTTGACTACTTAGCTCTGTATCCGTCACATATTTGTAGTGAACAGCTGCATTTTCTTGAGCAAATACGGTTCCACTACTCGCAATGGACACAAAAAATAGGCTTGAAATCGAAGCTGATACAAGTCCAATTGCTAATTTTCGTAAGGAGAAACGATGCTGCTTCTCTCCAAAAAACTTTTTCATTCTAAATCCTCTCAACTTTTACCTTCTATCAAAAAAATAACTAGCATTATATTTTGATATAGGTATTTCACATCCACCATTATACTATAAAAATACTTCCTTGTCTCAAATAAATACTTTGAATTTTATGAATGTAAAAGCTTATTTATCCTGTCAAATTTACCCCTGGTTGATGACAAAAAAAGAAGGCTAAGCGCCTTCTCTTATTTGAAAATATTCCTAACAAAAAGTCATTATTCTTGAATCTCGAACTTTTTCAAAAGTCCAAAATAGAGGGATCCACCAATGATTGTCAGAATTCCTCCTACCCAGCCCAAGAATGGGATCAATCCAACAGAACCACCTACGATAAACAAAACAGACGGTGCTGGCGTCACACGTTCATCGTCCTTGTAATAGACAATAGACACAATTCCTAAAACCAAGACAGCAATTTTTACCAATGCCAAAATGATTGAAAAAATCGTCAATATACCAACTGTTGCATCAGAGTCCTCCGTCGCCGCAGCAGCCCCGACAGCTATCATAAACATAACAAGAGGTGCCAACAGCAAAACGATACCTGAAATAAGACCAAAAATCGCATTTACGCGAGCAAGTGTTTTTGTTTTCATCCGAATCTCCTTAAAAAATTTTTACAACTATCATTTTATCATATTTTCATGAAAAACAAAAGAAATTTCAAAACGAGTATACTAGATGGTGAATGATTTCCAATTTCTATCCAGACATTTAGAGTAAGAACTCTGTCATGTATCAATTTGTTTGTAAATTCATTCGTTTTTTGTAGTAAACAAGACGTTTCCCTAAAAAAAGAAGATCACTTGGATCTTCTTTTTTCGTGTCTATCTTTCAAAGATAGACTGTCTGAAGTCGTCTGTAGCACGTAGATAAGCGTTGAAAATACGATACTTGAGTTGGGCGACACTGCTCTTAGAGCTGTCTGATAAGGCACGATCAATGTTCTTAGCTGAGGCATCCGTTAGTACTGCTAAGTACATATAATCTTGCAATTCCTCATAAGAAGAAATCGTAATCTGTCGTTTGCTATCTAGTTTTCCTGCTTCAAACTCGATGGTGATAGGGCGAAGGAAGTTTTGAGCCTTGTTGTATCGCTCATTTAGCATAGCTTTCTTCAAATCCTTCCATGATTCATACTGACTACCGTAGAGGTTTTTAAGGATCCGATCATCTCCAACTACTCCGACATCTCCTCTGTTCCAGATTGAGTAGGTCTTGTCTCCTTCTTTGAGAGCTTGGCCAGCGTATTGGCCAGAGACATATGGGACGAATCCTTGCTGGTAACCTTTGTCTCCGAGCAATTCATAGGCTCTACGGCGGAACATAAGCCCACCAGGTGCACCAGTTGGATTGTCCAGAGCTGCATAGAAGGAAGCAAACATATTGATGACATAGTAGCCATTTCGTCCAAAGCTAGCTCTATCCCAACCATCGCGACGACCAATGATATTATGATCAACCAGAGCATCAACAGATTTTAGTTTGGCAGCTTCTTCGGCAGTTATAGGGACAATTCGATCATCAGCGTGAGCTTGTTTACCATAAGAAGTTTTTTCAAAGTTATAATTTTCAGCCTTGCGGTACCATTTCATTTTCTGTTGATCAGTTAGAACACCAGTAACAATATCCCCTTCTACATAATCCAGAAGGTTCAGTACGTCAAAGACTCCATGCATGTAGTCGCGAAGAGCATCTGCTGAGGAGAATCGGGCAACAGGATCATAGGTATGGTAACGTGTGGTCGAATCTTTATCTCCTTGATAGAAGCTATTAAGTACGAGACCTTTTTCGCTAACATTGGTTACAGATTCTAACATCCCTGTAGCAAAGCTCTCAGGTCCTTCACCCTCACGACGACCATGTCCTTCAAAATAGATAGAACCATCCGAGTTGTGGGTCATTTCATGGGTATAGACCATGGTTCCAGAAGCTCCCAGCATCTGGTCATAGACGTAGAAGACTTCATAACCATTGGCAAAGGCCCCTAGTCCATTGTCTCCGTGATACTTGCCAGCAGGGCCAAAGAAATTGTACATAGCAACAGAGGTCTTATCATTACGCGGAGCCCAATATTGCTGGCCTTTATCATTATAAAGAAAGAAACCGTCTGTAACAATCACCCGTCTGAATAGAGTGTCTTTCCTGTTTGGACTTAAAATGTTGTACCACATGTCATAGTGGTTTCGTTGCCATTCAGCTGATTGATCCACAAGTTTTTCAACGTGTCGATGGAGTTCCTCGCCTGAGAGAATTCTGCCACCTTCTTTCCTGTAGCCTCCAAAGCTACCAAAGGCAATAGTCGACATATTGCTGATGATATAGACATCTCTTTCAGGTAAGGTCAGAAGTTGGAGGACCATTTGCTTGAAGCCCCAATCTCCCTGAGTCAGTCTATCGTAGACCTTAATTGTATACTTACTCTTACGATCCGCATTGTCTTGCTTAGCCTGAATTTCTGGCAGACTTGAACGAGCCTCTACGATATAAGCCTTAGTATTTTCCTTGAACCACTCACTGTTGGTTTTATTTGGCAAGAAGAGTTCACGCAGACTCTCTAAGTAAGCAAAGAGGTCCCCTTTGCCTTTTTCCTTGGCTAGGGATTGTCGGTAAGCATTGAAGTTGTTTTGCGCTCGAAGATTGCCCATTCCAGAGTTCCCGAGAGCGATGATAGTATCCAGTGTCGAAGCTGATTGATTGCCAAAGAAATCAAACTTATAGGCATTAAGATCCTTGGTATTGAACGTTCCATAGTTGACATTGTACCAGCGGTTGAGATAGGTCAGACCAAGCATGAAGGCCTCTTTGTTCTGCAGAATCTTTTGGCTAATCGCATCCGCTACGGCAGGGCCTAGGGTGTTAATCGACTTGTCAACTGAAAGCACCTTGAGGAGCTCCTGACCTAATTCAGCCTTGGTTTGTTCAAAGGCTTTTTCCAGATAAAGATCATCTAAGGAAGCTGTTTCACCAATTCCCAGTACCTTACGCACTGCAGTTGAGTCATAAGTCACAGCTTTGAGTTCATCCAAGACACTCTCTTTAATGGACTGGTAGTCAGATAAGAAGGCCTCTGGTGTATAGAGTAAATTCTTATCAGCGATGCTATATTCTGCAATCTGGCCATTGGCAAAATCACCCTTGTAGGTCAGATCAAGATAAGAGATTGTCTTATCTGCATAATGCAGCATCAGTCTATTGATTTCACCCTTATGGCTGTTGACATCCGTTATCAGCGTCTCATCTTTCATCGGAACCACATCTAGCAGGGCTACTTTGTTGAGTTTATCATCTTCATCTAATTGGTTGGCTGTATGAACGATGAAGTCTTTGTTGTAGAATTGTAATAGTTTTTCTACATTTTCGTAGGCTTGCTTTCTGGACTCCTGAGCTCCCCTCACTCGACTATAGTCTGTCTGATGCTGGTAAGATTGCTGCAATGGATCTTGGTCCGTCAAGTTCGAAGTGATTCCAAAAGACTGACGTTTGGCTTGCGCATCGGCCTCTGAAATAGAACGGACAAAACGTTCATCTTTTCGATTTGCTGTAGTTCCTTCAAGAACATAAGAGTCCCGAACAGAAGCCTCAGGATAGGGATCTCCTGTCATCGCATGACCATTTTGAACCTTGACACTGGTCAAAACATTTCGGACCTGTCCATTGTTCCAAGTAGATCCGATCGCTCCACCGACTTGGCCAGAATGACCTCCATTCTGGATAGAACCACTCACATAAGAAGTTTCTAATCTAGCTCCATTTTGCAAGCGACCAATCAAGCCTCCAACACGCTGGTCTCCATTTCGACCTGTTACTTGGATAGATACATCTGCTTGGCTCTTCTGCGCCAGTGATTGGTTGCCGTGGAAACTACCGACCAGGCCACCAACATTGTACTCCTGCCCTCCTTCTTGGGTGCTGGTGATGGACCCTTTAAAGGCAACATTGGTTAGTTTTGTGTTTTGGGCAACTCCTACGAGTCCACCGATATGCTTGTTCCCAGATAGACTACCACTTACAGAAACATCCGTAATCGTTGCATTCTGAGCATTGCTAGCCAAGGCCCCGATAGAGTCCTTACCTGTAACCGCAGCCGATTTCAAGGTCAGTTGCTGGATGGTGGCATTTTTCAAGGTTGCAAAGAGTGGTTTTGCCAAGTTGTAGATGGTATAATCTTTGCCATCCACTCGGCTAGTTAGGCTACCTGAAAATTCTTCTGGAACATAGCTTGTCGCAGACTGTTCCAACTGGAATTCATCTGCTGAAACATCCGCTCCTAATGTGAAGTTTCCAGTCGGGTTTGACTTCATGGCCTCTACGAGCGCTTTGAAGGACGTATAGACACCTTCTTGGCTAAGAGGCGTTTTCGGCAGTTCAAAAGAGTAATCTGGACGATAATGGTCCCCTTCTCCCTCGACGAGCTGATTAGCTGATACCGTTACGGAGTAGGCATTTCCCTTATCTGTAATCTTAGAAACGGGTAAGAGCATATCCTTGAACTTGTCTGACTGAATGCGGACATAGTAGTTGTCCAAATCAGACGGCACTTCCGACAGAGATAGGTAACGTCGGTAGTGACTGCCATCTTTACCGTACAGTTCGATGCGGTCGATGTCTTTGATTTCAACCTTCTTATAATCTAGCTGAACTAGGCGTTGATCCTCTATACTAGTTTGTTCCCCTTGACCCAGATCATATTTCATGACAGTTTTGAGGGTATAAGGAGTATAGTAGTCCAAGTCATCAAGTGTCAATTTTTGAGCGAGGTCCACAAGGTCGACTTCCTTGATCAGCGTTTCGCCCTTGTATAGCTGCACTTTGGCTGATTGATAGCTAGCTGTAGCATCCGTCAAATGATAGCTAAGAGAAACTTGGCGTTTGTCTTCTTCCTTCTCGACACGGACTAGAGAGAGGGTTGGTTTTCTCTTGACACCATCCAGAGCTTGACGAGCTGCCTCGAGATCCGTCCGAACTTGATCGACCAAGGCTTGATTGGCGAAAGGATTGTCCAAAACGAGCTTGGCCTGATCTAGAGCACGACGATAGCGGAGTTTGGCTTGTTCATCAGCATACTGGTAAGCAACTGTAGACTGAGTCACATCCTTCATGTCAAATTCAACTCCAAGAGTTTTCTTATCAACAGGTTGGCCGTCTAGATTATTCTTAGCAGTTTCAAGGGCTTTTTTCAAAGAATCAACCTGTTCTTGACTGGCATGAGATGTCTCAAAGAGAGCTTGGGCATTTGCAACTGCCTGTTTATAAGACTCTTGATCTGCAGTGGTATCATTGAAATACTGATGCGTTTTCTGAATGCTATCGGCCTCTTCCACTAATTGGTGTAAGGGTTCGAGGTCGAGAGTTCCTTTTTCTGGTTCCACAGGAGCGTGATCCGCATTTGTAGAAATTGGTTTTATACCGACTTTGATAATCTGAGGAACTGCTTCTTTTGTGACAGTGTTAGAGATTTCCTCTGTATTTTCGACTTTTCCATCTACTAAATACTGACGAGTCACAATCGTACGCACGCCCTCTTGACCTGCTTGACTAACTTCCCTTTGCCCCAAAGGCAGGTCTGCACTTTCCACTTCCTTAGTTGGATAGGGTTCTGCTACCGTCGTGGTGACATCTTTTTCTTCGACGTTTAAGCTTGGAACTTCATTTACAGGAGCGTCTGTTGGTTTCTCGCTAACAGGGCCTGTTCCAACTGTTACGATTTCTGATACTGCTGGAGTTGTCACTTCGTTAGAGAGTTCCTGGCTTCTCTCTACTTTTCCATCTACCATGTACTGACGGGTGACGATTGTGCGCACTCCATCTTGACCAGCTTGGGTTATCTTGGTCTGGCCAACTGGCAAGCTATCACTCTCTACTCGTTCTCGAGTGTAGGGTTCTGCTACCGTCGTGGTAACATCTTTTTCTTCAACGTTTAAGCTTGGAACTTCATTTACAGGAGCATCTGTTGGTTTTTCACTAACGGACTCCCCTGGGCTTGGTTTTGTAGGAGAAAGGACCTTGCTTCCGACTTTTCTAATCTCAGAAGTCGGCTCAGTCGTTACCTGATTGGAAACCTCCTCTGTATGGATCACCTGACCATTTAAAATGTAGCTGCGGGTCACAATGGTACGACTACCATTTTTCCCTGCCTGAATCACCTCAGTTTGACCTTGCGGCAAATCAGCTGCTTCTACTTCCTCTACTTGGAAAGGAATAATCTCTGTACGACTCGTATCTTTACTTTCAACCTTTAACTCTGGTTGTTCAAATACAGGAGCATCACTTGGTTTCTGAGCACGGTACTCTTCCTGCGCTTGGCTTCCGTTTGAAGTTTGAACTGGAGTATCAATAGGAGCCGAATGATTCAACTCTTTCTTGCTATCAGCTGGAGAGTTTACTGCTTTTTGAGATTTCAAATAGCCTACATATTGGTAGCCTTCAATCGTAAGTGGGGATTGCAATGCTTCCCCGACCTGTACAGTCAATTCCTGATTGTAGTCAGCGAGCATTTGATTTGTTAAAGCCAAGGAAGTTGGCGCGATTAGCTGACTTCCTAGACTAGTTAAGAGCATGAATGAAGCGAGTTTCTTGCGATCATCTCTGCCCAGTTTAATTGCTACGACCAGTAGTACAATACCTGCCCCCGCTGCAATTGAGCTAATGAGTTGGCTGTGACCAGTTGCAGGCAACTGTCTCGTCGGTCTATAAATCAAATAGTATGTATCATCTGTTTCCTCAACAAACTGTGGCAATTCTTTGACTACCAATTGCTTCTCTTGGTCCGTGAGCTCACTCTCTGTCACGTACTTATAGTGAATCTGTTTTGTGACGGATGGCGTCTGTTCACTAGCTGCTACACTAGCAAGAGAACCTCCTCCACTAAAAAGGTAGAAAACCCCTACCAGAGCAGACACTAGACCAACCGAAACTTTTCTCAATGAAAAACGCTGGTGCTTTTCTCCTAAATAACTTCTTTTCATTTCTAATCTTTCCTTCATCATGATTTGAATCCCCTCTATTCTACCGAAATTTACTAGATTATTCAATTTATTTGCTATAAATAATAGCCACAAAAAACTGCTAATCTTTTCAGTTCATTTACGCTTTCAAAATCCTTATCTTATCAGTTCTTGAATGCACAAACAAGATCAGGGAGAAACCACAGAAAAATTCCTAGGTGGCCTTAAACCTAGGAATTTTTCAAATTTTAATCAAACAGAATCGTTTCCTTATTTCTTGAAAATAGACTGTCTGAAGTCGTCTGTCTCACGAAGATAAGCATTGTAAATCTTCTTCTTGA
>ERZ773069.1479-NODE-1479-length-13574-cov-4.772912_pt1 | contig 13574 bp, 9 predicted proteins | sample MGYA00580619_ERZ773069 | MGnify/ENA primary metagenome ERZ773069 (study PRJEB29015, sample SAMEA2738007) | human oral metagenome | biome: human oral; feature: human-associated habitat; material: dental | place: China | collected 2108 ...
CAGTTCACCCAGACGGCCATCAGCGGCCAGGGCTTCATCGCGCTCGCCGCCGTCATCTTCGGCAAGTGGAAGCCGCATGGAGCCTACGGTGCCTGCCTGCTGTTTGGCCTGGCCCAGGCCCTCACCGTGATACTGGGCGGTGGTGACATCGCAATCCCCAGCCAGCTCATGGCGATGCTGCCCTACATCCTGACCATCATCGTGCTGGTGCTCTTCGTGGGTCGCTCCGTGGCACCCAAGGCCGATGGCGTGCCCTACAGGAAGGGTGCGCGCTAGCATGTCGTGCGGTACGGGGACCTCTCGGGCTACGGGAGTCCGAAGGAAAACCGTCGGGGCACCTCGCAGCCAGCCGAGCGCCCCGTCAAGGGAGGCATGATGGACGAGGGAGCGCTCGTTCGGGAGGCCATCGCCGCGCGAGAGGAGGCATACGCCCCGTACTCGCACTTCTCCGTGGGTGCCGCCCTTCTCGACTCGGAGGGCAGGGTGTGGCGTGGCTGCAACATCGAAAATGCGTCCTACACGCCCACGAACTGTGCGGAGCGTACCGCGTTCTTCAAGGCGGTGAGCGAAGGGGCGAGGGAATTCGAGGCCATCGCCATCGTCGGTGGGGCCGAGGGGCTTCCCATCAGCAACTGGTGTGCGCCCTGTGGCGTATGCCGCCAGGTGATGGAGGAGTTCTGCGACCCTCGGAGCTTCAGGGTGGTGCTGGCCGCCTCGCCGCGCCAGATCAGGACCTATCTGTTGGAAGACCTGCTGCCGCTGGGCTTTGGCCCCCATGACCTCGAGGCGGCGCAAAGGGAGGCTGATGGCCAATGAGGATGTACGACGTCATCGAGACCAAGCGCAATGGCGGGGAGCTGAGCGACGAGCAGATCAAGTTCTTCGTCGACGGCTACGTCTCGGGCCAGATACCCGACTATCAGGCCTCTGCCCTGTGCATGGCCATCTACTTCAGGGGGATGAGCGCTCGCGAGACTGCGACGCTCACCATGGACATGGTCGCGTCTGGCGACGTGGTGGACCTCTCTCCCATCCCCGGCATCAAGGTAGACAAGCATTCCACCGGTGGCGTGGGCGACAAGACCTCGCTGGTAGTTGCCCCCATCGTCGCCTCGCTCGGCGTTAAGACCGCCAAGATGAGCGGCCGTGGGCTGGGACACACGGGCGGCACCCTTGACAAGCTCGAGTCCATTCCCGGCCTCTCCACCTCGGTCGAGCGCGATCGCTTCGTGAGGATCGTGAGCGAGGTCGGCGTGGCCATCATCGGCCAGACGGGCAACCTCGTTCCGGCCGACAAGAAGCTCTATGCCCTGCGCGACGTCACCGCCACCGTCGACAGCCTGCCGCTCATCGCCTCCAGCATCATGAGCAAGAAGATAGCGGCTGGCTCCGACAGGATCCTCCTCGATGTCAAGTGCGGCAGCGGGGCGTTCATGAAGACCGTCGACGACGCCATAGAGCTGGCTCGGTCTATGGTCGAGATTGGCGAGCACGTCGGCCGTACCACCGTCGCGATGATCACCGACATGGGCAGGCCTCTGGGCAACTGCATAGGCAATGCCCTGGAGGTTGCCGAGGCTGCGGCGACCTTGCAGGGCAGGGGTCCCAAGGACCTGACCGACATCTGCGTCGAGCTGGCGGGCAACATGCTCTTCCTGGCGGGCAAGGGGCAGATGGATGACTGCCGGCACATGGCACGCGAGCAGATTGCCAACGGAGCGGGCTTCGCGAAGCTCAAGGAGATGGTTGCCGCCCAGGGCGGTGACGCCTCCCTGCTCGACGACGCCTTCGACAGTCTCGTGCAGCCGCGCGTGGCCCGTGAGGTGCGTGCGCAGCGCTCTGGCTGGCTCTATGCGATGGACACCGAGCGCTGTGGCATAGCGTCGGTGGCGCTGGGTGCCGGTCGTGCGCGCAAGGAGGACGCGATAGACTACTCCGCGGGCATCGTCCTGGCCAAGAAGAGTGGTGACGCCGTCGCTGAGGGGGACCTGCTCGCAACGCTGTATGCTGCCGACGAGGCGCTGTGCGACGAGGGGGAGCGCATCCTTCTCTCCGCGCTGGACATTCGCGCGGAGGAGCCCGCGGCCATCCCGCTGTTCCACGCGCGCGTTACGCGCGACGGCGTCGAGCGCTTGGACGCATAGGCGATAGTCCTGCCGGGTTACGACGATTTCTGTGGGCACGGGGGATGCGGGCGGTGCGGGAATGCCGTCGCGTCCCCCGTACGCATGCGGTCCGCTGCACGACGTCGTCGCGCGTCGTCTGCGACATGGACGGGGGAGAGGGATGCTGGCGATTCTGGTGGGTCTTGTGCCCGCGTTCGGCTTTGGCCTCATGGGCTGCGTTTCGCAGTTGGTGGGCGGCAGCGTCGCAAACAAGCAGCTGGGGCTTGCCCTCCCTACGCTGCCTCTCGCCCTTGTCATGTCGCTGGTCCGTCCGGTCGCCTGGTCGTCGGGGCTTGTCGTGGCGGCCGCCATCGATGGCATTGCCTGGAGCGCGTCGGAGGCCCTGCTTCTCTACAGCTTTGGCATCCTGGGCGTGTCGCGCTCGGTGCCCGTGTCCACTGGCGTCCAGCTCCTGGGCACGTCGGCGATTGGCGTGCTGTTCCTTGGTGAGTGGCGGGGGCAGTCCCAGCTGGCCTTGGGCCTGCTCGCCCTCGTGCTCGTGGCCGCGGGCGTGGTTCTCTGCTCTCGCGAGGACGCTTCCGCCATCGAGTCCGCCGCATCTCGTCCTGGGCACGAGGGCTGGTCGGCGAACGCACGAGGCATGGCCTGCGTCATGCTGTCCGCCGGTCTGAGCGTCGCCTATGCCTCGACGAGCAGCATCTTTGCCGTCGATGCCCTGGACCTCCTGCTGCCGCAGTCACTGTTCATGGTCGCAAGCTCGTTCGCGGTAGGGCTCGTCTCATCCAAGGGCAGGCTGGTCGGCAGCCCCGAGGCGGTACTCGGACGCAAGACTTGGGAGAACATGCTCGCGGGAGCGCTTTTCGCCATTGCGAACGCATGCGTTCTGCTGTCCAACCAGATGAACGGCCTCGCCGTGGGTTGGACCCTTGCCCAGATGAACGTCATCGTGTCGACCGTTGGCGGCCTAGTCCTGCTCCACGAGCACAGGTCGGCCCGAGGCCTTGCCTTCGTCGTTACGGGCATGGCTCTGGTCGCCTTTGGCGGCGTTCTTATTGGGCTGACCAAGGCCTGACGCCGGGTCGCCCATGGGCGAGGGCCGTCTGGCTTGGGGGCCCGCCTCGGGAACATGCCTAGGGCAGAATGCTTGTTTTCGGACGCACGTGCGCTGGGACGTCGCCCTGCGAGTCATTGTAGAAACCCTATCTGCACAAACGCAGATGACCTTTTCGCACGATAGACTTTCCACCGTCTCAAGCTCGCAAAAGCAACGCCTACTCCCCCGGTTCTCGTACGGACATGCCCAGGCGCATCCTCATGCTGCGGTCGTTGAGCGAGACGCGCGTGGCTCCGCGGGCGTTGGCGCAGGCCGATGCCGCCACCAGGCCTGCTTGTGCGCTGCGGCGCACGCCCAGGTCCTGCACCCAACCCCAGGCGATGCCTGCGGTCATTGCGTCCGAAAACTCGTTGGACTGGGGGATGGGGCCACCAGCCCAGGGCAGGAAGGCGCGCTCGGACTGACTGGCGCAGTACATTCCGCCCTCGTCCAAAGGGATGAACAGCGCGAGTGGGCCGCGCGAGAGAAGCTCGTCCGCCGCCGTGCGAATCGATGCCCTGTCGCGCAGCTCGCGGTCCAGCACCTCCCCCAGCAGCCTGACGTCCAACTTGACGAGCTCGGGTCGCTGTAGGTCGTCCTCCAGGGGCTGGCGCCTGTCGGTGGCGGAGGGCGCGAAGAAGAGTGGCGCATGCACGTTCTGCCAGAGGAAGGAGCGCGACTCGGGCGGGACGCTGGAGTCCACGACGCAGACGGCCGCTCGGTCAATCACGTCCAGGTGCGTAGCCAGGTAGTCTGCCGTCAGGAGCTCGAAGGCCTTGGCGTCCCTCAAGACGAGTCGGCGGGTTCCGTTGGGACGGGTCATGTAGACGTTGGATGCGGTCTCGAGTCCGCGCGACACGAGGGAGTCGCTGATGTCCACCCCGTCGCGTCGGCAGCCATCCATGAGTCGCTCGGCGTTTGCGTCATCGCCAAAGACGGACACGAGCCTCACCTGGCGGTCCAGGTGGGCCAGGAACTGTGCCACGCTGCGTGCCGATCCGCTGGCGACGCTGCGCACCGTGCCTTCGAGCTGCTCCGTGCCATCGGCATCGCGCTCGGGCCAGCCGATGACGTCGATGCACGCGGCTCCCACCACGGCGATGTAGGGACTCTCCTGCAGTATGTAGCGCCTGCCAAGGATAGCGCCCTTGCGTGTGAGGTTCGACACGTGCACGGCCACCGACGAGCGCGAGATGCGCGCCTTCTCGGCAAGCTCCTTCTGGGTGATGGAGGGGTTCTCTCGTATCCATCCCAGGATCTGTCGTTCTCTGTCGGTGATCACTGCGGCTCCAATCCACTAAGCAACAGTTTATCGGCTCAACGTGGTCACGGGCGAGAGGAGCCGCTGGCCGCGGGTTGCGTGCCGTCCGTGCCTGGCTCGCCGCCTTCGCTGGGAGGGCCGCGCTCCTCTCTGCCGTGGTAAAATGCCAGACTGCAAAAGGCGGACGCCGCAGCTAGGGGGGAGGTTAGACGTGGCCGAGAAGCGTGACCTGCTCGATGACCTCATCGACATACAGCAGGACTGGGCAAGCGTCTCGAACCCCCTGGGTGGCATCGCCGACACCCTTGCCGCCGACCCGTCCAAGGTGAGGCAGTTCGACCCCTCCGAGTTCAAGGAGCGGCCGCGCGTCAACTCGATCTTCTGCCTGCGCGTCTCGTCCGGCAGGGATGACGTCTGCAGCCGCTGCCTGGACGTGTGTCCCGTGGATGCCATCCAGATCAAGGGCGCTGCCATAAAGGTGCTGGACAGCTGCCGCAAATGCGGGCTCTGCACCATGGCCTGTCCCACCGAGGCATTCCTGGTCCAGAGAATCATGGCCAAGCAGCTCTATGACAAGATTGTCCGCGTGGCCAGCGCCTACGAACAATGCTACGTGACCTGCACCCGCGCCATCGGTCGCCTGCCCAAGGACAACGAGGTGGTGCTGCCCTGCGTGGGCGCCATGCCTACCGAGGTCTGGCACGCCCTACTGAGCGAGTTCGACAACGTGAGCGTCTACCTGCCCCTGGGCATCTGCGACCGCTGCCGCACCACCACGGGCGAGGCGGCGTATGTTGACCAGATCGGGCAGGCCGAGGAGTGGAGCGGCGGCTCGGTGGGCCTTGAGGTCGACGAGGGACAAATGACCCACGAGCAGACGCGCGCCTACAAGCGCGGCCAGTTCGTGAACAGCATGGTGCAGGCGGGCCAGACGGCCCTCCTTGCTGGCAACCCCTCGCTCCTGGGTGCCAAGGCGGTGGCCCAGCGCATCCAGGACCACTCGCGCAAGATCACCAGCATGCAGCGCGAGCTCGAGCGCATGGTGGGCGACAAGACCACGGCCAACCGACGTCGCGTGCTCACGCAGAAGCGCAAGACCCTGCTCACCACCCTCCAGGGCCGGCCCCGCCTCGCGCGGCCCATCGTCCTGGACGTCCCCAGCTGCGATCCAAGCCGTTGCACCATGTGCGGGGACTGCGTCAAGGCCTGTCCCGTGCATGCCTGCGACCTCGACGCGGGAGGGCGCTTCTCCGTCGAGGCAGCCTATTGCCTCAACTGTGGGGCCTGCGCGAAGGTGTGCCCCGAGGGGGCCCTGACCATGGTGGCGGGCGACCCGCAACAGCTCGTGGTGCGCGACGAGGAGGCGGAGCGCCGTGCCAGGGCGGAGGCCAAGCAGCGGGAACAGGTCCAGAAGGCCAAGGAGGAGGGCAAGAGGCAGCTCAAGCGCGGTCTCGACATCCTCGAGCGCCTGGCGGACGACTAGAGACCAGCAAGGGCGGGGGACGCGGGCGTCCCTCGCATGGAATAGGAGTTGAGGACGTGGCACTTTCCATCGGCATCGTGGGCCTTCCCAACGTGGGCAAGTCGACCCTGTTCACCGCGCTCACGCGCAAGGGCGGTCTCGCGGCCAACTACCCCTTCGCGACGATCGACCCCAACGTGGGCATCGTGGACGTGCCGGACGCACGCTTGCAGAGGCTGGCAGACATCGTGCATCCCGCACGCATCGTTCCGGCGACGGTCGAGTTCGTGGACATTGCCGGCCTGGTGAAGGGCGCAAACGAGGGAGAGGGGCTGGGCAACCAGTTCCTGTCCAACATTCGTAACACCGACGCTATCTGCGAGGTCGTGCGCTACTTTTCCGACCCCGACGTGGTGCATGTGGACGGGCGCGTCGACCCTGGCTCCGACGCCGACACCATCCAGACCGAGCTCGTCCTGGCGGACCTCGGCACGCTCGAGCGCGCCATCCCCAAGCTCGAGAAGGAGGCCAAGCGCGACAAGGAGAAGGTCCCCAACCTGGCCATCGCCAAGAGGCTCCAAGACTGGCTCAACGAGGACAAGCGTGCGGCCGAGCTCGACATGAGCGACGACGAGCGCGCGGCGGCCCACGACCTCTTCCTCCTCACCATGAAGCCCATGCTCTATGTGGCCAACGTCGACGAGGACAAGGTCTCCGAGGTGCCCGCTCCCATCAACGGCCAGACGCCCATTCCCATCTGCGCTGAGGTCGAGGCGGAGCTCGCCGAGCTCGACGCCGAAGAGGCGGCCGAGTACCTCGAATCCCTTGGCTTGGAGCACAGCGGGCTCGAGACCCTGGCACAGGCCGCCTACCACCTGCTAGGACTGCAGAGCTACTTCACGGCGGGCGAGAAGGAGGTCAAGGCCTGGACGGTCCACATCGGTGCCAAGGCACCCGAGGCCGCCGGCGTGATCCACTCCGACTTCGAGCGCGGCTTCATCAAGGCCAAGACCATCAGCTACGAGGACTACGTCGAGCTGGGCGGCGAGGCCGGCGCGCGTGAGGCTGGCCGCCTGCGCATGGAGGGCAAGGACTACGTCGTCCAGGATGGCGACGTGATGGAGTTCATGTTCAACGTGTAGCGAGCTGGGTTGCTGAGCCTGTGGGCCGTGCGACCCTCGCAGCCCCTCTCGCCCTGCGAATTTGCTCGTCGAGTGCGCAAGCTTAAGCCTTGCTACTTCGCGAGTGCGCAAGCTTAAAGGCTGGAATTGCGCACTCGACAACGAAGACCGCCCCTCTCGCTACGAAGGGCCAGGTGGCCGGAAGCCGAGTGCGCAAGCTGAAGCCTTCAGACTGCGCACTCGACGCTTGTGTGTGGGGGAGAGAGAGGCTTCGTTCTAAGATGTCTACAGCAGGCTCTTTACTTCCTCGCTCAGTTCGAACCTGAGGGGACGCCTGCGTGTCGTCACCATCAGCCCGAGCTCTTCGAGCCTTTTGGTGTACTTGCGTGCCTGCTGCTGTGAGACATTGGAATGCGAGGCGACCTCGGCAAGGCTGGTTCCGGGGAACGTGGCGAAGAGTTGGAGCTGGATGAGCATAAATAGGACGTTTGCCTCCTGCTCAGACAGTCCCCGCTCGCTCACGACCTGCGATAGGAGCTTCGAGGCCTCTTCGAGCGCCGTTCGCTTCTGGGTCAGGTCGTCAACGATCTGCTCTTGAGCAACAAGGATGTTCTCGAGGAGGTTCCAGACGAAGAAGGTGAGCTCCCCGTGGTTGAGGGGGCTTTCTGCCTGCTTGAACGACTTGTAATAAGCGGCTCGGTTCTCTGCGATGACCCTAGAAAGCGAGAGCGATGTGAGTGTGGAGAGCGGCCGGCTGAGGTAGAGTGCGAGCAGATAGCGCCCCGTGCGTCCGTTCCCGTCGTAAAAGGGGTGGATGTACTCGAAGTAGTAATGCGCGATGATCGCGCTGAAGGTCTGGGGCATGTCCTTCCTGTCCGCGAGCTCGATCATGCGGGCAATGGCCTCGATGATCTTCTCCTCCGGCTCGATTCCCACATGAAGGACCTTCTGATTCGCTCCGATGATCTCAACCCCACCTGCTCGGAATAGCCTTCCGTCAGGCACGACGCCATGCATATCTTCGCCCCTCATGACGAGGTCGTAGACTCTGCGCACGTCTTCTGGGCTGCTTGGGTACCCTCGGTCATGGTCGCTGAGGTTCAGGTAGAGCTTTGCGAATTCCCTGAAGCGGCGGTCCCGTGACTGATCGTCCATAGAAAGTTCCAGGTCGAGGGCATCGCTCACCTGCCTGCGCGTGCTGTGAACTCCCTCCAGCTCGTTCGTGCTGACGACCTCGTCGATGACGAGGCTACGCACGAGGGCGGCGCTTGCCACGGGGGGCAGCGCGCCCATGGCCGCCGAGACGGCGCGCTCGTTGCGCATGACGCGTTCGTTGAGCACGGAGAGCTCTCTCGGGGTAGCAAGGAACAGCTCTCCGTTCGGGGTCAGCAAGCTTGTGCGAAAGGTCGAGTCGGCTTCGAGTCGCTCCCGTGCAAGACGCGCGTTGTGCGTGAACCTGTCGGAGGAAGCATCCGCATAGAAGATCTTCTCAAGGGAGCGGTATGACATGGTCTGCGCCTCCGGACGTTGGGAGTATAACTAGTGGCGTCTGATAGTCACTCTTATTTATACTAACTGGCAATTAGTATAAATAAGAGTGACCTATGATTCGCCTGTACTTCGTCCCTGCTTCGCGAGTGCGCAAGCTTAAAGGCCGGGATTGCGCACTCGACGGCGAAGACCGCCCCTCTCGCCACGAAGGGCCAGGTGGCCGGAAGCCGAGTGCGCAAGCTGAAGCCTTCAGACTGCGCACTCGACGCTTGGGCGGTGGAGAGGGGCCGCGACTGGATCGGTCGCGGCCCCTGAAAGAGAAAAACTCCGCAGCTGACCCCAGCCGGCTAACCCCCGGCTCGTCCTAGCTTGCTGCGGAGACCAAGAGACTCCCCGTGTCACAGCGGGTAAGAGAACCGCCATCCCTGGGGGGCACCAGTCCTCCTGACCGCGGCACTAGGACTTGTAGTCGCTTCCCAGCACCACGACCACGTCGACGCTGCTGTTCCAGCTGCCGTCGTTCTCCTCGATGATGGAGTCGTCCAAGCCCAGCGTCCTTGCCGCGCCACGGGCCTTTGCCGACGACGAGGCGTTGTAGATGACGCGCGTGGTGTCCGAGTTGGAGTCCGCGTTGCCCGCCATGGCCGAGAAGCCCGCGCCTACGAGCTTGTTGGCGGCGTTGCCCGCAGCGCCGTTCTTGCCGCTCGCGTTGAGCACGCTCACGTTGCCGGAGTAGACGGGCTCCTCGCTTGCGCTCGAGGCGGTGACGGAGTCGCCGCCCGAGCTCTTGCCAACCGACCCCGCCACGCCTGCGGTGGTGTCCTGCGAGGCGTCGCTGTAGGGTGGAAGACCCTGGTCGACGCGGTCCATCATCACCTTCCATGCTGCAGTGTCGCAGATCTCGTACCAGAGGTCGTTCATGTACTTGGCGGTCGTGGGACAGAGTCCGGAGTAGATGTCCTCGTCCACGTCCATGCCGATGAGCTGCGAGGCAAGGCCCGCGATGGACGAGACGTCGAGGTCGGTGGTGACGTATCCCGCCATGGTCGAGACCGTGTTGGCCATGGTGATGGGGTCGCTGGAGAGCACCTTCTTGGTGACGGCGCCAATGAGCATGCGCTGGTTGGCGGCGCGGTAGAAGTCGCCGCCCCCGTAGTTGTCGTAGGCGTGGCGGGTGCGTCCCAGGAGGGCGGCCGTCTGGCCGTCCAGGGTGTTCTCGCCCGCGGGGAGGTCGAGACCGGTGTAGTCGGGGTCCTTGACGTCCACGGGCAGGTCGACGGTGACGCCTCCCACTTGGTCGACGATGGCCGCGAATCCGTCCATGTCCACCTCGGCATAGTGGGAGATCGAGACTCCGGCGAACTCGGAGACGACCTTCGTCGCGTAGGCCGCGCCGCCATAGGAGTAGGCGGCGTTGATCTTCTGCTTGCCGTTGACCCCCAGGTCGACGTAGGTGTCGCGGGGAATGGAGACCAGCGTCACCTTCTTGTTTTGGGGGTCCACGCGGGCAAGGATGATCGTGTCGGTGCGGTAGTTGCTGCTGTCGGCCCCGTACTGCGAGTCCTGGGTGCGCTCCTCGTCCTTGTCGACGCCCAGGAGCAGCATGTAGAAGGGCTCGTTGTACTTGGTCTCGGTGAGGACGGAGCGCAGCTCGCTGCTCACGCCGGCACCCAACTTGCCGTTTATGCTGATGATGTAGCCCCAGACGCCGACGACGGCAGCCACGAGCAGCACGGCCACACTTGCGAGGACGCCGCGTAGCACCCTGCCTCTGCGGGCGGAGGCGCGCTTCTTGGCGTAGTAGGGAAGGGCGTTGCGCCTCGAGAGGATGTCTGCCGAGGGCCCGCCGGCGAAGCGCCTTCCCCTGCTGGCGCGTCCCTCGGCCTGCTCCTGGTCGCTGTTCCTCAGATGTCGCATGGGCTAGCTCCGCATCGCTATCTACTCGTAGTCGACCCCAAGGGTGACCACGACATCGTAGCCGTCGTACTGGCTGTCGTTGCTCTCCTTGTATGTGACCTTGAGCCCGAGCGTTCGCGCGACTCCCGCCGCCTCTGCCTCGTGGCCCGTCGTGTAGGTGATGGTCGTGGTCTGAACGCTCGCCCCGGCGTTACCGGAGCTGGCGCCAAAGCCCGCCCCGTCCAGCTTGTCCGCAGTCTTGCCCGCGAGGCCGTCGGTGTGGGTGCCGTTGAGCACGAGCACACTGCCCGTGTAGCTGGGCTCGATGTCGGAGGATGTAGAGGCGTTCCTCTCGCCTGTCGAACCACCCTGGGTGGTCGCGGCGGTCGAACTTGCGTTGGAGCTGTTGTCGCCGATCCGCGCCGAGGCGTCGCTCGCCAGGTCTTGGTCGCCGTCCTCGTAGGGGCTGAGGCCCCTGTTGACGCGGTCCATCATCTTCTTCCAGGCGGCAGTGTCGCAGACTTCGTACCAGGTGTCGTTGACGTACTCCGGCGTCGTGGGTTCCATGCCGCTCATGATGTCGCTGTTGACGTCCATGCCAAGGAACTGGGTCGAGAGGCTGGCGATCGACGACACGTCCATGTCGGTGGTGACGTAGCCGGCGAGGGTCGACACCGTGGACGCGAGCGTCAGGGGGTTGCTCGCCAGCACCTTCTGGACCACGGCGCTGATCACGATGCGCTGGTTGGCGGCACGATAGCGGTCCCCGTCGCCGTAGACGTCGTAGGCGTGGCGGGCGCGACAGAGAAGGGCCGCGGTCCTGCCGTCCAGGGTGTTCTGGCCTGCCTTGAGGTCGAGGCCGGTGTAGTCGGGGTCCTTCACGTCCACGGGCAGATCGACGGTGACGCCACCCACCTGGTCCACGACCGCAGCGAGGCCGTCCATGTCGACCTCGGCGTAGTGCGAGATGGGCACGCCCGCGAAGTCCGATATGACCTGGGTGGCGTAGGCCGCCCCGCCGATGGAGTAGGCGGCGTTGATCTTCTGGGTGCCGTTGGAGCCGAGCTTGACCTGGGTGTCTCGGTGGATGGAGACGAGCGTGACCTTCTTGTTCTGGGGGTCGATGCGCACCAGCATGATGGAGTCGGAGCGATACGCGTTGTCGGAGCTGCCGTACTCGGAGCCTCCGGCACGCGACTCGTCCTTGTCGATGCCCAGGAGCAGCATGTAGAAGGGGTCGCCGGCCTCGTGGTCGCTGAGCACGGACGAGAGGGTCTTGTTCACGCCCTTGTTGAGCTGGGCATTGATGTTGCTGACGTAGGTCCAGGCAGTGGTTCCCAGCGCGACCATGGCAACGAGCAGGGTCACGAGCACGGTCCGCACCACCGCGTGGCGGCGGCGGGAGCGACGCATGCGGGAGTAGCGCTCCAGCGACCCCTCGCGCGAGAGCTCCTGGGCTCCGAGCTGTTCTGGCTGCGAACTCCTGCTCTTGGCCAAGGGGGCTCCTTTACCGTTAACCGGTGCTCTTTGGGGCAGGGAATCCGGGTATGAATTCCTCCATGTATAACCACCTAATAATAGTCGCAGTGGCCTGCGCGCGCATGAAGCACACAAACGCTAGCAGGCATCCGACTCGGCCTTTGCGCTGGTCTACAATGAACCGGAAAAAAGCAGCACCGATGGCGACGTCGCACCGTCCGGCGTCGCGGCACGAACCCATGCACAGAACAGGAGCAGCAATGAAGGCTTCCAGGCCAGGACAGTTCGTCGCGGTCTTCGACTTTGGCGCCCAGTACGGCCAGCTGATCGCACGTAGGGTGCGTGACCTGCACGTCTACTCAGAGATCGTTCCCTGCGACATCTCCGCCGACGAGCTGAGACAGATGGCACCCTCCGCCATCATCCTGTCCGGTGGCCCCGCCTCCGTGTATGCGGACGACGCGCCCGACATGGACGCCGCCGTCTTCGAGCTGGGCATCCCCATCCTGGGCTTCTGCTACGGCCAGCAGATTATGGCCGTCAAGCTGGGTGGGAAGGTCGGCCACACCGAGAAGGGCGAGTATGGTCCCGCGACGCTGGTGCGCAAGGGCGAGGCGCGCATCCTCGACGGCACGCCCGAGGGCGGGCAGACCGTGTGGATGAGCCACCGCGACGCCGTGAGCCAGGTGCCCGAGGGCTTCTCCGTCACCGCCAGCACCGAGACCTGTCCCATCGCCGCCATGGAGTGCCCCGAGCGCAACTTCTACGCCACGCAGTTCCATCCCGAGGTGCGCCACACCGAGCACGGCCAGGACATGCTGAGGAACTTCCTCTTCGGCGTCTGCGGGCTCGAGGAGAGCTGGACGATGGACAACATCGTCGAGCAGAAGGTCACCGAGATCCGCGAGGCGGTGGGGGAGCGCAAGGTGATCCTGGCGCTCTCTGGCGGCGTCGACTCCTCGGTGGTCGCGGCCCTCGTGCACCACGCCATCGGTGACCAGCTCACCTGTGTCTTCGTCAACCACGGCCTGCTGCGCAAGGGCGAGCCCGAGATGGTGGAGCAGGTGTTCCGCGAGCAGTTCAACGTGCCCCTGGTGCACGTGCACGCCGAGGAGCGCTACGCCAGGATGCTGGCCGGCGTCACCGAGCCCGAGCAGAAGAGGCGCCTGATCGGCACCGAGTTCTGGAAGGTCTTCTTCGAGGAGGCCCAGAAGATCGGTGGGGTGGAGATGCTGGCGCAGGGCACCATCTACCCCGACATCATCGAGAGCGGCGCGCGCAAGACGGGCGGCAAGGCGTCGACCATCAAGAGCCACCACAACCTGATTCCCTTCCCCGAGGGCGTGCACTTCGACCTCATCGAGCCCCTGGACCACTTCTTCAAGGACGAGGTGCGCGAGCTGGGCGTGAGCCTGGGCCTGCCTGCGGGCATGGTGTACAGGCAGCCCTTCCCCGGGCCCGGCTTGGCCATTCGCATCATCGGTGACGTCACGCCCGAGAAGCTCGACATCCTGCGCGACGCCGACGCCATCGTGCGCGAGGAGCTGGACGCGTACAACGCGCGGCTCTTCGAGGAGACGGGCGAGAGGAACAGCGAGCACAGCTGCTGGCAGTACTTCGCCGTGCTGCCCGACATCAAGAGCGT
>ERZ773069.1486-NODE-1486-length-13538-cov-9.803901_pt1 | contig 13538 bp, 14 predicted proteins | sample MGYA00580619_ERZ773069 | MGnify/ENA primary metagenome ERZ773069 (study PRJEB29015, sample SAMEA2738007) | human oral metagenome | biome: human oral; feature: human-associated habitat; material: dental | place: China | collected 2108 ...
CTCTTCCGCAACGCGCGTATCTTTATGATCCTCACGGGCGTTCTGCTCTTCCTTGCCATCATGCCGGGGCTGCCGGGCGTGCCATTTACGGTGCTTGCTGCAATCTGCGGCTTGATTGCGTGGAATCTTCATCGGGGGCAGGCAGTGGAGCAGGAGGTGCAGCAGGTCGAGCAAAAGGCAAAGGCGAAGAAGGAGGCAACGACCCCCGAGAACATCGTATCCCTGCTGCAGGTCGACCCGATGGAGCTCGAGATTGGCTACAGCCTCATCCCACTCGTCGATACAGGGCAGGGGGGCGATCTGCTCGACCGCATTGTCATGATCCGTCGGCAGTGTGCGCTTGAGCTCGGCCTCGTTGTGCCGACCATCCGCATCCGCGACAATATACAGATCAAGCCGAACGCGTACATCATCAAGCTCAAGGGCATTGAGATTGCACGCGGCGAGCTCATGCTCGACCACTACCTCGCGATGAACTCCGGCACGGTGTTCGAGGAGGTGCCGGGCATTGAGACGACGGAGCCGGCATTTGGTCTGCCCGCCCTCTGGATCTCGGAGAACGAGCGCGAGCAGGCGGAGCTAAACGGCTATACCGTGGTCGACGCGGTCTCCGTGCTTGCGACCCATCTCACGGAGATCATCAAGCAGCATGCGGCTGAGATCCTCGGACGTCAGGAGACGCAGAACCTCCTCGACAATCTCCAGAAGACCAACGCAGCGCTCGTGGACGAGGTCGTCCCGAACCTGCTCAGCGTGGGCGAGGTGCAGAAGGTACTGGCAAATCTCCTGAGCGAACGCATTTCGATCCGCGATATGAGTACGATCCTCGAGGTGCTCGCCGACTACGGTGCAGCAACGAAGGATACGGACATCCTGACAGAATATGTCCGCCATGCGATGGCGCGGCATATCACACAGCAGAACGTCCAGAACGGTGTGCTGCCATGCATTACGCTTGACCCTGCGATTGAGAACAAGATTGCGGGCAGCGTCCAGCGCACGGAGCACGGTTCATATGTCAGCCTAGATCCCGACTCCATGCAGAAACTGCTGATGGCATTGCAGGAGGAGCTCAAGAAGCTGACCGATCAGGGCTATCAGCCCATTGTGCTGACGAGTCCGACCGTGCGTCCCTACTTCCGTAATCTTGTAGAACGCTCCATTTCGGGGCTGATTGTGCTCTCCCATGCGGAGATCGAACAGAATGTTGAAATCCAGATCCTTGGGGTGGTGAGAATCTAAGTGCAGGTCAGGACGGTGCGTGCCTCCTCTGTAAAGGAAGCCATGGAACAGATCAAGGACGAGCTCGGCAGCGATGCCGTACTCCTCCATACAAAAAAATATCGTGAAGGCGGGGTGCTCGGCGGCGCAGAGATGATCGAAGTGACGGCTGCGGTCGATGAGACCCAGGCGCGCGTACCACATGCGCCATCTGTGTACGTGCCGCCTGCTGCGCCAATTCTCCCCTCCAATGTCCTCAATCAATATCGGATGACGGAGGCGCCCGCAGAGGGAGCAAGCGCAATGCCGGCACGGAGTGTTTTGCCTGCATATGACAGCTACGGGGCAGAGCCTACCGTTGCAGACCCCTATGCCACGGCAGCGGCACCCATCTATCCGCAGGACGTGTATGCGGCACCTCTCGCACCGGCACCTGCTGCACCTGTGCCGCAGCCTGCGGCGCCCGCCTATGAGACGGCGGTCAAACCACCTCCTATACAGGCGGCAGAATTAGAGCCCGCTGAAGCCCATGCAGATCAGCAGAAGGATGGCTCAGCAGAGCGCATCCGTATGCTTGAGGATGAGCTTGCGCAGATGAAGACGATGCTCGCCTCGATGATGGCAGCGAATCAGCCGAAGGAAACGGTCACGATACGGGATGTCCTGCGCCGTCAGGATGTGCGCGATGAACTCTGCGAGGATTTTTCCGGCAAGATTCCGGTTGCCGATGTGAATCTAGACAGTCTGGATCCGCGCGCCGTCAGCGTTCTCTCCGGTTACCTCGCGCAGGTGATGAAGTTCACGGATGGACTGCAGATGGCTGGGCGAAGTTCCCGCGTTGTCGCCTTTATCGGAACGACGGGGGTCGGCAAGACCACGACGCTTGCCAAGGCGGCGGCTCATTTCGTGCTGGAGCAGAATCTCAAGGGCGCGCTTATCACCGCCGATACCTACCGTATCTCAGCGGTGGAGCAGCTCAAAAAATACGCCGAGATTCTGGGACTTCCCGTCGAGGTCGTCTACTCCGCCGCCGACCTCAAGAAGGCGATTGCACGCCACCGCAGCAAGGATTTTGTCCTCGTCGATACAGCGGGACGTAGCCAATACAATGAGTTTCAGATGGATGAGCTCAAGGACTTGCTCATGGCACACCCCCGCATGGAAAAGCATCTCGTCGTCAGTGCCACGACGAAAGAAGAGGATGTGACGGAGATCATGAAGCGATTCTCCGTATGCAAACCGGATCGTATCATCTTTACGAAGACAGATGAGACGCGGACGATCGGCATGGTACTCAATCTGCTTGCGGGCAAAGATCTCCCGCTTTCCTTCCTATCAAACGGGCAGAGCGTGCCGGACGACATCATTCCGGCGACGGCAGATCGGTTTGCGGAATTGCTTTTGAGGGAATGATATGACGGATCAGGCAACGCGGCTACGTCAAATGGTAGGTGCTGAGACCATTCCGATGTCTGTCTCATCTGCGCAGGCAGAGGCGTGGGCGCATGTGCGCGTGATTGCAATCACGAGCGGCAAGGGGGGCGTCGGCAAGACTAACATTGCCGTCAACCTTGCAATCGCCCTCCAGCGCAGGGGGCATCGCGTGCTCGTCATCGATGCAGATCTCGGTATGGCGAATGTCGACATCTTGCTCGGCGCCTCGTCGCGCAAGCACTTGCTTGACCTTCTGCAGCCCGAAGTGAAGCTGGATGACGTCATTGTCGAGACCCCACACGGCGTTCAGTACATCTCGGGAGGCTCGGGCATTGAGAAGGCTCTCGAGTATGACCATGCAGAGAAAGTCCTCCTGCAGCAAAAACTTGCCGACTGTGCTGCACGTGCCGATCTGATTATCGTTGATACGGGTGCGGGGCTTGGACGCAACGTCATGGATTTCATCCTTGCGGCAGACGAGGTGCTGCTTGTGACAACACCGGAGCCGACCTCGCTCACCGATGCCTATGCTGTCATGAAGGCATACAGTATCTACGCAGCACAAAAGAATCTTCGTCTGATTATCAATCGTGTTTATGAGCAGAAGGAGAGCCGCGAGGTGGCTCTGAAACTGCAGCGCGCTGCCGAGAAATTTCTGCATATGCCCGTGGACTGCCTCGGCTATGTCTTTGAAGATACATCAGTCACGAAGGCAGTGCGCAAACAACTTCCACTCCTGAAAGCGGAGCCAAACGCAGCAGCAGCGCGCTGTATCGATGCATTGGCAGAATCCCTGCTCACAGGCGGTGAAATGAGAGTGAAACGAGGCTGGAAAGGTTTTTTACAGCAAATTTTCAAGTTTTCGACGTAGCCAAGGAGGAAAATTCAAATGGCGGGCGAATTGGTACAGGCAAGGAGTGTTTTAGCCATTGGACAACGGCTGGAAATATTCTTTGAAAACAACGAGGAGGAAACCTCCGGCTACACGAGCCGTGTGGAGGATATCGTCGGAGATGAACTCGTTGTTGCTATGCCCCTTGACGAACGCCGTGTTCCCGTAATCCCAAATGTCGGTGAGAATTTGTACGTGCTTGCTGCAGGGGATGGATGCCATTATCGATTCTTTAGCATACATCGTGGTCACGGACGGCACGAAGGACGGATTCCCGTGCTTCATATTTCTTTGCCCGAGGTTGCGGAACGCTTTCAAAAGCGTGGGTTCTTCCGCATTAAGGTGAATCTCACGGCAACAATACGCCTTGTCGATCAGGAGGGGAAAATCGATGCACCGAAGCGTGTCCCCATTGTGGATCTGAGCGGCAGCGGCCTTGCTTTTGCATGGCCGAAATCCGTGCCTTTGCACGTGAATGCAGCGCTTGAGATCAATGATATTCCAGGTATCGGAACCCTTGAGATCATGACGCGGGTCATGCGGTGTACGCGCGTTGAGCGTGAAGACGACACACCGATTTATCATGTCGGCGTGCAGTTTCAAGGGATTTCGCGCGGAATGAGGGACAAGATCATTCGCTATCTGTTCCATGTGCAGCGGGCGCAGGTGGAGCGCGTAAATGATGACTGACAGAGAAAAGAATGCCGTGTCATATGCCGGGAGGGGGGCGCCTCGGACGCGTATGCGACTTGTTGTGATCGGTTCCTCGACAGGGGGACCACAGGCATTGCAGACTGTCATAACGGGGCTGCCGGAGAACTTTCCCTGCCCTGTGGTCGTCGTTCAGCACATGCCGGCAGGCTTTACGAATGCGCTCGCGGGTCGTCTGCACAGCGTCTCACGCGTGCAGGTGCGGGAGGCGCGGGACGGGGATCTATTGGAACCCGGCTGCGTCTACATTGCTCCCGGCAGTCACCATCTGCGCGTCCTGCACGAAGCCGGTGCGCGGCGGATTGCGCTCAGCGATGAGCCTCCCGTCGGCAACCATCGCCCCGCCGTCAATGTGATGTACGACTCTGTCGCGCATCTGGGGAAGGATGTCGTCGCCGTGATACTCACGGGGATGGGCAGCGACGGGCGCGAAGGGATGCGCAAGATCAAGGAAAACGGCGGCTACTGCATCGCGCAGGATGAAGCGACCTGTGTCGTCTACGGAATGCCAAAATCCGTCATCGACGCGGGGCTAGCCGATGAGATATGCCCATTGCCGCAGATCGCGCAGGCGATCGAGGCGGCTGTGAGAAGATAGGAAATAGGGGGAATATCAATGGATAACCAGTATATGGACATGTTCCTGGATGAGTCGCATGAGCATCTGCAGTCGCTCAACGAAGGCCTTCTGCGCCTCGAGGAGAACATGGAGGAGATCGATGCCGTCAACGACATCTTCCGCAATGCGCACACCCTCAAGGGCATGTCTGCGACAATGGGCTTTGCCAAGATTGCAGAGCTCACGCACGAGATGGAAGATGTGCTTGATCTCGTCCGCAAGAGCCAGCTCAAGCTGAACGAGGACATCATGGACACGCTGTTCAAATGTCTGGACTCTCTCGAGCAGATGGTGGACAGTGTCGGTAACGGCGAGGCAGAGGATGTTGTCGATGTCTCCGATCTCGTTGCAAAATTGAGCTCCATTTCTAAGGGAACACCTGCGCCTGCTGCGGCAGCCCCCGCTGCAGCAGCGGCTCCTGCACCCGCAGCCAATGAGGGCGAGGCGTCCGGTGTGGATCTTGACCTCGATGAGATCGACCTTGATGTCATGAAGAAGGCCAAGGAAGCCGGCATGAATATGTTCCATGTCAAGGTTACCCTGATGGAGACCTGTGTCCTCAAGGCTGCACGCTCTGTCATGGTCATGCATGCGCTGGATGAGGTCGGCGATGTCATCAAGAGCATCCCGCCTGCCGAGGATCTCGAGCAGGAGAAATTCGAGCGCAGCTTTGACGTGCTTGTCGCCACAAGCGGTGACGCCGAGGCCGTGCAGAACGCCGTAGATACGGTATCCGAAATCGAAGACATCCTCGTTGAGCCAGTTGATCCTGACAAGCTCGGCAAGGAGGCGGCGCCTGCGGAAGCTGCTGCACCCGCTGCGGCGGCACCTGCGGCGAAGCCCGCAGCACCTGCGGCCAAGAAGGAGGCGACAAAGCCTGCAGCAGCTCCTGCGAAAAAGCCGCATCAGAGCCAGAGTGTCCGCGTCGACATTGAGAAGCTTGATACGCTCATGAACCTCATGGGCGAGCTCGTCATCAATAAGGTGCGCCTCGAGCAGATCGGACAGACGCACCGCATGAGCGACCTCATGGAGACGCTCGAGCAGATGGATCGCGTGACGGGCGACCTGCAGAACATCGTCATGAAGGTTCGCATGGTTCCGGTTAGCGCCGTGTTCAACCGCTTTCCGCGCATGGTGCGCGACGTGTCCAAGGAGCTCGGCAAGGAGATTAACCTCACGATTGAGGGCGAGGAGACCGAGCTTGACCGTACCGTTATCGACGAGATCGGCGATCCGATCATGCACCTTCTGCGCAACTCGCTCGACCACGGCGTTGAGAGCCCCGAGAAGCGCGAGGCAAAGGGCAAGTCGCCCGTCGGCGAGGTCGGTCTCATTGCGCGCCACGAGGGCAACAACGTCGTCATCATGATCACGGATGACGGCGCGGGCATCGACGCCGACAAGATTCGTCGCAAGGCGGTCGAGAAGGGCATGATCTCGCAGGAGGAGGCGGAGCGCCTCGACGATGCGGATGCCGTGCGCCTGATCTTCCTGCCGGGCTTCTCGACGGCGGAGCAGATTACCGATATTTCCGGACGTGGTGTTGGCATGGACGTTGTGCGCAGCAAGATCGAGGCGCTCTCGGGTCACGTCGACGTGGAAACCCACATCGACGAGGGCTCCGTCTTCAAGATCAAGCTGCCGCTCACACTTGCGATCATCCAGGCGATGCTCGTGCAGGTGCAGGAGGAGATGTATGCCATCCCACTCGGCTCCATCGACAGCACGATCAATATCGAACCCACGGATATTCAGACCGTCCAGAACAAGGAGGTTATCGTCCTGCGTGGGGAAATCATCCCGATCATCCGCATGGAGGAGGCACTCCAGGTACCGCATACGAAAGATTCCGACGAGCTCTTCGTTGTCGTTGTCCACGCGGGCGAGGCAAAGGCAGGCATTGTCGTCGATAATCTGATCGGACAGCAGGAAATCGTTATCAAGACACTCGGCAATCTCTTCGCCGGACTCAAGCTCTTCGGCGGAGCAACCGTGCTCGGTGACGGTAAGGTTGCACTGATTCTCGACGTTGCAACAATGATACAGCAGTAAGCAGGGGAGGGCAAAGAAGATGGCAGAGGATATGAATCAGGGAAATGCGCCGCAGAACTCGCAGTATGTGGCGTTCAATCTTCGCGATGAAGAATACGGCGTCAGCATTCTGAACGTACAGGAGATCCGTAATCTGACGGACATCACGCGCGTTCCGTTTGCAGCGGACTTTATCAAGGGCGTCATCAATCTGCGCGGTTCGGTGCTCCCCGTGATCGACCTCAAGCAGCGCCTTGGGCTTGCGGAGACCCCGTATACTGACCGCACACGCATTGTCACAGTATCCGTTGAGGATGTCCACGTCGGCATGCTCGTCGATGCTGTGACCGAGGTTCTGAGCCTCGAGAATGCGCCTGTCGACACGAAGAAGGCGACAAATGCACGCGAGAGCAGCCGTTTCCTCAGCGGGATCGGCAATATCAACGGACGCCTCATCGTCCTTCTCAATCTGGCGGAGATCGTCGGACTTCCGAAGGAAGCGAAATAAGAGGATCGGAGCTTCCCGATCATTGCCCCATGACGAGAGGTAGAGTCAATGAGCGTAGATGAGAACCTGACAGAACTGTCAGAGCTGCAGCTGGATGTGCTCAGGGAGATTGGAAACGTCGGCGCGGGAAACTCCGCGACGGCGCTTTCTCGTCTGATTCAGCGTCGTATTGAGATGAATGTGCCCCATGTGGCGCTTGTTCCAATTGAAGATGTGCCAGAATTTGTCGGCGGACCGGAACTGGTCGTCGTCGGTATTTTCTTGCGCGTCTACGGCAAGGCACCGAGCAACATTCTGTTCCTCATTCCGCGTGACAGTGCGTTTGCACTGGTAGATACCCTCCTCGGACGCGAACGGGGCAAGACCACCGAACTCGATGCGATGGACGAATCGGCGCTCATGGAGATCGGCAACATTCTCGCGGGTTCGTATCTCAACGCGTTCTATACATTCACGGGCATGAGCATGCTGCCCTCCATTCCTGCACTTGCTGTGGATATGGCAGGTGCCATTCTCAATGTCGTTTTGGTTCAGCTCGGCGAGATGGGGGATCATGCGCTCCTCATTGAGACGAATTTTGTTGCAGAGGATCAGAGCATCAGCGGGCACTTCTTCCTGGTCCCGGATCCCGGATCACTCAGCAGCATTATGAATGCGGTAGGAGTTGAATGATATGCCGGATTTGATAAAAGTCGGTATGGCCGACTACAAAGTCGGCGCAGCTCCATCCACACTCATCAGCTATGGATTGGGCTCCTGCATCGGACTTTCCCTCTACGATCCACAGGCAAAGGTGGGGGGACTCCTCCACTATATGCTGCCGGACAGCAAACAGGCGCGTCCATCGGACACCCCTGCAAAATTCATCGATACGGGATTTCCGCTCATGCTCGCGGATGTCCTGAAGCTCGGCGGTGTAAAGTCGCGTCTTGTGGCGAAGATCGCGGGCGGTGCGCAGATGTTCGCGTTCTCGAATACGACGAGTGTCATGCGTGTCGGAGAGCGCAATGCACAGGCGGCGAAGGAGCTGCTTGCACAGCATGGCATCCGTCTCCTCGCGCAGGATACGGGGCTCAACTACGGGCGTACGGTTGCAATCGACCTGAATGACGGAACCTATACGGTGAAGACTGTCAGCAAGGGAGATAAAACAATATAGAGAGGAAGGTGAAGATATGTTCAAACTTGGCATGGCTCTGGTCTTTGCTGTCATTGCAGCACTTGTTGTATTTATTACGGGCATGATCGGGGATGCGCGTGTAACAACAGCACTTCTGCGCAGCCTCATCGCATTTCTCTGCGCCGGTGTATTCACCTATCTCGTGACATTTATCCTTGAGGCGAAGGCATGGGCGGCGTTTGACAAAGAGCCGGCTGCGCGGATGCAGGACATGAAGACGCAGCACTATGATGCGGATGACATCGACTTCGATGCGGTGGAGAAGGGGGAGCAGGCAGCGGAGGAGTTTGCCGCACCGACGAACTTTCAGCCGCTTGAGGAAAAATCCTTTGTCCACATGAGAACCCCGCAAACGGAGGGGGATGAAGTGGTGGCTGCACCGGCCTGAGTGTGTTTTTGGGAGCTGAGAGGAGATGATGCAGATGGCGGAGCAGCCGGCAGAAAATATTGATGCACTGTGGCAGGCATACGCGACGGAAAAGACCGTTGACGTACGCAACCGCATCGCCGAGCATTATCTGCCGCTCGTTCGTCTTGTTGCCGGGCGGATTTCCATCAGTCTTCCGCAGCATGTTGATCGGGAGGATCTCCTGAGCAGTGGCTTCTTTGGGTTGCTCGATGCGATTGAGCGCTATGAGCTTGCGCGCGGCAATAAATTTGAGACCTATGCCGGTGTGCGTGTACGCGGAGCGATGCTCGACCATCTGCGTGCAAAGGACTGGATTCCCGTCAGCGTGCGTCAAAACATCAAAAAATACGAGAAGGCGGTTGCGCGTCTCGAAGGCCAGCTCGGACGCACGGCAAGCGATGAAGAGCTTGCTGAGGAGCTGGATCTCACGGTTGAAGGGCTGCACCACCTCGAGGGACAGGTCAGCGCGGCGACCATCATCCCACTGGAGGAATATCTGCGCACGGATACGCCGGCCTCCATGGAGGACGGCCCCGTAGAACATGCGGAGTGGACTGAGGTCAAGGAGACCCTTGCTGCGGCGATTGAGAAACTTCCCGAGAAGGAGCGCACGGTGGTTGCGCTTTATTATTACGATGAGATGACTCTCAAGGAAATTGCGGCGATTCTGCACCTCTCCGAGGCACGGATCTCGCAGCTCCATACGAAGGCAATCTTCCGCATGCGGGGGTCGCTTGCACGCATGAATGAAGAAGTATGATGTGTTGTAAACTGGGGGAAAAAGTTATAATAAAGGCGCAATTTTGAAGGATCGGAAGTGATGTTGTGGAGAGAACAGTAGGGAATGTCAAGGAAGGGTTTCAGCTTGTTGTCAAAGCTGACGGTAGTTATCTGACAGTCTATCCGGCGACCAAGGACAATCCAGCGATTGACCTTGAGACACTGAAGCAGCGCCTCGAGGAGGCGCGCATCGCGGATTATGATGAACTTCAAGTGGCGCGCCTTGTGCGTGCGGCGGATGGATTCGAGGTGAAACTGGATATGGCTTCAGCAGACGATAGGGAAAATGAGGTCATCCCGTTTACGATTGAAATTGCACGGGATGCAATGAGTGTTGCAGTCCGCTTCGATGAGAAGCGGGGCAATCTGGCGCCTGATGTCTCAGATGTGTTGGATGCGCTCGCTGCAAAGAAGGTTACCTATGGTATTGACCGCGATGCCATAGGGCGCGGTGTTGCGCGTCTGACTCCCTTTATGGCAGCGCGCGGAACGGCACCCGAGGCGGGCGTCGATGCGCGCATCGAAAAGAAATTCGATATGGGTGCAAAGGGGCGGCCTGCTGAGCGCGCCTATGACCGCGTGGACTATAAGGATATGAACATCTTTATCCGTGCGCAGATCGGCGACGTGCTTGCCGTGCGTATTCCAGAGACCAGCGGCGTGGCGGGCACCAATGTATTTGGAGAAGAGGTTCCCGCAAAGCCGGGGAAACCGGCAGTGCTTCCGCAGGGAAAGAATACGAAGATCGTCAATGAACACGAACTCGTCGCGCTCATCGACGGGCAGATCGTAGATGATGGGAAGAAGATTGGCGTCGATCCTCATCTCGTCATTGACACGAGCGTCGATGTCGGCACGGGCAATGTCGACTTTGCCGGCAGCGTTGAAATCAAGGGAGATGTGGAGAGCGGCTTTGTCGTGAAGGCATCCGGAGATGTTGAGATCAAGGGCATGATCGGCGGGGCACAGGTTGAGGGGCGCAACGTCATTGTGCATGGCGGCATTCGAGGCATGAACATCGGAAAGATTTACGCCTCTGAGGATATTAGCATCTCCTTTGTCGAGAATGCGAATGTCGTTGCAGGGCGCGACATCTTTGTCAACGATGTGGTTTTGCACTCGGAGATGCGTGCGGGTCATCATGTCCGCGTCGAGGGGCGGCGCGGCATCATCACGGGCGGCAAGGTCGGCGCGGGCGAATCCATCCGTGCCAAGGTGATGGGCAATAACTTCTATGTCCAGACGAGCTTGGATGTCGGCATAGACCCGAACCTCAAGCATCAGCATGATACCTTGCTCAAGGAATGCCAGGCGGCGGTCAAGCGTCTGACGGAAATCCGTCTCTCGCTTGACACGCTGAAGAAACAGCCTCTTACGAGCCTTTCCGAGCGTCGGCGGGAGCAGCTCGTCGAGATGACGCACGCGCAGTTCCCTCTTGCCAACGAGATCAAGAAGATGCAGGAGAAGCTCGCACAGATGGAGGAGGAGCTGGAGCAGATGAAGCGCGGCTCCGTGGCCGCCTCGGATACGATCTATCCCGGGGTGAACGTCACAATCAGCGGTGTGAAGAAGTCCGTGGAAGAGGCGCTGCATCACGCACGCTTGCAGATGCTCGATGGACAGATTGCTGTAGGAGTCTTTTGAAGAGAGGCAGGTGCCGTCATGAATGTCACGCCAATCAGCATGCAGATGATGATCCCGCAGTCCAACGAGGCAGGGAACGTCCAAAGCAATATGCAGAATCAGGTCAACGTCCAGCAGAGTTTTGAATCCATCCGTCAGAGGCAGGATGCTGAACTCGCGCGTCAGCAGGTGCGGGCAAAGGAGCAGGCCAGCGAGGATGCACGTGTGAAGGATGATCCGGAGCGTGAGCGGCGGCAGGGCGGTCGCGGCGGCGATGGACGACGCCGTGACCGCGAGGATCACGGGCCGGAGCTGCTGCAGCGACTGGCTGCCGATCCGAGTCGCGGCGTGCATCTTGACATCAGTTTTTGATTTTTGAAATGTGGATAAGGGAGGCGTCCTGTTATTATTTCTGTTACCGAAATTCTGGGGGCACTCATCATCCTCGGGGCGGTTCTTCTGCTCATCGTGCGCTACGTTCTTCATCGGCGTCAACGCAGCGATGAGGCGGATGAGGATCTTGCGGAATCCATTGAGAAGCTGAAAAAGGAGCTGCAACAGGCTGCTGACACCATCATCAAGCGTCTCGGCTCTCATGTGACGAAACTCGAGGGGTTGTTGCGTGAGGCAGATGATCGGCGCGTGCGTCTCGAGACGCGCGTTGCAGATGCGCAGCGCCTTGAATGGGCGCTGCGCCAGCGCATTGAGGAGTTGGAACGCCGCTTGCGCGATCTCGGTCAGACCGCGTCTGTTCCTGCTGCTCCCAAGGCAATTCCTGCGGTGGAGACGCCCGCGTCTCCCATGCCACAGGTGCAGGAGGCGCGGCGTACGGACGGCGATGAATTCGCCGCCGTTCTGCATGCATCCATTCTGCGTGAGCAGGCGCGTGCCGCGGCAGAGCCTCCAGCGCAGACGTATACGACAGGGGCTGCGCCGCAGGTCTATGTGCCGCCCGCGCCACGCGCAGCGTTGCCGCAGGAACGACCGGCGCCTCCACCTCCGACACACGGGCAGCCAATGCCGCTGCAGCGCACACCGCTTCCTGATACATCTGTGCCCCCGCCTCCAGCTCCTCCCATAGAACCGGAAGCACCCGCAAAGGAGGACGAGGCGATCATCAAGGCACGTGCACTCCTGCGTGCGGGACGTACGATCGAGCAGGTCGCACGCGAGACGGGGGTCGAGATCGGGGCGCTCCGTCTCATGAAGCAGATGACGCAAAGGGATTGACAAAACGAGAAAAGACCGTTATAATACCATTTGTTCGGGACGTAGCTCAGCTTGGTAGAGCGCTTCCTTGGGGTGGAAGAGGTCGTGAGTTCAAATCTCGTCGTTCCGACCATTTTCAGCATAGGAACCTCCGCGCAGCTTGCGTGGAGGTTTTTTCGCGTAAGGAGGAGGGCTTCTATGAATCTTATTGTCGATGTCGGTGTACTTCAGGTGCTGCTGCTCGCCGTCATGTTCCTCTCCATCATGGTGGAGATCAAGACAGGCGGCCTCGGCGTGGGCGTCCTGCTCGGCATTGTCGCGGCGGCGGTCTTCTGGGGCAGCCAATATACACGGGGACTCGTGGAACTCTATCACATAGCAGTCTTTCTTGCGGGCGTGCTCATGATTATCGTGGAGATCCTGCTGCCGACCGTGGGGCTGCTCGCGGGGCTCGGTGTTGCGGCAATGCTCTACAGCATTGTGCTCGCGCTCGGCGGGGACATCGGCGCACTCGCGGCACTCGGGATCGCGCTCGTGATCTCCGTCGTGCTCTTCATGCTCATTGTCTCGCGTCTGCCGTCGAGCAAACTGTGGAACAAGATCGTTCTGCAGAAGAGCTCGCGCACAGAGGAGGGCTATGTCAGCGCGGCGGAGCAGTCCGAACTTGTAGGGAAAACGGGCGAGGTGCTCACGGAGCTGCGTCCTTCGGGGACGGCACGCATTGACGGCCGCCCCGTGGATGTCATCTCGGAGGGCGCGTATATTCAAAAAGGGAAGCAGATTGTTGTCCTGTCCGTGAACGGCAGCCGCGTCGTCGTGCGCGAGGCATAGCTAGCCATCGGGCAGAAATACTAAGGAGGTACGTATGGGAACTCTGTTTGGAGGAGCATTCCTCATTGTCATCGTCATTCTTGCCGT
>ERZ773069.1488-NODE-1488-length-13515-cov-13.937816_pt1 | contig 13515 bp, 8 predicted proteins | sample MGYA00580619_ERZ773069 | MGnify/ENA primary metagenome ERZ773069 (study PRJEB29015, sample SAMEA2738007) | human oral metagenome | biome: human oral; feature: human-associated habitat; material: dental | place: China | collected 2108 ...
TGACGATGGATGATGATTGTATCATATTCTTTAATTTTATGTAAAATTTGCTTGAAAATTTCCATATGATAACCTCCGCTCTACCTTTTATTCATTGTATCATAAGATGATTATTTTAAAAAGTAAAAGGGAAAAGTAGGGAACTTTAAGAGATTTGAAGTGCAACAATTTGTTCAATGTGTTATAATAAACTGATAGAATTTTTTGGAGGAAATTATGGCTTTAGCAAAAATTGTATTTGCGAGTATGACAGGAAATACAGAAGAAATCGCAGATATTGTAGCTGATAAATTAAAAGAACTTGGTTTAGAAGTAGATATTGATGAATGCACAACGGTTGATGCAGAGGAATTTCTAGAAGCAGATATCGCAATCGTTGCTTCTTATACATACGGTGACGGCGAGTTACCTGATGAAATTGTTGATTTTTATGAAGATTTAGCTAGTCTTGACTTGATTGGAAAGATTTACGGTGTTGTTGGATCAGGCGATACATTTTATGATGAATTTTGTAAGGCAGTAGATGATTTTGACCGCGCTTTTGCAGCGACAGGTGCTGAAAAAGGCGCTGAAAATGTCAAAGTCGATCTATCAGCAGAAGATGAAGATATTGAAAATCTGGAGAAATTCGCTGAAGCATTAGCCGAAAAAGTACGGTAATCATGTAAGAAGGCTGGGAAATTTTCCTAGCCTTTTTTAGCTTAACTTATTCGATTTTAGGCATATATTCTGACATTTCTAATATAGAATAGTATAATAAGAGAAGAGAAATTGTATCAATGGGAGGAATGAGATGACGAAAGAACGAGATTATGCTTTTGGATTTCATGACGATGTGAAGCCTTTGTTCTCGACTGGTAAGGGTCTGACAGAAGAGGTTGTTCGTGAAATTTCTGAAATTAAAAATGAGCCGCAATGGATGTTGGATTATCGCTTGCGTTCTTTAGAATTGTTCCATAAATTGCCCATGCCTGATTTTGGACCAGATTTATCCGGCATACGATTTGATGATATTGTCTATTATCAAAAATTAAGTGGGGATCGGGCTAGAAACTGGGATGAAGTGCCAGATGAAATAAAGAAAACCTTTGAGCGTCTGGGTATTCCTGAAGCGGAACGTCAATTTTTGTCAGGAGCAGTTGCTCAGTATGAATCTGAAGTAGTCTATCACAACATGAAAGAAGAATTTGCCAAGCAAGGCATTATCTTTACCGATACCGACACGGCAGTACAAGAATATCCAGATTTGGTCAAAAAGTACTTTGGAACAGTCATTTCTAATGCAGAGCACAAGTTTTCTGCTTTGAACAGTGCTGTTTGGTCAGGTGGCACATTTATCTATGTTCCTAAAAATGTTCAATGTCAGGTGCCAGTTCAGACCTATTTCCGTATCAATGGAGAGAATGCCGGTCAGTTTGAACGCTCGCTCATTATCGTAGAAGAGGGTGGCTCTATTCAATACATTGAGGGCTGTACAGCGCCGACTTATACGACCAATAGTCTTCATGCTGCAAATGTGGAAATTATTGTCAAAAAAGATGCTTTTTTCCGCTATACAACCATTCAAAACTGGTCAGACAATGTTTATAATCTGGTAACAGAGCGTGGAACGGTTGAAGAAGGCGGTACTTTGGAATGGATTGACGGAAATCTGGGCAGCAAGGTCAATATGAAATACCCCTGCAGCATTTTGAATGGACGCAATGCAAGAACTTCGGTCCTTTCTATGTCCTTTGCTAATTATGGTCAGCATTTGGATGCAGGCTGTAAAGTCTATCACAATGCGCCAAAGACTTCCAGCACATTAATTTCTAAGTCTGTTGCCAAAGGCGGAGGTAAGACAGATTATCGCGGTCAAGTCCGTTTTGGCAAGAACAGTGCTGGTTCAAAGTCTCACATTGAGTGCGACACGATTCTCATGGATGGTGAATCCAGCTCGGATACGATTCCATTTAATGAAATTCACAATTCAAATGTTGCACTTGAACACGAAGCTAAGGTTTCTAAGGTTTCAGAGGATCAGCTTTATTACCTTATGAGCCGCGGTATTAGCGAAGAAGAAGCAACTGCTATGATTATCAATGGCTTTATGGAACCAATCACCAAAGAACTCCCAATGGAGTATGCAGTCGAACTTAATCAGCTCATCAATATGAGCATGGAAGGCTCTGTAGGATAAAAGTAAAAACAGTCGTGAGGCTGTTTTTTCGTGTTCCTGATTGAAATAAAAGAAATAAAAAAGCACCGAATCGGTGCGCACTTTTTAAGTTGAGTACGGACAAAGCCTTATTTTAACTTGCTGTGCTGTTTCGAATGATTCCAACAATGATAGTATACAATATTTTTCTTTAAATGTAAACGTTTTTCTGATAAAATATTAATATACTGAGGAAATTATATTGTTATATGAGAAAACTTAGTGTGAACGATCTGTTTAAAATATATAGTTCTGTGGAAATCTAAGAGATTTGATGTAGTTTTGGAAGCATTCGAAACAACACAGCTCTAAAACTAAGATACAACTTTCTATTAATTCTATCACATTTTTATAGAAATTCATCATTATTTTTGTTGAAAATTTAAAAATATGTGATATAATCAAATCATAAATGATAAAAGTTGTATCTTAAGGAGTTGATTTTGAAGAAAATTAGATTAAAAAAGGACGAACTTGTTATTATAACGGAATTGTTAAAACTTATGAAGGTTCTTGTTGATATAGTTAAGGTTTTCGTTTCATAATTTTATAAGTAGCTTCTAAAGATTTTTATTTTTTGATAAATAACCTTTTCAGCAACTGTGATAAATGAACATTTTAATTTTAGTAACTTAGTTTTAGAGGCTCACGCTCTCAATAATTGCTTTTATATAAAAAATCAATCTTTACATCAGGAGGAAAAAGATGAATCAAAAATATTCTATTGGCCTCGATATCGGCACAAATAGTGTTGGATGGGCTGTTGTTACGGATGACTACAAGGTTCCGGCTAAAAAGATGAAAGTCTTAGGAAATACTGATAAACAATCTATCAAGAAAAATTTACTGGGTGCTCTTTTATTTGATAGTGGCGAAACAGCTGAAGCAACACGCTTGAAACGGACAGCAAGACGTCGATACACACGCCGTAGAAATCGTCTACGCTATTTGCAAGAAATTTTTGCTGAGGAAATGAACAAGGTAGATGAAAACTTCTTTCAACGCTTGGATGATTCTTTTCTTGTAGATGAGGATAAAAGAGGGGAACGTCATCCAATTTTTGGAAATATTGCAGCAGAAGTGAAATATCATGATGATTTTCCAACAATATATCACTTGAGAAAGCACCTAGCCGATATATCCCAAAAGGGTGATTTGCGCTTGGTTTATTTAGCTTTGGCGCATATGATTAAATTCCGTGGGCATTTTCTCATTGAAGGTCAGCTAAAAGCTGAAAACACAAATGTTCAAGCATTATTTAAGGATTTTGTAGAAGTATATGATAAGACAGTTGAAGAAAGTCATTTATCAGAAATAACAGTTGATGCATTAAGTATCCTAACAGAAAAAGTTAGCAAATCTCGTCGTTTAGAAAATCTTATTGCTCATTATCCAGCTGAGAAGAAAAATACTCTATTCGGGAATCTTATTGCTTTATCTTTGGGTTTACAACCCAACTTTAAAACCAATTTCCAATTATCTGAAGATGCTAAATTACAATTTTCTAAAGATACATATGAAGAAGATTTGGAAGGGTTGCTTGGGGAAATCGGAGATGAGTATGCGGACTTGTTTGCATCCGCTAAAAATCTTTATGATGCTATATTGCTGTCAGGGATTTTGACAGTAGATGATAACTCAACAAAAGCACCTTTGTCTGCTTCAATGGTTAAACGCTATAAAGAACACAAAGAAGAATTAGCTGCTTTTAAACGTTTTATAAAGGAAAACCTTCCTAAAAAATACGAGGAAATTTTTAAGGATGATACAAAAAATGGTTATGCAGGCTATGTTGGTGCTGATAAAAAGTTACGAAAAAGAAGTGGGAAATTAGCAACTGAAGAAGAATTTTATAAATACGTGAAGGGGATTTTAAATAAAGTTGAAGGTGCCGATGTATGGTTAGATAAAATTGATCGTGAAGATTTTTTGAGAAAGCAACGGACCTTTGATAATGGCTCCATTCCGCATCAGATTCACCTTCAAGAAATGCATGCTATTTTACGACGTCAGGGGGAACACTATCCATTCTTGAAAGAAAATCAGGATAAGATTGAAAAAATCTTAACGTTTAGAATTCCTTACTATGTTGGTCCTTTGGCACGAAAAGGCAGTCGCTTTGCCTGGGCAGAATATAAGGCGGATGAAAAAATTACGCCATGGAATTTTGATGATATTCTTGATAAAGAAAAATCAGCAGAAAAATTCATCACACGCATGACTTTAAATGATTTGTATTTACCTGAAGAAAAAGTCTTACCCAAACACAGTCTTCTATACGAAACCTTTACCGTTTACAACGAGTTGACCAAAGTTAAGTATGTTAATGAACGGGGTGAAGCTAAATTCTTTGATGCAAATATGAAGCAAGAGATTTTTGACCATGTCTTTAAAGAAAATCGGAAAGTTACGAAAGATAAACTGTTAAATTATTTGAATAAAGAGTTTGAAGAATTTAGAATTGTTAACTTAACTGGATTGGATAAGGAAAATAAAGTCTTTAATTCCAGTCTTGGAACCTACCATGATTTGCGTAAGATTTTAGATAAATCATTCTTAGATAACAAAGAAAATGAACAGATAATTGAGGATATCATTCAAACACTAACTCTATTTGAAGATAGAGAGATGATTCGTCAGCGTCTTCAAAAATATAGTGATATCTTTACTAAGGCTCAATTGAAAAAATTGGAACGCCGTCATTACACTGGTTGGGGACGTTTGTCATACAAGTTAATTAATGGTATCCGAAATAAAGAAAATAAGAAAACAATATTAGACTATCTAATCGATGATGGTTATGCTAATCGTAATTTTATGCAGTTGATTAATGATGATGCTCTTTCTTTTAAAGAAGAAATTGCTAAAGCACAAATCATTGGTGATGTTGATGATATTGCAAATGTGGTGCATGACTTACCTGGCAGTCCTGCTATCAAGAAAGGGATTTTACAAAGTGTCAAAATCGTTGATGAATTAGTCAAAGTCATGGGGCATAACCCTGCTAATATTATCATAGAGATGGCACGGGAAAATCAGACGACAGATAGGGGACGTAGAAATTCACAGCAACGTCTTAAATTATTACAAGATTCATTGAAGAATTTGGACAATCCTGTAAATATTAAGAATGTGGAAAATCAGCAACTTCAAAATGATCGATTATTCTTGTACTATATCCAAAATGGCAAAGATATGTATACAGGAGAAACTTTAGATATTAACAATCTAAGTCAATATGATATTGATCACATTATTCCGCAAGCCTATATTAAAGACGATTCTTTTGATAATCGAGTTTTAACGAGTTCTTCCGAAAATCGTGGCAAGTCTGATAATGTTCCCAGCATAGAAGTAGTTTGTGCTAGGAAAGCGGATTGGATGCGATTGCGTAAAGCTAGTCTAATTTCTCAACGCAAATTTGATAATTTAACCAAAGCAGAACGAGGTGGCTTGATTGAAGAGGATAAAGCAGGATTTATCAAGCGACAATTAGTTGAGACAAGACAAATTACTAAGCATGTTGCACAAATTTTAGATGAGCGGTTTAATACAGAATTTGACGGGAATAAAAGACGTATTCGCAATGTAAAAATTATTACCTTGAAGTCTAATCTTGTATCAAATTTCCGTAAAGAATTTGAACTCTATAAAGTTCGTGAAATTAATGATTATCACCACGCTCATGATGCATATCTGAATGCCGTTGTTGGAAATGCTTTATTGCTCAAATACCCTCAGCTTGAACCAGAATTTGTTTATGGTGAATACCCTAAATACAATAGTTACCGTTCAAGAAAATCTGCTACTGAAAAAGTTCTTTTTTATTCAAATATTCTTCGTTTCTTTAAAAAAGAAGATATCCAAACTAATGAGGATGGGGAGATTGCATGGAATAAAGAAAAACATATTAAAATCCTAAGAAAAGTCTTATCATACCCGCAAGTAAATATTGTGAAGAAGACAGAAGAGCAGACAGGAGGTTTTTCTAAAGAATCCATTCTTCCTAAGGGGGAATCTGATAAATTGATTCCGAGAAAGACAAAGAATAGTTATTGGAATCCGCAGAAATATGGTGGCTTTGACAGTCCGGTTGTGGCTTATTCTATTCTGGTATTTGCTGATGTAGAAAAAGGGAAATCAAAGAAGCTGAGGAAAGTCCAAGATATAGTAGGGATTACCATAATGGAAAAGAAGCGATTTGAGAAGAATCCAGTTGATTTTCTTGAACAAAGAGGTTATCGAAATGTCCGGTTGGAAAAAATTATAAAATTACCGAAATACAGTCTTTTTGAATTAGAAAATAAACGCAGAAGGTTGCTAGCTAGCGCAAGAGAGCTTCAAAAAGGAAATGAGTTAGTGATTCCTCAGCGCTTTACAACTTTACTTTACCATTCTTATCGAATTGAAAAAGACTATGAACCTGAACACAAAGAGTATGTTGAGAAACATAAAGATGAATTCAAGGAGCTTCTTGAATATATATCAGTATTCTCAAGAGAGTATGTATTGGCGGATAACAACTTAACAAAAATCGAGATGCTTTTTTCTAAAAATAAAGATGCAGAAGTATCAAATTTGGCTAAATCTTTTATCAGTTTATTGACGTTTACAGCGTTTGGGGCGCCAGCAGCTTTTAACTTTTTTGGTGAGAACATTGATCGTAAAAGGTATACTTCCGTTACAGAATGTTTAAATGCTATCCTCATCCACCAATCCATCACGGGTCTTTATGAAACACGGATTGACTTGAGCAAGTTAGGAGAAGATTAATGGGGTGGAGAACAGTTGTTGTAAATACACATTCAAAACTTTCCTACAAGAATAATCACTTAATCTTCAAGGATGTCTCTCGGACAGAATTGATTCATCTGTCCGAGGTGGATATCTTGTTGTTGGAGACAACTGATATTGTGCTGTCAACCATGCTGATTAAGCGGCTGGTTGATGAGAATATTTTAGTTATTTTTTGTGATGATAAGCGTTTGCCAACAGCCATGCTGATGCCCTACTATGCACGTCACGATTCCAGTTTGCAGCTGAGTAATCAAATCACTTGGTCAGAAGATGTCAAGGCAGAAGTCTGGACGACAATCATTGCACAGAAGATTCTGAATCAAGCGATGTACCTTGGAGATTGTGGTTTCTTTGAAAAATCACAGTCTGTCATTGGTTTGTATAATGGGTTGGAGCTGTTTGATCCTAGTAACCGCGAAGGACACGCGGCTCGGATTTACTTTAATACATTATTTGGAAATGATTTTTCAAGGGAACAAGATAATGATATTAATGCTGCTCTTGATTACGGATACACCTTGATACTAAGTATGTTTGCTCGGGAAGTAGTGGTTTGTGGATGTATGACTCAGTTTGGGCTGAAACATGCCAATCAGTTTAATCAATTTAATCTGGCAAGTGATGTAATGGAGCCGTTTCGCCCAATTATTGATAGGATTGTTTACGAAAACAGGAACAATGACTTTGTGAAAATTAAGAGAGAGTTGTTTACTATTTTTTCTGATACTTTTCTCTATAATGGGAAAGAAATGTATTTATCTAACATTGTCAGTGATTACACTAAAAAAGTGATAAAGACATTGAATCAAACTGGGAAAGGAGTTCCTGAATTTAGGATATGAGTTATCGATATATGCGAATGATTTTAATGTTTGATATGCCGGTTGAAACTGCAGAGGAGCGTAAAGCTTATCGAAAATTTAGGAAATTCTTGATTAAAGAAGGGTTCATTATGCACCAGTTTTCAGTATACAGTAAGCTGCTTTTGAATAGCTCTGCCAACAATGCCATGCTTGAGCGGTTAAAAATTAATAATCCTAAGAAGGGAAGTATCACCCTTTTAACGGTAACAGAAAAGCAATTTTCTCGCATGATTTACTTGAATGGAGAAAAGGATACCAGCATAGCTAATTCAGATGCGAGGTTAGTATTTCTAGGAGAGGATTTTACAGATGAAAATTAATTTTCCGATTCTGGACGAACCGATTGAAATTAAACAGGCTACTTTCCTTATTTTAGAGGAACAGCTGATATTTTCTGATGTTGTCAAACACCTATATCACTATTCGGAAGAAGATGAGTTAAAATTATTTGATAACAAGATGAAATCCTTGAAAGAATCCGAGTTATTGCTTATCACAGATATTTTAGGCTACAATATTAACTCACCGGCAATGTTAAAACTGATTCGTGCGGATTTGGAAAAACAGTTGAATGAAAAGCCTGAAGTGAAATCTATGTTAGAAAAATTAGTTGCAACTATTACAGAACTAATTGCTTTTGAATGTTTAGAAAACGAGCTGGATTTAGAGTATGATGAAATAACAATTTTGGAATTGATTGATGCTTTAGGTGTAAAAATTGAAACACTGAGTGACACTGTCTTTGAGAAAAGCTTAGAGATTGTTCAGGTGTTTAAATATATTTCTAAAAAGAAACTGCTTGTCTTTGTGAATGTGTCATGTTATCTGTCTGAACATGAACTAGCTAAATTGGTAGAATATATTCAACTTCATAATATAAATGTACTGTTTGTTGAACCAAGAAAAGTATACGACTTCCCTCAATATGTAGTGGATGAGGACTATTTCTTATCTTGTGAGAATATGGTATAATATTAATAAATATAAGGAATCATTTGAGCTGAAGTCTAGCTGGGACGAATGGCGCGATTACGAAATTTCGAGACAAAAATTGGTCCACGAGGTTTTAGAGCTGTGCTGTTTCGAATGGTTCCAAAACAGTTATTGCTGCCCTTGGTGCTTCCGTAGTGTTTTAGAGCTGTGCTGTTTCGAATGGTTCCAAAACCGTTGTTAGATCTGTATCAACAATCCATGTGTTTTAGAGCTGTGCTGTTTCGAATGGTTCCAAAACCATAAAGGAGAAGAAGCAGTTAATGATATTGTTTTAGAGCTGTGCTGTTTCGAATGGTTCCAAAACTGCAGATGGATACCGTTGGCTATCTTATATGTTTTAGAGCTGTGCTGTTTCGAATGGTTCCAAAACAATTTCGTCAAGTTCTTTGTCGTCTTCTTGGTTTTAGAGCTGTGCTGTTTCGAATGGTTCCAAAACATAGTATTATAGCAACTATCAAATCTCTTGGTTTTAGAGCTGTGCTGTTTCGAATGGTTCCAAAACATTTACCTGAACAAACCTATCAATTATACTGTTTTAGAGCTGTGCTGTTTCGAATGGTTCCAAAACTTGTGGTCATTATCTTACACCGTTTGTTATGTTTTAGAGCTGTGCTGTTTCGAATGGTTCCAAAACTCGGGAGGGAGCAAAACAAATAGCGTATCAGTTTTAGAGCTGTGCTGTTTCGAATGGTTCCAAAACTGTGATATTGAAAGCAATAATGGCGGGCGTGTTTTAGAGCTGTGCTGTTTCGAATGGTTCCAAAACCACAATCAGAACTTGAAGAATTGAATGTTTGTTTTAGAGCTGTGCTGTTTCGAATGGTTCCAAAACAGACGTGACCATCAGCTTTTACGCAAAAGCGTTTTAGAGCTGTGCTGTTTCGAATGGTTCCAAAACGCTCTAAACGTTTCTTTGTTCCATTTCCCGGTTTTAGAGCTGTGCTGTTTCGAATGGTTCCAAAACGCCACTAGCCGTCTTAAAGCTAGGATTGTCGTTTTAGAGCTGTGCTGTTTCGAATGGTTCCAAAACTTGGTGACGGACTACACGCTTATGCAATTGTTTTAGAGCTGTGCTGTTTCGAATGGTTCCAAAACTCGTGTGGCTCGCCGTAATATACAAGTCAAGTTTTAGAGCTGTGCTGTTTCGAATGGTTCCAAAACGTCGCTGATTGCCCCACCTGTCAACGATATGTTTTAGAGCTGTGCTGTTTCGAATGGTTCCAAAACTATATTTACTGATGATGTTTCTACTGTATAGTTTTAGAGCTGTGCTGTTTCGAATGGTTCCAAAACGAAACACATTAACGCATTGATAAAAGATACGTTTTAGAGCTGTGCTGTTTCGAATGGTTCCAAAACAAAGATGTGAGCAATACTTGCATAGTTGAAGTTTTAGAGCTGTGCTGTTTCGAATGGTTCCAAAACTTTGAAAATGTTTGATTTTCTGATTGCCCAGTTTTAGAGCTGTGCTGTTTCGAATGGTTCCAAAACATATCTAATCGTTTTTATAAATCGTCCACTGTTTTAGAGCTGTGCTGTTTCGAATGGTTCCAAAACACAATACATTTTAATCATAGGGCTTGCAAATTTTTCCAATCGTGTTATAATACTTTTTAGAGACATATCACCTACAGGAAATCTTTCAGAGAGCGTGTGGAGCTGGGAATCACGCAGAGGATGTAGCTGGGACTACTCGATTTATTTTTATGCAAACATAAAACGGTGGCTACGTTAGAGCCAATCAGAGGTGTCAACAAACTTTTTTGTTGTACATGAATGAAGGTGGAACCACGTTGCGACGTCCTTTTAGGATTGTCGCTTTTTATTTTGTCGGAAGGAGGAAGAGTTATGCTCTATATGATTGGTGGATCGCCTTGCAGTGGGAAGTCAACAATTGCCTCCCTTCTTACTCAGCAGTATGGGCTGCTTCATATCAAGTTAGATGATTTGACAGACCAGATGATGGATCAAGCAAGAGCGAACGCAAAGCCGATTTCCCTTCTGAGACAGGACAGAAGTCCGGATCAAATCTGGCTGAGACATCCAGAGGAGATGGCAGATGAAGAATGGCGTTTTTATGAGGAGATTTTTCCTTATGTAGCGTCTTACTTGCTAGAACACCAAGAGAAGCCACTTTTGGTGGAGGGAGCAGGGCTGTTGCCTCACTTGGTAAAAAGCCTAGACGGACCAGCGGTTTCCTATCTATGCTTGACTCCGACAGCTGATTTTCAGACAAAGCATTATCAGCAGAGAGAATGGGTTCCCTATGTTTTAGAGGACACATCCAATCCCGAGCAAGCTTTTGAAAACTGGATGCAGCGGGACATTCTTTTTGCCCAAATGGTGCGGAAGGAAGCAAAAAAATTAGGCTATCCTAGCCTTATGACAGACGGCAGTCGATCGGAAAAGGAGACTGCGGAAGAGATTGCTCGGCTCTTAAAATTGCCCAATACAAATAAAATAGATATTAAAGGAGAAAACTATGATTAAGATTACTTTCCCAGATGGCGCTGTTCGTGAATATGAATCAGGCAGCACGACTTTTGACATTGCCCAATCTATCAGCAATTCCTTGGCAAAGAAAGCCTTGGCTGGTAAATTCAACGGCAAACTCATAGATACCACTCGCCCTATCACAGAAGATGGTAGCATCGAAATTGTCACACCTGACCATGAAGACGCCCTGCCTATCTTGCGTCACTCTGCTGCTCACCTCTTTGCCCAAGCCGCTCGTCGTCTTTTCCCAGACATTCACTTGGGAGTTGGTCCAGCTATTCAGGACGGATTTTACTATGATACGGACAATGCTGCTGGTCAGATTTCCAACGAAGATTTGCCTCGTATCGAAGAAGAAATGAAGAAGATTGTCAAGGAGAATTTCCCGTCAATTCGCGAAGAAGTGACAAAAGATCAGGCACGAGAAATTTTCAAGAATGATCCTTACAAGTTGGAATTGATTGAGGAACATTCAGAAGACGAAGGAGGGCTTACAATCTACCGTCAAGGAGAATATGTGGATCTCTGTCGTGGACCTCATGTACCGTCAACTGGGCGTATTCAAATTTTCCATTTGTTAAATGTAGCGGGTGCATACTGGCGTGGGAATAGCGACAATGCTATGATGCAACGGATCTATGGAACAGCTTGGTTTGATAAGAAAGACCTAAAAAACTATCTCCAAATGCGTGAAGAAGCGAAGGAACGTGACCACCGTAAGCTCGGTAAAGAGTTGGATCTTTTCATGATTTCTCCTGAAGTTGGGCAAGGTCTTCCATTTTGGCTTCCAGATGGTGCGACTATTCGTCGTATCGTAGAGCGCTATATTACAGACCGTGAGGTCAATGACGGCTACCAACACGTTTATACGCCACCGCTTGCAAGTGTGGATTTATACAAAACTTCTGGTCACTGGGAACATTACCAAGAAGATATGTTCCCGCCAATGGATATGGGAGACGGTGAACAATTTGTTCTTCGTCCAATGAATTGCCCACACCATATTGAGGTTTATAAAAACCATGTTCATTCTTATCGTGAGTTACCTATTCGTATTGCGGAACTTGGTATGATGCATCGCTTTGAAAAATCAGGTGCACTTTCAGGACTCCAACGTGTTCGTGAAATGACTCTAAACGATTCTCACTTATTTGTCATGCCAGAGCAAATTCAAGAAGAATTTAAACATGTGCTGGATTTGATGATTGACGTTTACAAAGACTTCAACATCACCGATTATCGTTTCCGTCTGTCTTATCGTGACCCGAATGACAAACATAAATATTTTGATAATGATGAAATGTGGGAAAATGCTCAACGCATGTTAAAAGGAGCAATGGATGACTTAGGTTTGGACTACTTTGAGGCAGAAGGCGAAGCTGCTTTCTACGGTCCTAAATTGGATGTCCAAGTAAAAACGGCTCTTGGAAATGAAGAAACCCTTTCCACTATTCAATTGGACTTCTTGCTACCAGAACGTTTCGACCTTCATTATGTTGGAGCAGACGGTGAAGAGCATCGTCCAGTCATGATTCACCGTGGTATTGTGTCTACTATGGAGCGCTTTATTGCTTACTTGATTGAAACATACAAAGGTGCTTTCCCAACTTGGCTTGCTCCTCATCAAGTGACAGTCATTCCGATTTCTAATGAAGCACATGCTGACTATGCTTGGAAAGTGGCGAAAGAATTGCGCAATCGTGGTGTCCGCGTGGATGTCGATGAGCGTAATGAAAAAATGCAATACAAGATTCGGCAAAGTCAAACCCACAAAGTTCCTTACCAATTGATTGTAGGGGACAAGGAACAAGCAGACGGTACGGTGAATGTTCGTCGTTATGGTCAAAAACAAACGCATACAGAAACAATTGCAGAATTTGTAGACCATATTTTGGCTGATATTGCTAGAAAATCACGCATAGATGATAAGGACAACTAAGCTAAAAAGTAGATGATAGGTTGCAATGATGACATGACTGGTTATAAAGATATGCAATAGAACATCATAGTCTGTATGCTGTCATCTCACTTTACAATCTTTCAATTTCTGAGCTTAAGCTAGAAAAGATATAAATCAAAAACCCTATTTCTAAAAGGAATTTTCCCGATTAGAAATAGAGTTTTTTAGTTTACAATCGCCAAGCATCGTAATCAAAGGTTTGTAAAATC
>ERZ773069.1490-NODE-1490-length-13515-cov-5.150000_pt1 | contig 13515 bp, 4 predicted proteins | sample MGYA00580619_ERZ773069 | MGnify/ENA primary metagenome ERZ773069 (study PRJEB29015, sample SAMEA2738007) | human oral metagenome | biome: human oral; feature: human-associated habitat; material: dental | place: China | collected 2108 ...
GATCAATGTGCTTGGAATCAATCTTATAAGTATATTCGTAGTGTTCGCATTGCTTTACTGGGTAGGTATGGCAAGAATTGTCCGTGGACAGATACTTGTATTAAAAGAGCAGGAGTATGTAACAGCTGCAAGAGCACTTGGTGCAAAGAGCGGTCAGATTATCAGAAAACACTTGCTTACAAATACTATCGGTACATTGATTGTTACAACTACATTGCAAATACCTTCTGCTATCTTTACAGAAAGTTATTTGTCATTTTTGGGACTTGGTGTGGCTGTTCCTATGCCGTCTCTCGGTTCACTTGCTTCCGATGCAATAACAGGATTGCAGTCGTATCCACATCTTTTGTTCGCACCGGCAATACTTATCAGTTTGATAATACTTAGTCTTAACCTTTTGGGAGACGGACTCCGTGATGCATTTGACCCTAAGTTAAAGAATTAAGGAGAGATATATGAAACACGCTAGATTTTTCAAACAGGGTGTTATAGGTAGTGCGTTGCCTTTTTTTAGGTTAATGTACATATATGCGTTGCTCATATGTGCGTTTTTTTTGTTGTCTAAAACAACGGCTTATGCAGCCACAGGATTTAGAGTTACATTTACCGCTCATATGTATGGAAAGGGTTATACCGACTGGGTATCTGACGATACTAATTTATCTCAGGAAGGTTCATATCCTACAGGGCTTAAGGCTATAGTATACAATCTTCCCAAGGGAGTAAAAGGTTCGGTAAGATATCAGGCTTCCTATGACGGAAGTACATGGTCAAACTGGGCTGTGGACGGTGAACTTATGGGAGATATTGCTTCCAATAAGAAGTTCAAAGCTCTAAAGCTTGAGCTTCAGGGAGATATAACCACAACCTATGATGTTTATTTTAAGATTTTATCCAAGGGCGAATGGAGTAAGTGGTATAAGGACGGAGAGGCGGCTGTTGCTGCCGATTATATAGACGGTATCAACTTATCTGTAAGAGCCAAAGGAAAGCCCGAGCCGGGAGAAAAGATGGACCTAAGTGATGTCGATGTATCAGGTATAGATCCATCAAAACCTATGGTAGCGCTTACCTTTGATGACGGGCCCAATGCGGAGGCTACAAACAGAATTCTTGATTCTTTGGAAGCTGTAGGCGGTAAAGCTACATTTTTCGTGGTGGGTACAAGGGTTACAGGCAAGAATTTGGAGGCGCTTAAGAGGGCGGCGTCAAGCGGTATGGAGATAGGTAATCATACCTATGCCCATGCCTACCTTACAAAACAAACCAAGGAAGAAAGACTTCAGGCTATGAAGAAAGTTAATGATATTGTTTTTGAGAACACAGGACAAAAGGTCAGGAATTTCAGACCGCCGGGTGGACTGTATAATGATGAGATCTTAGGCGAAATAGAGTCCTATGATATGGCAGTTGCTTTGTGGGCTATAGATACGCTGGATTGGAAGCATAAAAACCCCGAAAAGACCACCACCAGTATTTTGGACAGTGTTAAGGACGGAGATATAGTTCTTATGCATGACTTGTTTGTACCTACAGCTACAGCAGCTGAGAAGGTTATACCGGAACTTCATAAAAGAGGTTTCCAACTGGTTACCGTATCTCAACTTGCAAAGCTTAGGGGAGGACTTGAGACCGGAAAGGTGTATTCTTCTTTTAGGAAGTAGGACAGCGCCGACATTCGTATCCGTTTGACTGATATATAGCAGTTAAATATTTTTAGTTTTTTGACGAATATGAATTACCCGGTAAAACTGTAATACTTAAAATGTGTTATAGTAGAATGTGTGCAAGTAATCATAAAAAGCGTTGCGGGCTTTGCCGGCAGCGCTTTTTTAATACCTCTGTTCTGCCTGCACTGACTTTAGTACATATATACTGTATTGACAGAGGTTTTCATAAACATTAAAATTTAAAAGTTAAGTTAATTAGGTAATGCTAACTGCACACAAGAGTTAGGAGAGGCTAACTTTTTGTTTTTGCATAAAGTAGTCTTTTTCTGTAAATTATTATATTTTTCAGGAGGTTTTTTACAGATGAAAAAGTCAGTACATAAGACTTTTATATATATGCTTGCATTTAGTATGATATTTTCAAATGCGGCATATGTAAGTTATGCCGATACAGTGACTTTTGGCGGCTCATGGAAGCTTGAAAACGAGCACTGGAGGTATTACGGCAGTGATAATAAAGCAAAGAGTGGTTGGATAAAAGACAAAGATAACTGGTACTATCTTGATAAAGAAAGTAAAGATATGAAAACCGGATGGTTTCAGGATGAGAGCGGTGCATGGTACTTTTTAAGTACGGAGAACGGTGCGAATAACGGAAAGATGCTTAGCGGCTGGCAGTGGATAGACGGTAAGGCATACTTTTTCAACAATACTGATAACAAAGCTGCAGGACAAATGCTTTTTGCAACTGTTACCCCTGACGGTTATAAATTAAATTCAGACGGTCAATGGATAGATGACAATGGAAATGCAATAATAGACAATACCAAAGGTCTTTCATCAAAAGCAAAGCCTGATGTAAAAGTTACAAGCAGGGGCTTAAGTAGAGGTTCATCAAGTGGCAAAACTTCAGGCGGTGGAACAGGTGGAGGTTCATCAAGTGGAGGAATCTCAGGAGGCGACTCAGGTGGAGGTTCATCAAGTGGAGGAATCTTAGGCGGCGGCACATCAGGTGGAGAAAACTCAAGCGGCGCTGCATCAGGTGCCGGTTCATTAAGTAGTGACTCTTTAAACAAGGGTCTGCCCAATACACTTACAGAGCAAGGTGGCAATAATAAAACGGCAGAAGAAAAAAATATAGGTGATGATAGCAGCAAAGAAGCCGATAACCAAAGTCATAGTACAGAAAGTCATGATGATAAAAGTCATGAAAATAAGGCAAGCAAAAGTAATGCCGACACTGATAATGGAAATACTCAAAAAGAGTCTGATAAGAAAGAACAGGAACAACATCCCGTAATAGTTTCATATATAGCCTTGGCTGATATAAATGTAAAATTTGTGGATGAAAACCCGTCTTCTTATATAGATGTCTTACCAAGGTCGGTTACCTACAGACTAAGTAACGGCAAGAAGGTGGCGCTTAAGATAATTAATTGGAGCTTTGATGGAGTACCTGCACAGGATGCAAGCTTAATTGCAAGACCTACAGTACTTTTAGACTCTTCCAGAGAGTATCTTAGGGCATCCTTGGAAACTGTTGATGTAAGTTTAAGAGTGAATTTTAAAAAGCCCGATGATAATAAGGGAAATAATGACGATGGGGAGTCGAAAAAAGATCCAAATAAGCCGGATCAGAGTGCCACATTGACCGGATATGAGCCTTTTGAAGATATTACACTTGATTATAAGGATAAACTTAGCTCTTCCTATAAGGATAAACTCCCTAAAAAGGTTGTGTATAAATTAAGTGATAATTCAAAGATAGAGCTTAATATAGATAGTTGGAGTTTCGAGCAGACCCCAAATGAAGGACTTTTGACAAGAGCCAGAGCAATCATACTTAATATACCGGCGGAGTACAACAACTGGGCGGAGGATATAGAGTCGATGCCGGCTTATATTAATGTAAAGTTTAAGGAGGTACAGGTTACAGGTGCGGAAGTAAAACTTACATGGGATCATGAAGGAGTTAAAAGGTACGGAAGTATGGAGTACAGCTACAGGTATGATGAAAAGCCTGTAATAAGCATGGAAAACTACACAAAAGACGGCAGTGATATAAAGGTGACGGCATATTTGATACCTAATAAAACCCTTACTGTGGGAGAGGGGCTAAGTTATGATGCTCAGAGTAAGAAATTTAGTATAGATACGGACACCATACTTGCAGACGGATTTAGAGACAGCGTAAGGGTTGAGGTGAAAGTGGGCGAAAAGACTTTCCCTGTTTATATAAAATACAGCACTGATAAAAAAGCAAAGTTTGAAGGCTCTTATTCAGATGAGCGTATTGAATACGATTCGGTTTCAAGAAAAAAAGATACCCTAAAAGAAATAACATTTACCAATGTGGATCCGAGTGAGTATGCGAATATAAAGTTTACAACAGCTTCAGGTGAAGACTTATCGGAGGCGGTAAAACTTATAGAGGATGAGGGGAAGCTTAAAATTAAATTCATAGTGAACAAGTTAAAACCTTATACGCTGTCCAATGTCTACAAGCAGGAATTTGTAAGTGTTGTTATGAAGTTAAGGGGACTTAAAACTGCCAATATAAAACTGACATTTGCTGCAAGACCCTCATTGAAACTTGACAAAGATAATGGTTATTATGCCAAACTAGATCCGGTTCTTACATTAAGAAACTTTGATGAGGTAGATGAGAATAACTTAAAGGTATATTACTATGTGGGAACTAAAGCAGAGGGCAATGCTACCGAACTTGTAAAAAACTCTGATTATCATTTTGATAGCACAAAAAAACAAATTACTATAAAAAGTTTAAGCCTGCTTAAAAGCAGTTTGCTTACAGTCGACAAGGACTATGTGCTTAAAGTTGTGTATGAAGATGATGAGGCAAGCATAGGTATAAAGTATAAAAAAGATAAAAAACTTAGTGTGGCGGAGTCAAAAAAGACAAATCCTTATGCCAAGGCTGTGCTAAGGTTTAGCGGAGTTGACTCCTCGGACATAATTAATAACACAACTGTAGGTATATATCACAAAACAAAAAAGATAGCAGGGACAAAGGCTATTACCACAGGTGCTTCGGCAACCGACTTTAGGGTGGAAATACCTTACACTCAGGTTAAGGAATTTATTGTCAATAATAAGCTTATGCTGACTCTTAAAATAGAAGGCATAGACGATTTAGACTTTGAAGTGGAGTATGCCGATATAGACGATGTGGGTGTGGCTGTACCTTTAGAGATCACTAAAGATAAACATGATGAAGATTTTAAGAACAAACAGGACGGTCTGACTGTATTTTATAAAGGCGGAGCAGTGTACCTTACATCCAAGGCAAGGTCCATAAAAGAAGCCGAGTGGAAGTCTATGGGAGTTAATATAAGGAAAAAAGGTGCTGCAGATGAGGATGCCATAGAGCTTTCGGTAAATGAGGTCATTAAAGATTTATATAAAACCCCCGAGGAAATCAAAGGAGTAAGCCTTGAAGCCCTGTATTCACACTCAGCTAAGCTCGGGGTTATAGAAAAAGACGCAGAAGGAAAATGGCCTGTATATACACTGACCTTTTACTTGGATGGATATAAGAAGACGGAAGTAGACATAGTACTTTCAAGTGAGTATCAATATTAAATAAATTATTAAAGGGTAAATATGAAGAAATCAAAGAAGATATTAAGTATAGCCTTGGCAGCGGTTATATTAACGGCAAATATACCTTTTTCAACCGGTATAACAAGTTATGCGGCGTATTCGACACAGCAGTCTAAGGATATAGGCTATCTTGAAGAACTTTTGAAGGGAAAGAATGCGCCTTATGATGTAATGATAAAATTCAGTAATGAAGGAACGGACACCTCCTTATCACTGCAGGAAAAGGCTGATATGGTACAAAAAGAGGCACTTGCCATTATAGAAGAGGCAGTTAAGAAGCAGGAAGTGAAAGAGTACGAATCCTTCTATATATCCAATGCCATACATATAGTAACAGCTTCCAAGGAACTTTTGGAGAAACTTGCAAAACTTGACTCTGTAGAAAAAATTACCGAAAATTCCAAGGTTGAGCTTATAAATCCGGTGGAAAAAGAGAAAAAAAGAAGAACAAAAAGGGATACGATATATACCCCTGATGAAAGAGATATAGAGTGGGGTGTCATAGATGTTCATGCGGATAAGGTTTGGGAAGAGTTCGGTATAGACGGCAGCGGTATAACTGTAGGTATCATAGATACCGGAGTTAATTACAATATACCGGCAATCAAAAAATCATTTCTTGACTATGACAGCACAAGTGGAACAGTTATAAATAAGGTTGACGACCCTTCCACCAAAAAGTGGGAGGGAGCATCATATAGAGATTTTGTGGATAATACTGCATATCCGGAAAATTCCGAGGTCAATGATCACGGTACTCATGTGGCAGGAACCATACTGGGTCAGCAGTCAAACAGTGTAAACCGTATAGGAGTGGCTCCGGGGGCAAAGTTTATAAGCGCCAGAGCCATAGGACCTGAGGGTGGAGAGGTTTCGGATCTTCTTGCAGCCGCACAGTGGATGCTTGAGATGAAACCGGATGTTATTAACAACTCATGGGGCGGTCCGAATGATAATGATGAGTGGTTTAAGGATATAATAAATGCGTGGAACTCGGCAGGTATAGTTCCTGTATTTGCTGCGGGCAATACCTCATCCGGGGTGCCGGGACCGGGAAGTATCTCAAATCCGGGCAACTACCTTGATGTAATATCGGTAGCGGCGGTAGACCATAACAAGCAAATAGGCAGGTTCTCAAACAAAGGACCTTCCGCATTTGACTCGGGCAAATCAATAATAAAGCCTGAGATCTCCGCTCCGGGAGTACAGGTGCGTTCAGTAGATGCAAGGGGCAATTATGTAAGCTGGAACGGTACCAGTATGGCAACTCCTCATGTTGTGGGAGTAATAGCGCTAATCAAGGAAGCGGCAAAAAAAGCAGGCAAGGAAGAAGAGTACGACAGCCTTGACGAGATAAGAAATCTTATTACTTCCACAGCGGAGCCGCTGTCGGATAATACTTATACACAAAGCCCGAATATGGCATACGGTTACGGTCTTATCAATGCTTATGATGCCGTAGCCAAGATAATGGAAGACAGAACGCAGGGCGAAATAAGCGGTGTGGTACTAAAAGACGGGGCTGATAAAAGAGCACCGAATCTTGAGATAAATATTCAGGATGAGGCATATATAGGCAGAAAATTGAAGGTTGAAGCCAAGGTGGATGATGATGTATCCATAAGAGAGGTCAAGCTGTCTTATTATATAGGAGACGATCCGCAAACTGCAGTGGAGCATGAACTTAATCTAACCAAGGGTGTGCAAAATGACGGAACCTATTCTTACAGCATAGAGGCGGATAAGTTAAGTAAAGGAACGCTGCATCTAAGCTTAAGTGCAAAAGATTATGCACAAAATACAGTAACAAAGCAAAAGGATGTTGAAATAAAAGCCGGAATGACACTGCCTTGGGAGTCCGACTTGGAGCAGGCAAGCTCGCTTAACGGATTTATGCTTGAAGGTACATGGGAGGTTTCGGGAAGGAAATCAAGTGCCGAGCCTGAACTGCCCGGAGGACTTAATGGGTCGGCAAATACTACCTATGTAGGAACAAATGCCGGAAGGGGAGTATTTGAAAAGAGGGTGAACAGCTATCTGTATCTGCCCCCTGTAGATTTAAGTACGGTTACGGGCAATCCGTCACTTAGTGTGGATATGTATAACGGATTTACCGGGCTCAGTTATGCCAAACTGCAAGCCTCATTTAGCGGAGATGAAAATGATTGGGAAGATATCTACCAAGTGGTATTAAGACCTGATATTACTACAAGAAACTGGGTACATAACACATATTCTTTAGCTAAGTATACAGGAAATGCAAAACCTTTGCAGCTTAGATTTTATTTCTACGGGCATAATACGGATGAGGGTGCAGGCTGGTATCTTGATAACTTTTCCATAAAGCAGCAGGAAGATACTCCGCCGGCACAGGTTCAGGCACTTAGGGCAAGTATAGGACAAAAAGGAGTAAACTTAAGCTTTGTGGCAAATGAAGAGACGGATATGTTAAGTTACTCTATAGAAAGAAAAGAAGAGGGTGCGGCTACATTTGCCCAAATAGCTACTATACAGCAGAACTTATCCGACTTTACATTTATTAATAAAAATGAAGATCCTACAAGACCAAGCTCCCATTACCGAGTAAATTATTATGATAAGGGGCTTGCTCCGGGTAAAAAATACATTTACCGTGTGAGAGCCTTGGATAAGTCGGGTAATTACTCGGAGTATTCAAAAGAGCTTAATGTGGACTACAGCTCCTATGAAGAAACCGTCTTTTATGATTTTGAAGCCGATAACGGAGGCTTTACGACCGGAGTTTTAAGCGGAAATATCAATGATTGGCAATGGGGTAAGCCCATGCGACCGGCTGACGGTGATTATACAAAGTTACTTCCAAGAGAGACTTGGGAGGGGCTTGAAAAGAACTCTACCAAGGTCTGGGGTACAAATCTGAACGGAAAGTTTAGGAAAAATCAGGACTCTTATATACAGATGCCCTCAGTTACGGTAAAGGATGGCGATTACCTGTACTTTGACTCCTTTAATGCTCAAATGAGTCTGGACACTGCACTAAGCCTTACAGTTGAGATAAAGGAAAAGAATAAAAATACATGGTCTTTGCTGGTATCAAGAGAAAGCATTATGGATGATAATCAAATAAGAGTGTGGCAGCAGATCGGAGCGGATCTTTCTGCATACAAGGGTAAGAGCGTTGATATAAGATTCCACATAAATGTAGGAAGAAATATCTACATAGATTCCTATAACATCGGTTGGTATATAGACAATGTGGTAGTGGGCGATAAGGAGCAGAAGTTTAAGACCGACAGGCTGAGAGTATTTACAAATGAGGAAGCAAGCCCAAGCAACGCCTCTTTTTTGGCTACAGACTCCGATGCAACAACAGAATATAAAGAAGAGGCAAATGCAGAGCCGGGTTTAAACACTGCTTCAAGTATAGAACTTGATGTGGGGGCAGGTACAGGCTATTATACCGCCGGCTCGGTGCCTATTCCGGGAGGCTTTCCAAGTAACTCTTATATACCTTTAAGGGCAAAGGTCAAGGTCTTGGATACCGGAAAGTATACCTATGCCAGTGACATTGACGGCTCATTTAATATAAATCATGCAATTAATAAGTCGGATAAAAAATACAGACTTGAGTTTTCGGCTTACGGCTATGAAAGCAAAATAGTGGAAGTTGATTTGAGTCAAGGCACTCATAAGGTAAATATACCTACAGTAGTACTAAATAAAGCAAAGTCCGCAAGTATTAAAGGTAGGGTAAAAGATGAAGCCGGCAATGCTTTGGAAGGTGTTAATATACGCTTGGTGGAAGATGATCTGGTGCCGGTAATAAGTACGGATGTCGGCGGAAATTATGTAAACTCTTCCATATATGAGGGTAAGTATACCTTCAGATTTTATAAAGAGGGCTACTACAGTGTAGAAAAAGAAATAACTTTAAGCGCAGGTGACAATGTACTTGATGAGGTGAAGTTAAGACCGTTTGGAAACTTAAGTAGCGAAAAGCTTGATTATGGCTATAATGTAAAGCCCGGTACTGACGGAGATTATCAAACTGTGCATTTTGCAAGCGGTATGAAGGGTATTGCCGTAAGATTTCAATCACCTTATAAGGGCGGTATACTTAAATCAGCAGATCTATTCCTTGTAAAGAATAAGTACTATTCAGGCGATCATATTATGATAGGAGTACTTGCCTATGATGATAATAAAAGATTAAGAGAGATAGCACCCTTTAGGGAGTATAAGAATATTACCCCGAATGCATGGAATACCATTGACTTTTCGGAATTTACCATAAAGACTGATAAACCTGTGTATATAGCAACTATGTATACAAAAAATCTGGAAAACAGTCTGGGAGTCTATTATGATGTTTATGCAAGTAAAAATGCCAAGGAACATTCATACATATATGACGGAGCCTTCATCAAGACAAGCGCTCTTACTCCTTCGGGAGCCTTTGCGGTTAAGTCCGATTGGCTTTATGAGGCAGGAGCACAAAAGAACCCCGAAACCGATGACGAATCGGGAGCGGCAAAACCGGAAGATCCTAAAATAATAGCCGATACGGAAGAAAATTTTGTATTTGATGCGGCTACACAGACTATTACCGCTTATAAGGGAAATAATACAGCAGTTGTAGTGCCTTCATCTATAGGCGGTGTAGAAGTAAAAAGAATAGGAGAGAAAGCCTTTATAGGAACAAGTAAGGGAGATAAAAAACTCAGAAAGATAGTAGTTTCCGAGGGTATAGAAGAGATCGGTGCAGAGGCATTTAAGAACAATGACTTAAGTGAGATCACTTTGCCCGAGTCGTTGAGTTTAATAGGTGAAGCTGCCTTTATGAATCAATATAAAGATAACTTTGATGATAAATCACTTAAAGTAAATCTTCCTTCTAATATAACAAGAATAGAAAAAGATACCTTTGCTTCTGCCGGAAGCCCTCTTGTTGCGACACTTCCTTCAGTAAGCTACATAGCAAGCGGAGCATTTAGCGGGATTAAGGAAATAGAAGTGAATGCGCCTAAACTTGAAATTATAGAAGACGGGGCATTCGGAAGCTATGACAGAGCCGACTTTAGCTATGCCAAGGTATTTACCTCTTTGGACAGCACCCTTACATCAAAGGATAGACAGTATGTGATAAATCCGGCTTCGGTAAGTGTAAATATGATAAATGCAAGGGACCATGAGGATGTAATTCTTAAAAAGGTATACTACGGAGAAAACAGCTTACAGAATATAGGAAGAAATACAGAAGCTTCGAAGATCTACCGCATAGGCGATACGGTAAGTGTAAAAGCACCTAGGCTTACAAGAAAAGGTATATCCTATATAAGCGATACTCCAAGCCTTAATATAAAGCTTGAAAAGAGTAATGATATAAGTTTTTACTATTATTTACAGGAGGTAAGAACAAGACTGCCTATACTGGATACCGATACACAGCTTGTTGGCTTTGCACTGCCCAATGCTCAAATAAATGCTAAAGTAGGTTCTAAATCATATGAAGTAAGATCTAATGAGGACGGTTTCTTTAGGATCGAAGGGCTTGAGTTAAGTGCCTCGGATATGGTTGAATTTACTGTTAATAATTATGCGGCAGGAAGTTTTAGCGTAAGTCAAAATAATAATGATGAATATATTATAGAAGGTTCAGTACTTAAAAGGTACAACGGTACAGGAGGTGAAGTGGTACTTCCGGTATCGGGTACAGGTGTTGCTGTCAATGAAATAGCTGATTTTGCCTTTTATGATAAGTCTTTGATCAGTGTAACTTTGCCGGATGCAGTTGAAACCATAGGTTCAGGAGCATTTATGGATACAGGCTTAACTTCTTTTGGCTGGAATCTTAATAATATCAATCAAAGTAAACTTAGAACCATAAATGAATATGCGTTTAAGAACAACTCCTTAACTAAGGTCTTGCTGCCGGAGCTTACTCATGTGATAAGGACTTCAGCTTTTGAGAACAATGATATAGAGGAGCTTAAATTCGGTAAATACACAGGTCATGTGGGCGATAAGGCATTTAAGGATAATAAATTAAAAGAGGTTGAACTTGCGGATGTTGCCGAAGAGATAGGCGTAGGGGTATTTATGAACAACAGAATAGAAAAGCTTGTTGTAAAGCCCAGACTTGAAGGCTATAAGCACGGACTCGATCTTATACCCGACTACGCTTTTGCCAATAACAAGCTTAGCAAGGTAAAACTTCCTATAGAGATTACCCATGTATCAGAGCTTGCCTTTGAAGGAAATACAAAGGAAAGATTTATTATAGAAAGTAATGCTGTAGAGATAGTTGCAACCAAGGCTTATGATGTGTTAAGAAGTGATGGAACATTGCTTAAGTGGAGTGAAGAAAAGCAGGATAAGCCAAAGGATCATACAGAAAATAATTCAAGTTCCGGAAGTGGAGAAAATAACAGTAAAAATATAAATAATACGGCTAAAAATAATAACAATAATAATAGTGCCAATAATGCAAATACCGATGCAAGTGGTGATATAAACAATAACACAAATACCGGAAATAACACTACAGACAACAAAGCTGAGGATAATACAAAGTCTGAAGGTAAAGGCGGTTCATATAGCGGCTCAAGTTCAGGAGGTTTAAGTTCCGGCAGCGGCTTAAATTCCGGCAGCTTAAGTTCCGGGGGAGGTTCAAGTTCCGGAGGCAGCTCAAGTTCCGGCAAAGGTTTAAGCTCAGGAACAAGAAGTACTGCAAGAACATCAGGTATTTCAAAAGCACTCCCACAAGGCTATAAAGGTCAGACAAAGATCATAGGAAATTATACCGTACCTGTAACTGTAGACAAAGGTACTTGGCAAAGGGATGAAATAAGCAAAAGATGGAAGTATACCGATAGCTTAGGCAGTTTAAGACAGTCTGCTTGGGTTGAGGTGTTTAATGAAGGTCTGGTACAAAAACAGGCAAGTAAGCTTCCTTTTGCATGGTATAGCTTTGATGAAAAGGGCAATATGCGTACAGGCTGGTATGCTGATGATGACAAACATTTTTACTACTTCAGTGAGGCGGCTGATGTAAGTGAAGGGGCTATGCTTACAGGTTGGCAGTTTATAAACGGAAAATGGTATTATCTTAATGAAACATATGGTGCAGATATGGGAATTATGTTAAGCGACACTGTAACAGCAGACGGATACAGGCTGTTACCTGACGGAAGTTGGGACGGAGTTGGAAAGTAATTGTAATATGTATAAAATATATTAATAATGATTACTAATATTAGTTATAGTGCCGAAAATGCCTTAAACCTATTGAAATAGCTGTTTTTTTATGATAGATTGTATACACGATAATTTTAGAGCTAAGCCGCTCTTGGTGCCGTACTTATATAAGTTATAAGTACAGATTATAAATTTAGGAGGTTATATATGTCATTAATTAACAAGGAAGTTGCGGATTTTAATGTTCAGGTTTTTCAAAATAATGATTTCAAGTCTCTTAGCAAGAAGGATATTTTAGGAAAGTGGAGCGTATTTTTCTTCTACCCTGCAGATTTTACCTTTGTATGTCCTACAGAGCTTGAGGATCTTCAGAATAACTATGCAAAGTTCAAGGCTGAAGGTTGTGAGGTTTACTCAGTATCTACAGACACACATTTCACACATAAGGCATGGCATGATCATTCAGAAAGAATATCTAAGATAGAGTACCCTATGATAGCGGATCCTACACATGCAATATCTCGTGATTTTGAGGTACTTATAGAGGAAGCGGGACTTGCTGAAAGAGGAACCTTCATAATCAATCCTGAAGGTAAGATAGTAGCTTATGAGGTTAATGCCGGAAATGTAGGTCGTAATGCGGATGAGCTTTTCAGAAAGCTTCAGGCTTGTAAGTTTGTTCATGAGCATGGTGATGAGGTTTGCCCTGCCAAGTGGCAGCCGGGTGCTAAGACACTTAAGCCAAGCCTTGATTTAGTAGGTCAATTATAAAATACAGATATCTATTGATAATAAATTCATTAAAAATATAAACAACATTTACGATATAGTAGTATGATGGTAAAAGCCTTTCTTACTTAAGATATTGAAGAAATGCTTTTATAAACTGCCCTAATATGCATGAGGACAAGACAAAGTGGCTTATTAACAAATAATACGCTTTGTTTAGTCCTCATATTGCTAGTGTATCGTTTCTTGAAATAATGCTATCGCAATCCCACCGGCTTTAGACGGTGGGTTAAGGTAGTATAAGAAAAAACAATAG
>ERZ773069.1492-NODE-1492-length-13512-cov-7.240618_pt1 | contig 13512 bp, 8 predicted proteins | sample MGYA00580619_ERZ773069 | MGnify/ENA primary metagenome ERZ773069 (study PRJEB29015, sample SAMEA2738007) | human oral metagenome | biome: human oral; feature: human-associated habitat; material: dental | place: China | collected 2108 ...
AAAAAGGTGATTATGGCAGAGTTTATGATGATTTATATGAGGCAATAAAAAATGGTAAAGAAAAAACTATTAAAGATGCGGAAATAATTTGTCAAATAAAGATTTTGGAAGACGGAAGTAAGGATTTGAAATAATGAAAAGATAAAAATTGTATAATAAAAAACTGTAAAAAAATTCTATGTGTTTGAAAACTTTTAAATTAAAAAATGAATAATTATGAACTGAAAGGCTAGATAAACTCTAGTCTTTTTATTATTTATTTTAGAAAAGGAAATAAATTTTATAAAAAAATTTAAATTTTTTTCAAAAAACACTTGACTTTTTTGAGGGGGGGGATATAATAAATATAAGAATAATTTTTTACAAAGACAATGATAATCTAAAATAAAAAAATCACTTATTTTATTAGGAATCACTAAAGATTAATATCACTTAATTCTAGATTATTTCGTTATTTTTGTAAAAGTTGAAGTTATTTATAATAGAATTATAATTATTATAGAATAAATTAAAAATTCGTTATAAAAAAACTAGACAATTTTATTTTTTATTAAAGTTACAAAAAAATGAAGAAAGAGGAGAAATTTATGACAAAAAGTTTGTTACAAGTAAAAAAAGATTTAAAAGCCTTTGCCAAAAGATGTAAAGACTTTAAATACACTGATTTTGCATTGTTTACATTTTTATTATGCGGAATGTTATTATCTGTTAATTTATTTTCAGCTGCTACAACTGATTCGAGCATTCAAAATCAAGTTCATCAGATTAACACTTCAATAAGTCAGATACGGACAGATTTCAAGCGTGCAAAAATTGAGAACAACAAACTGATAAAAGGTACAAACCTTGAATTAATCCAATTAATGGAACAAGGAGATCAAGTTGTAAAAGAACCGTTTTCAAGTTGGCAATTTGGAATTAATTATTTTCACAGCAACTGGGGAGGAACTTATAAAGGACGTGGAGATAAAGAAAAAAATGTAATTTATCAAAGAGATCCAAATAACAAATTCGGAAATTACGCAGGAGCAGATTATGGGAGTACATTCTTAAAAAGAGTAATAGAGCCTGTCTCAGCAATACCAGTAGATGCAGCAGTTAGACCTAAAAATATAAATAAAATGCCTCCAACATTTACTGTAGCAGGAGCAGATGGAGGATTCCCAAGTTTTGAAACAAGAACAGTACCAAGTATTTCAAGAATTGAGATTAGCACTCCTGCCGCTATAAGTACATTTACTCCGCCTGCATTAAATTTTGTAGGAAGTGGATTTGGGCAAGGAGATTCGATAGGTAGGATAGGAAATTATTTATATTCAACAGGATCTGGAACAGTAGTAATAGAGAATTTTGAAACATATAATGCCAATAATTTTGTAGCCGAAATGACAAATGGTGCTTCAAATGTAACAGGAGGAAATTTAACAGCAAGTGTAACTGCTAAAGAAGGTGGAAAGAGCTGGTCAATAGCACCTGCTGGTACAGTATATATTAATAGTCCAGAAACATTTGGTCCAAAAAGTGCTTTCATTAATGATTTACGTCCACGTGATGTAAGTTATAATGGAGATTATACATTTAAAACAAATTCTACAGGTCAGAAAATATTTATAAGTTACAATCCTGCTGGATTCTATCAGCTTCCTGAAAGAACAAATTATGCTTCTGGTGCTATGGGTTGGACTGGATTTGGACAACACTATACTTCAAGTATGAATGGAAATTTAAATATAGAATCTAACGGTTCTGGAATTACGGTAGGAGTAGAACATCAATTATGGAATTCTGCTGCAGGTGCTACTGCTGATTTATCAAATGGATATTCAACATGGCTTAATGCAGGAAATATGAATCTAAACAGAGGTAAGCAGATAATAGGAATTATGATTGATATTGAATCACAAGCAGATAATGCAAATGGATTAAGAAAAAAACATAATGAAGAAACTATTAATAGAGGAACAATAACAATAGGAACAGGAAATAATACAACAACTGAAAGTATAGGAATAGATTTTGGTGATTATGCTGCTTCTCCAACGATTCCTGTAGATGTAGAACTTGGGAATATTGTTATAAATGATTATAGCAATTATGGATTTAGAATGAGAAATTTAACAGTACAGGCTATAGCAGATACTTACTATGATGATGTTACTGTATCTGGAGGAAGTGGAAAAGTAGAAGTTTATGGAACACATAATGTTGGACTTGCTATTCAAAAATCAATATCAGGTAATGTTAAAGACACTAGTAATGCTGGTGGTTCTGTAGGAGCTGATGGAATTTATACAATAGCTGGAAACAAAAACTATGAAAGACTTATAGGAGATAACCCTATCTCAAATTATTTTTCATTAAATGTTGATTTAAAAGGACATGAAAATGTAGGAATTTTGAGAATGGCAGGTTATTCATCAAATAATACAAATGACTTTATTTTCTTTGATAATTTTACAGATAGTAATGGAGCTGCACAAACTGGAAATATAGGAACTTTTGACATAGGCAATACAAATAATTCTACATATCTGGATAGCGGAATAACAAAAACAAGACACGGAGCTACAAATAATGTGTTATTAAGAACAGATGCACATGGAATACAAAATCAGGGAACAATAACAATTAATGGTTCAAATGGAGGATATGTAACATATACAGCTTCAGGTAACGCAATGGAAGATGCTGCAGGAAATATAGTTATGCTTGCAAATGGTTCTGGACAAAAAGTTATAAACTATGGAAAGATATTGCAAACAAGTGGTGGACTTAAAAATACAGTAGGACTTGTTGCAAATGCTTCAGGAGAAGCTAAAAATGGAGTGTTAAAAGCAGCAGATGCAAATAATGCAGCAAATCATAATAGAAGAACTAAAAACGATACAGCCAGAGCAGATGACATGGTCGGTAAAATTGAAATGGCAGGTGCAGGAAGTGTTGGAATGTATATTACTTCCGGTTCAACAGGAGAAAATAGCGGAGAAATTAAGCTTACAGGTGCAGATGGTAGAAATGTAGGAATATTCAACGCAGGAACAATAAAAGTAACAGGAGGAGAACTTACATCAGGAACATCAGATGGGAAAATAGAAGTAACAGGTAAGAACTCAGTAGGATTATTTAATGAAACTACTGGAACTTCAACTATAAAATTAGAAAATGCAGGTGGAACGACAGCATTAAATGTAAGTGTTACAGGAAATAATGGTGCTAATGGAATTTATGCAAAAGGTGGAACAGTGACGGCTGATGACAGTAAAAACGCTGTAACAAATCCAACTTCTACAAAAGGTGAATTAAAAATAACGGTAACTGATACCGGTGCAGATAAAGGTGTTGGAGTTTACGCAGAAGGAAATGCAGCTATTACATTAAAATATTCTGATATTAATGTAAATAATGGAACAGGCGAAGGTGGTGGAGGAATCTACGCACTTAATACCTCTAATGTGAATGTAGAAGGAGCTACTATAACATATAATGGAGAAGGTTATGCTCTCTATACAGAAAACAGTGGAACTATAAATGCTAATAGTTCTAAGATTAAATTACTTGGAAAAGCAGTAGGATTTAATATTAAGGGAACTGGTGGAACATATGTTTCAAATGTCAGTTTGAGTGGTGCTGGAATAGATATTGATTCAAATGATGTTATACTTTTAGGAGTAACAGATCCGACTTCTCATAATTTGAGCAATTTTGATTCTGTATTACTTGGTGCTTCAGGAGTGAGCTTGTCTGGTATTGGTGGAACAGCAACTGATTATAAGATAGCGGTACTTGATGGTGTAAATAATGGAAAATCATTTAAAATAGATCAAGTGTTAGACAAAAGCGAAGCTGTGACTCCTACTTCACTATCAACTGCTACCCAGTCATATAAGTATGTCAGAAATCTTTTGCTGCAAAGAAGTATTATTGATGTAAATGCTGATGTAAAAGCAGTATTAAGTTCAAGTGATGCAGTTGCTATGAGCTCTCCAGATGGTGCAGTTGTAGGACTTTATGTAACAGCAACAAAAGATGCAGCTAATAATAGCGAAACTGGAATAAATGTAAATAATGTTACAATAACTTCAGATAGAACAGATGCTGGAGCAGGAGCAATCGGATTATATACTGATTATGGTAAAATAAATATTTCTAATAGCTCTACTTTAAATATTGAGATGGATAATACAAATACTGTAAATGAAAAAGCTGTTGGAGTATATGCAGTAAATAATTCTGTTATGGATAACAATGGTACAATTAATGTTGGAGGGAATAAATCAATAGGACTTTTAGGACTTTCTTATAGACAAGATTCCAGTGGTAATGTTATTGGAAATGAATTTGGAAAATTAGATGAAGGTAAGATAAGAGTTAATAATAATGGTAATTTAGTTCTTGATGGAGAAAGTTCAAAAGGAATATTTGTTTTCAATAACAGTAGTAGAGCACCTCTTACATACATACGTAATGGAGTAACAATGACACACCCTACTAATATAACTTCTGTGGCAGATAATGTGGCTATTAATGATACGAACGGAAAAATAACACTTACAGGAGAAAAAGCAGTAGGAATTTATGCTGATGAAGCAACTGCAACAAATAAAGGTCTTATTGATTTACAAGGAGCAAAAGGTCAAATAGGACTTTATGGTACAACTACTTCGGGAATATCTGGAAGAGATTCAGTACTACTAAATGATATAACAGGAACTATAAAGGTAGGAAATTCAACATTAGCTAGTAATACAGAGGTTCCAAATATTGGTATATTCACAGAATCTAAAAATCAAGTTGTAAATAATGGTACAATTAATGTTGGAAATGATTCTTATGGAATTTATGCTAAAAATATAAAAGAAGGTGGAACGTCGGTATTAACTGTTAATCAAAATGGAGTTGGAATATTTGCTGTAGGTGAATCTGGAACTCCAGGAAATGTTATAATAGACAGTGGTGCTAAAGTGACTGTAAATAATGGTATATCAGGAAAAGAAGGAGTGGCAGTATTTACAGGTGGAAGTAATACCGTTAATGTAGTTGATAACGGATCTATTATGGATTTAAAAGATTCAACATTTGGATTTGTATTAAAAGCACCAGGTTCGTTTGTTAACACAAATACAGGAAATGTTACATTGGCAAATGATTCAATCTATGCTTATACAGATAACAGTGGAGTTAATATCACTAACAATGCTCCAATAACATCAACAGGTAATAGAAATTATGGATTATATGGAAATGGTACTATGGAAAACTATGGAACAATAGATTTTTCAAACGGTAATGGAAACGTAGGAGTTTACTCCACTGGTGGAATAGCAACTAATTTTGGTATTGTGAAAGTAGGAGCATCAAATACTGCCAACAAAGAATTTGGAGTAGGAATGGCAACAGGATATTATGATGAAGGTACAGGCTCTATTTCTAATCAAGGAACTGTTATAAATAGAGGAACTATTGAAGTTAGCAAGCCTAATACAATGGGAATGTATGCGGTTGGTTCAGGTTCTAAGGCGATAAACTATGGAGATATTAACCTTTCTGGAAGTAATACAATTGGAATGTATCTTGACAGAGGAGCAGTTGGAGAAAACTGGGGTACAATCAAGACTACAGCAGGGGGGCTTACAGCAGTAAAAGGAATTTATCTGGCAAACGGAAGTTATATTAAAAACTACGGAACAATAACTATAAATGCCTCAGATCCTAAGAGTGCAGGAATATGGACAGATACACAGTCAGTAGATAAAGCTGTGGAAAATGCAACTGGTACAAATTCTTCAGGAATACAGCAGACAGGAACTTCAAATTTACCAATGAAAGTAGTTACAGCTGATGATATGAAGGAAATGGGAGGAGTTACAATAAAAGTTCCACCTAGATCAACAACAGTAACAGTTACAGACGCAAACGGAAATGCAATTCCAATAGCTAATGTAGATACAAATGTTCCATCACCGACAGCAACATTGGTAACAGTAACATCACCATCAGGAATAACAACATTGGACTTGTCTAAAATAGGATTAGGAAGTATACCATCTGCATCAAAGGCAACAAGTCTTGGAATGTATGTAGACACTTCTGGAGTGAATTATACAAATCCTATTCAAGGAATTAATAACTTGACAGGATTGACAGACATTAATTTATATTTTGGAAGTGAAGCGGCAAAATACACTACCGCAAAAGCAATACAGATAGGGGATAATATTTTAAAACCATATAATGATGCACTAGCTTCAGTAGTAACAGCTGGAACAACATTAAACTCAACTGCAGCCAGCCTTACTTGGATGGCACAACCTACAAAAAATGCTACGACTGGACTTTTGGATAAAGTATATCTGGTAAAAATTCCTTATACAACTTTTGCCAAAGCTGGAGATGCCCAAACTTATAACTTCCTGGCAGGACTTGAAGAAAGATACGGGGTAGAAGGCTTGGGAACGAAAGAAAAATCAATATTTGATAAGCTGAATAGTCTGACAGGTGGAGAAGGACACATTCTGGCTCAAGCAATTGATGAAATGAAAGGACATCAATATTCAAATATCCAACAAAGAATGTTTGAAACAGGAAGCGTATTAAGCAAGGAATTTGACTATTTGCAAGATGAATGGAGAAATCCGTCTAAAAACAGCAACAAAATTAAAGTATTTGGACAAAGAAGTGAATTTAAGACTGATACAGCGGGAGTTGTTGATTATGCAAATAATGCTTATGGTGTAGCGTATGTTCATGAAAATGAAAAAATAAAACTTGGAAATAAATCTGGATGGTATGCAGGATCTGTTTACAACAAATTCAAGTTCAAGGATATCGGAAAATCACAAGAAGAACAAACAATGATTAAAGCTGGAGTGTTCAAGACAATGTCACCTAAGAAAGATTACAATGGCTCATTAACTTGGAAAATTGCTGGAGAGGCGTTTGCAGGACGTGGAGATATGAAACGTAGATACTGGATAGTGGATGAAGTATTTGAAGCAAAAGGAAAATACACTACTTACGGTGTTGCTCTTAAAAATGAAATTGGAAAAGAATTCAGAACAAGTGAAAACACAAGTATCCGTCCGTATGGAGCTTTGAACTTGGAATATGGAAAATATTCAGACTTCAGGGAAACAGGGCCTATGGCATTAAAAGTAAAAGGAAACGATTACTTTTCAGCAAAACCTGAAGCGGGAATATCATTTAATTATAAGCAGGATTTAGGTGTAAGAAGCAAATTAACAGCTAGTTTAACAGCGGCTTATGAAAATGAGCTAGGTGAATTATACGATGTTCAAAATAGAGCCAAACTAAAAGGAACAAAAGCACCTTATTACAAACTACGTGGAGATAAGGAAAATCATAGAGGAAATGGTAAATTTGACTTAAACTTCGGATGGGACAATACAAGATTTGGAGTAACCGTAAATGCTGGATATGATACAACTGGAGAAAACTTTAGAGGTGGAATTGGATTTAGAGCTATTTACTAATTCTTAATATTTTGAGTTATAGTTTTAATTAAAAGTAATAAAAAAATTGGAAGTTGTCTAAACTTTAGATTTTCTTCCAATTTTTTTGTTATACTATTTAAATGGAAAATAGTATAAGATTAAACCATAAGCATATTTGCAAAACAAGGAATGCAAAGATTGATGAACAAGCCTAAGTGCTACTCGTGTAATCATAAATTGCAATATTAATTATTTGAAAATTTTAGATTTAGATTCGTTATTAAAAAAGTTTGTAATAAATTCGTTATTTAAATGAGGTTTAGCATAAAATAGGTTTTTAAATTTATTTGTAAATAAATAAAAATGACCCAAAAATGAGTCATTTTGATATGTGTTTATTTCTTTTTGTCTTTGTAATAACTTTCTCTTATTTCTTTTAAGATTTTTTGTGCTTTGTCATTTTGTTCTTTGGTCTGCCTTATTGCCTCTACATTTCCTTTGCTGTCAGATTTTATTATAATCTTATCTGTACTTTTCGAACTTTTTGGCAGTTTGGCAGCTTTATTACCGCTAAAATAACTAGCCCTTGCTTCTTTTAAAGCTTTTTTAGCCCTTTTTATTTCTTCTGGCGTTAATTCACGTTTTTCTACAACATTTGTTTCAGGAGTAAAAGTTGAAGTTGCGTTGCTTATTTTAACTTTTTCTTTTCCTTTCTTGCTTTTTTGTGAATTTTGACCAGTAACAGGCTCTTTTCTTTCGTTTTTTTCGTTAGCAAGTTTTTGTTCTCTTTCAGCTTTTTCCAATTGGAGCTGTCGTTCTTTTTCGGCTTTTTCCTGTGCTAGCTTTTGTTCCCTTTCGGCTTTTTCTTTAGCTTTTTGAGCTTCAATTTGCTCTCTTTGGTTTTTGTAATAATCCTCTCTTGCTTTTTTTAATATTGATTGTGTACCTATTGCCAATAGTGGAATACCTATTGCCAAGATGGAAGTTATAATTACCAATTTCTTTTTATTCTTCATAAATTACCTCCTAATTTTACTTTAGACAAAGTAAAATAAAAATATATTTGAACAATTTCAAGAAATTATTTATTGTATAATTACTTAAAAAAATCCAATCATACCTTACTTAATAAGTTTACCACAATTTTTTTGTTTTTTCAATTTATTTTTACTTATATTAATTTTAATATTTATATAATTGTAGAACAATTGTTTCAAAAATGTCTTAGAAAAAATTTGAATTATAAAAGGAAATGATTGTATAGAAAAGAAGTTAGAATTTTGAAGCAACGGGACTTAGAGAATAAGAAAAATAGATTTTGTAATAGAAAAAACCTGCTTCAAGATATTTTTAAATGAAAACAGGTTTTTATCTGAAATTTAAATTAATTTATAGTTTTTAGCATACAGTTCCGCCAGTTTCTCTGATGTCTTCACTATTTTTTACAATAGCCTCAATTGCCGCAGTCAATCCTTTTACAATGGCATTTAGCTCCATTGAAGGTGTATTTTTTTTGTCGATAACTTGCTGTGGTAAAAATGGGATGTGGATAAATCCAGCTTTTTTACCTTTATACTTTTTGTTTACAAGATAAAGAGTACCATAAAGAACGTGGTTACATACAAAAGTTCCTGCAGTGTATGAAACTGAAGCTGGAATTTCATTTTTTTGTACATTTTTTACCATGGCTTTTACAGGCAGATTTACGAAATAGGCATTTTCTCCATCTGGAAAAATTGGTTCATCAATAGTTTGATTTCCTTCGTTATCTGGGATTCGGAAGTCATCAAGATTTATTCCCACACGTTCAATGGAAATATCAAATCTTCCGCCTGCCTGCCCAATTGACAGGATAACATCTGGATTATGCTCTTCAATAGCCTTTTCAATTTTTTCAATAGATTTTTTTTTCACTGTCGGAATTTCAAGTTTGATAATTTCGGCTCCTGCAATATTATCTGGTAATTTTTTTACTGATTCGATAGCAGGATTTATAGGCTCTCCTCCAAAGGGGTCAAAGCCTGTAACAAGTATTTTCATATATTTATTGCACGATACTATAACGGTTTATAATTTCATGCACTCCTTTCTATTAGCTTATTTTGATATTTATTTTACTCCAAAAAGAAACAGCATAAGTATAATATGTGATAAAAGCAGTAATAAAGCCATTGGGGCTTGAATTTTTATGATTCCATACTTGTCCTTTATTTCAAGGATTGAAGCAGGAACGATATTAAAGTTTGCAGCCATTGGAGTCATAAGGGTACCGCAATAACCTGCAGTCATTCCCAAAGCACCTATAACAGCTGGATTTCCACCATGTTTTATGATAAAAGGTATACCAATACCTGCAGTTATTACTGAAAATGCAGCAAAGGCATTTCCCATAATCATAGTAAATACAGCCATTCCAACGGCATAAATAATAATTCCTATAAAAATATTTCCTGTCGGTACAACTGAAGAAATGCTGGTAGCAATTACTTTTCCAACTCCAGCTTTTGTAAATACTACACCTAATGCTGCAAGAAGCTGTGGAAGAATGGCAGTAGCACCAATTTGCATAAGAAGCCTTGAAGTATCTTCATTTGTTTCTTTAAATTTTGGTTTTATAATAATGGCAGCTGCTAACAGTGCAACAAGTGAGCCTCCACCAATACCTAATGCAGGCGGTATTGCAGTTTTTCCGATTTTAAATTGAAGTATTAGAAAAGCGGCAATTCCAATTAATGCGGCAGGAATGAAAATTTTGTTTTTTAGTCTTTCACTTTGTGCAATTTTGAATTGTGATGAAATATTTTCAAATTTTCCTATATGAAGCTGTTTTGTTACGGTAATTATAGCAAGAACTACAAGGAGTCCGCCAGTAACTTTGTACGGAATAACAGGTCCAAAAATAAATATTATTCCAAGAATAAACCAGAATAAAAATGTTCCTATCCTTGATTTTTCATTTCTCAGACCTCTGATTGCAGTAGCAATACTGACAAATCCACAAAGGATATAAACAATTTCTGTTAAAATTTTTAAAAGAGCTTTTACATCCATTATTTATTACCTCCTTTGTTTGCTGTTATTTTTTTATCATAAATATAAACTTGAATAAAGGTCAAGATTATTGTGATAATTCCCATTGGTATAGAGAATAATGCTAATTGTTTTAATGACACATTATATCCATTTTCCTGTAATGTAGTCTGAATTAGAAGAAGTCCTGATGCACCGATAAATATGTTCTGAGCAAAGAAGTTTCCGTAGTTTTCGATTGCAGCACTCAAGCTTTTCAGTTCTTCAGTTTCTTTTTCTGTAAGCTCCTGTTCTTTATGAGATTTTGCAGCAGCTTCAGCCATTGGGTAAATAAGTGGACGGATGAACTGCACATGCCCTCCAATTCTGATTGATAACGCACTTGCAATAGAACGGATAACCATATAGAGTCCTAAAATTCTACCAGCAGTCGCATTTTTCAATTTTTCAATTAAAGTTGCACTCCTTTCTCTAAGTCCATATCTTTCAAGGATTGCAATAACTGGCAAGCTGATAAGAAGAATCGACATAAGCCTATTATCCACAAAAGCCTTTCCAATAATTCCAAGTATTTCTAAAAAATCCATTTTTGCAGCGATTCCTGTAGCAATACCAGCAGTAAGCACTACAGCCAGTACGTCAAGTTTTAATGTGAATCCTACTACAATAATGACAATACCAATAAGTATCCATAAATTCATAAGTTTTCCTCCCTAATAAAGTTTTTTATAATATAATTTTACCTTTAAAGTGACAGAAATGCAATAGTTTAAAGGAAAAATTGTATATTTTTGATGAATTTTTTAATAATCAGGAATAAAATAAAAGAATTTAAAATATGTTGGAAGAAGACAAATTTTTATTTATTAAAACTTGTGTTTTAAAAAATTTTATAATAAAATATACTATGAATACATGAAAAAATTTTAAAATTAGGAGAGAAATAAAAAATGAATAATAAAGGGTCAAATGAAATGATGCAAAGAGCAGAACTGCATAGGAAAATATGGTCAATTGCTGATAATGTACGTGGAGCAGTGGATGGTTGGGACTTCAAGCAGTATATTTTAGGAATTTTATTCTACAGATTTATTTCTGAGAATATGGTGGAATTTTTTAATAAGGCAGAACATGAAGCTGGAGATTTAGAATTTAATTATGCAGATATCTCTGATGAAGAGGCAGAAGAAGATTTTAGACCTAATACAGTAGAAGATAAAGGTTTTTTTATTTTGCCAAGCCAATTATTTCAGAATGTTGTAAAAACAGCGAGAAATAATGAAAATTTAAATACTGATTTGGCTAATATTTTTAAATCCATTGAAGCAAGTGCTATTGGTTTTGAATCGGAAAATGATATTAAAGGATTGTTTGAAGATGTCGATACAACCAGTAACCGTCTAGGTGGAACGGTAGCAGAGAAAAATACAAGATTAGCAGATATTTTAATAGGAATTTCTGAAATTAATTTTGGAAGTTTTCAGCATAATGATATAGATGCTTTTGGAGATGCATACGAATACCTGATTTCAAATTATGCCAGTAATGCTGGAAAATCTGGAGGAGAATTTTTTACACCGCAGACAGTTTCTAAACTTCTGGCAAGACTTGTAATGGAAGGAAAAGAAAATATTAATAAAGTATATGATCCGACATGTGGGTCTCGTGTCATAATAATGACAGAGGCAAATAGTTCAGTAAAATCAAAGGTTTTGAAGCTTCTACCAAAGTTAAAAACTGAAGAAACTGATAGTTTATGTGTTGCTTAGAGCTATTATCCATTAAAATAATGGTTGTAAGCAGCACATAAGCCGAAGAGAAAAGAGGTAGTGTATGCGATGGATATTAAAAATTATCTTATTTCCGATTAGTCTTGTCTTATCAATTTTGACAGCTTTCCTGACATTCTTACTTGGTATTGGAACAGCATTACTTTATATCGTTATGGTGTTCTGCATATTTGGGGCGATAGCTTCTTTAATTCGAGGAGAAATTGGGATAGGTATATCGGGCTTGGTCATCGGTTTCCTATTTAGTCCCTATGGGCTTCCGATGATAGGAGCGACTGTGATAGCGTTTATTGAATTGATAAATGATAAGATTAAGGCGGTGTAGACAAATTTGAAGTTATGGAGGTAATTATAATGAATTTTTTGGTTGTATATTATTCATATTCAGGAATAACAAGAAGATTAGCGGAAGATATTGCGTTGATTACCGATGGAGATTTGAGAGAGCTGAAACCACAAAAGCCCTATTCATTCTCATATAATACTGCTGTAAAAGAAGCGAGAGAAGAAATTGAAAAAGGATACTGTCCACCTCTTATTCAAGGAGCGGAAACTATTGAAAATGCAGAGGTGGTTTTTATTGGCTCTCCTAATTGGCTTAAAACTTTTGCCCCACCTGTGCTATCGTTTTTGAGAACGGTTGATTTAAGTGGAAAGACAATCATTCCGTTTTGCACGCATGGCGGAGGAGGTTTTGGGAGAATGATTGAAGATTACAAAAAGGAATGTAAAAATTCAACTATTAAAGATGGAATAGCGTTAAAAGGAGATTACAGTTTTGATGAACTAAAAAAATGGTTAGACAGTAATTTATAAATCCCAGTTTGTCGAAGTAAAAAAATCAAATAGAATATTACCAAGAGGAAGTAAAAGCAAATTGCCGACACTTCCTTTTTTGTTGTCAAAAATCCCAAAAACGGAAAGGAGAATTTATGGAAGAACTGAAAAATAAGGATAAAAACGGCATTAGCACAAAGAGAAAGATTGGAAAGACCACCTATGAGGTTGTTGTCCATTTCAATGAAAATGCGACAGAAACAATGCAAGATAAGTTGACAAGAATAATGTTGAGGGAACTTAGGAGAAAATCGGACGAAAAAAAAGATGATTTTGATTAAAAAGTCCTTGACAAGTAGCAACAGGAAAAACTGCCAAATCGATTCTTATAAGCTGTGGTGCAAGGCTTGCTCCCTTTGATATTCAGGAACTTAGGGATTCGATGAAAGAAGATGAGTTGGAAC
>ERZ773069.1503-NODE-1503-length-13442-cov-11.523792_pt1 | contig 13442 bp, 10 predicted proteins | sample MGYA00580619_ERZ773069 | MGnify/ENA primary metagenome ERZ773069 (study PRJEB29015, sample SAMEA2738007) | human oral metagenome | biome: human oral; feature: human-associated habitat; material: dental | place: China | collected 2108 ...
GGCGGTGGCGGTGGCGGCAGCAGAGGCCGCGGCGGCAGCAGCAGAGGTGTGACGGGCAGCACGACGCCGTCCGGCACGGGCAACCGTGTCTACCAGAACGGCGCAGAGGGCAACTGGGTGAACTTTGACCCGGCAGGCCACGGCTGGTCCTTCGAGCTCGGCAACAGCCGTAAGCTCACGAACACCTGGGCAGATGTCGCTTACACCTTTGACGGCCAGACCAAGATTTACAGCTACCACTTCGATGAGAACGGTGTCATGGACAGCGGCTGGTGGAAGGACAATCAGGGCGTTTGGTATCACCTCTCCACGATCCACGATGGCTGGTTTGGTTCGATGGACAAGGGCTGGTATCACGACAGCGCGGACGGCAAGTGGTATTACCTGAACATCATGACAGGCTCCATGCTGACCGGCTGGCAGGAAATCAACGGCACCTGGTACTACCTGAACCCGGTAACGCCGGCACCGACTTGGGACTGGGATGCTTCTCAGAACCGTTGGGTGTACGGAAACCGCGGCGGCAGACCGTATGGCTCCATGTATGCGAACGAAGTAACTCCGGACGGCTACCATGTGGATGCTTCCGGTGCTTGGATTCGCGAGACGCCGTAAGGCAAAGTAAAGCGGAAACGAGACTCCCCTAATTCTCGTATATGCGGGCGGGGCGGTGAAGACTTTAAGTCTTCACCGCCCCGCCTTTTGTGCGTTAAAAGTCTGCACGGCATGATCGGAGTTATCAGTTGTCGGTGTCGATTCAAAGAAAGTTCGAAGCATATCTTGTCGTGAATACAAAATACGGCATTTGAAGCAGCCTTGGCAGGAAGCGATGCTTACGACAGTGCGTAACATTTTAGTATGTGCAGGTCAACGACAACTCGGTAAAGCACTTCGTTGTAAATTTCAAAAATATATTTGGAGGATTTCGAGGAAAGCCCGCATTTCTTGACAGCCGAGGCGGGGCTCGCTAGGATATTGTGAGAAAGGGAGGGACGTATGAAGGTTTTGTTGCCGATATTAAAGAAATATCGAAGGGAGGCGTTACTGGCGCCGTTCTTTAAGCTGGTGGAAGCCTTGCTTGAACTGCTTGTACCGCTCATTATGGCAAGCATGATAGACAGAGGAATTGCGAACGGAGACCGGATTTATGTGCTCCGGCAGTCCGGGCTACTCTTAGTGCTCGGCGCTGCGGGGCTTGGTTTTTCGATTGTAGCGCAGTACTTTGCGGCCAAGGCCTCAATGCGGCTCGGCGGCGAGTTGAGACACAGGCTCTTTGAAAGGGTACAAGAGTTAAGCTTCTCTCAGCTGGATCTCTTTGGCGCGGATACCTTAATTACGCGTATGACCAGCGATGTGAATCAGGTACAGGCGGGTGTCAACATGGTACTGCGTCTGTTTCTGCGTTCGCCGTTTATTGTATTCGGCGCCATGGTCATGGCCTTTACGATCGACGGCCCTTCCGCACTCATCTTTGCGGTCGCAATCCCGGTGATCGGCGCCGTGGTCTTCTGGATTTTGCTGACCACCCTGCCGCTCTATAAGCGCGTGCAGGGAAAACTCGATGAGATTATGACGAGCACGCGCGAAAACCTGACCGGTGTCCGTGTGATACGTGCGTTTCGGCAGGAGGAGACAGAGCGGAAGCGCTATGCAGAGCGAAACGCGGCACTCTTTGCGGAGCAGCTCAAGGTGGGGCGCATTTCCGGACTCATGAATCCGCTGACCTATGTGCTGATTAACCTTGCGGTTGTCGCCCTGATACAGACGGATGCCGTGCGTGTGAACATAGGTGCTCTGGAGACGGGACAGGCGGTTGCGCTGCTGAATTATATGTCTCAGATTTTGGTGGAGCTCATAAAGCTTGCCAATTTGATTATCCAAGTGACGCGCGCGGCTGCCTGCAGCGATCGTGTCGCGGCGGTACTCGAAGTGCGGAGCGATATGCAGGACGGCAGCGAAAACGCAAGCGAGGTCTTTGCAAAGGAGCCTGTAAGCGTGGAAAACGGGCGCAAAAAAGCGGTCGAGTTTCGTGCGGTTTCGCTTCGCTATGACAAGGAGAGCGGAGAGGCCCTGCATGACATCAGCTTCACTGCCTACGCGGGCGATACAATCGGCATCATCGGCGGCACGGGCAGCGGAAAATCCTCCTTGGTAAATCTGATTCCCCGCTTTTACGATGCGAGTGCGGGTGAGGTTCGTGTCTTCGGCGCGGATGTGCGCCGTTTAAGCCTCGAGAGTCTCCGTGCGAACATAGGAATGGTGTTACAGAAGGCAGAGCTTTTCCGTGGCAGCATTGCGGACAATCTCCGCTGGGGCAAGGAGGATGCCGACAATGCGGCGTTTTGGGAGGCTCTCACAATCGCACAGGCGAAGGAATACGTGGAGACCAAGCCCGGGCAGCTTGACTTTCACTTGGAGCAGAATGCGAGAAATCTCTCCGGCGGACAGAAGCAGCGTCTCACGATTGCACGTGCGCTCATGAAGAAGCCGCAGATTCTGATTTTAGACGACAGCGCCTCGGCGCTCGATTTCGCAACGGATGCAGCGCTTCGGACCGCCATACGCGAAAGCGCCCGGGACATTACCTGCTTCATTGTGTCGCAGCGCGCGGCTTCGGTGCAGTATGCGGACCGGATACTGGTGCTGGATAACGGTACGCTGGTTGGCAGCGGCACACATGAAGAATTGTTACGGGACAACGAAGTGTATCAGGAGATTTACTACTCCCAGTTTCCGAAGGAGGCCTGAATGGAAGCAAAGAAAAAGAATGATATGCAGTGGCGCACGGTACAAAAAGTGCTGCGCTATATCGGACGCTTTCGGCTTTGGCTTGCGGCCTCGCTGTTGTTTGCGTTTCTTACGGTGGTGCTGACGCTGCTCGCGCCGCGTCTCACGGGTGAGGCGGTGGACCACATGATAGGGGCGGGGCGCGTGGATTTCCCGGGGGTACATCGAGTCATACTGAAAATAGCACTGGCTGCCGCCGGAGTAGCGTTGTTCCAATGGCTCATGAATCTCTGCAACAACCGTCTGGCCTACTCCGTGGTGAGGGACCTCAGAAACGAGGCGTTTCGAAAGATTGAGCGCCTGCCGCTCAGCTATTTGGATGCCCACCCGGCGGGAGAAATCGAGAGCCGCGTGATTGCGGATGCGGATCAGTTTTCGGACGGCCTATTGATGGGTTTTACCCAGCTTTTTACGGGCGTTTTGACCATAGTCGGGACTTTACTCTTTATGCTCTCCGTGAGCTTAAGTATAACCCTCGCCGTGGTCTTGATTACGCCGCTCAGCTTCTTTGTGGCGGGTTATATTAGTAAGCACAGCTACCTCTTGTTTCGCGAGCAGTCAAAACTCCGCGGGGAACAGACCGGCATGATCAACGAGATGGTGGAGGGGCAACGCGTGGTAAAGGCGTTTCACCGTGAAGCTGCGGTCATCCGTGACTTTGATGCGCTGAATGAGCGCCTCACGGATACTTCGCTGAAGGCCACCTTCTACTCCTCCTTGACCAATCCGACGACACGTTTTGTGAATGCGCTGGTCTATATGATAGTCGGTGCGGTCGGTGCGCTCTCGGTCATCGGCGGCGCACTGACGGTCGGTGAGCTCACAGCTTTCCTGAGTTATGCGAGTCAGTACGCCAAGCCTTTTAATGAGATTTCGGGCGTCTTAACGGAGCTCCAGAATGCCATTGCCTGCGCGGCGCGGCTTTTTGAGCTCATTGAAGAAACGGAAGAGGTTCCGGACCGGGCAACGGCACTTGCACCCGAAGGCTTCCGCGGTGCGGTTCGTTTTGATCAGGTGGACTTTTCCTATGTGCCGGAACAGCATTTGATTGAGAATTTTAACTTTGCGGTAAAGCCGGGACAGAAAATCGCGATTGTCGGTCCGACCGGTTGCGGCAAAACAACGCTCATCAATCTCTTGATGCGCTTTTACGATGTGACGGGCGGGGCCATAAGTCTCGACGGGACGGATCTTCGCGATTTAACGCGTGCGTCGCTGCGCGGCGGTTTCGGCATGGTGCTCCAGGAGACCTGGTTAAAGAGCGGCACCATACGCGAAAACATCACCATGGGAAATCCCGGCATTTCGGAAGAAAAGATGCGTGAAGTGGCGCGCGCCTGCCACATTGCAGGCTTTATCGAGCGGCTTCCGGACGGCTATGATACGGTGATTGCCGAGAACGGAGAGGGCTTCTCGCAGGGACAAAAGCAGTTACTCTGCATTGCCCGCGTTATGATGAGCAATCCCTCCATGCTCATCTTGGACGAGGCGACTTCTTCCATTGACACACGAACGGAACTCAAAATTCAGGAGGCCTTTAACCGTCTGATGGAAGGGCGCACGAGCTTTATTGTGGCGCATCGACTTTCGACCATACGCAATGCGGATGTGATCCTTGTCATGAAGGCGGGACACATCATCGAACAGGGAAACCACGAGGAACTCATGGCAAAGCAGGGCTTTTATTATACGCTCTACGAGAGCCAGTTCCTCGGAAAGGCGATTTAGTGGAAAAGTGAGGCTCTGTTTGCTATAATAGCGGCATTGACTGTTTTTTTAGGAGGCGGCACATGAATATTGTTTGCTTGGATCTTGAAGGTGTATTGGTTCCGGAAATCTGGATTGCGTTTGCGGAGGCGACGGGCATTCCGGAGCTCAAGCGTACCACCAGAGATGAGCCGGATTACGATAAGCTGATGCGCTACCGCATCGATATTTTGAAGGAGCACGGCCTGGGACTTAAGGAGATTCAGGACACCATTGCGACCATCGACCCGATGCCGGGCGCAAAAGAGTTTCTCGATGAGCTCCGCAGCTTTACGCAGGTCATCATTCTGAGCGACACCTTCACGCAGTTTGCGGCGCCCCTCATGAAGAAGCTCGGCTATCCGACCATTTTCTGCAACTCGCTCGAAGTCGCGGAGAACGGAGAGATTACGGGCTTCCGCATGCGAATTGAGCACTCCAAGTTAACGACCGTGCGCGCGTTCCAGTCGATCGGCTACGAGACCATTGCGAGCGGTGACAGCTACAACGATCTCGGCATGATCGAGGCGAGTAAGGCGGGCTTCCTGTTCCGCAGCACCGAGGAAATCAAGAAGGCATATCCGCAGTTCCCGGCTTTTGAGAGCTACGACGAACTTCTTGCGGCAATTAAGGCGGCACAATAAGAGAAAAGAGACAGCTTCCCGCCGGGAGGCTGTCTTTTCGGTACGGTAAGAAATACAAAACGCCTGAGACAAGATGATATAGCGTAAAAACGCAAAACGAAGCGTGAACAAGCATAACGCGAAGAACGAGAAGCCGGCAGTAAATGCGAAGTGCGAAAAACGAAGCGGTAAATGCGAAGTGAAGAAACGCGGAAGCGAACGCAAAGCGAAAAACGCAGAAGTAAGCGAGAAGTGCGAAAAACGAAGCGACAAATGCGAAGTGAATCAATCGAAGAAGTACATGTGAAGAGAAGTACAGTCAGGAAAAGGACGTAACACAAGTCTGAAAAAGAGAAATCGATTGCGAAATCAAAGCGCAAATGATGAAAACTCGTGCGCGAAGGGAGAGGAAAGATGACTGAGGCAATTTTTGACTGCAATCCGCGGGAACTTAGTTTCAAGGCGCGCGTTCTTTCCTGCGAGGAGAGGAGAACGGCGGCGGGAGAAAGTCGCTTCGCTGTAGTCTTGGACCGCACGGCTTTTTTTCCGGAGCAGGGCGGACAGAAGGCGGATTGCGGCACACTCGGCGGTGCGAAGCTCCTGGACGCGGAGATAAACGAGGGCGTGATTGTCCATATTTTGGATGCCCCCTTGGAAGCGGGAAGCGAGGTCGAGGGGGAAGTGGATTGGGCGCGCCGCTTTGACTTTATGCAGCAGCACACGGGAGAGCACATTCTGTCCGGACTTGCCAATCGCCTCTACGGCGCGGAGAACGTGGGCTTTCATCTCAGTGAGCGGGAAGTGCAGTTGGATTTCAGCGTGCAGCTCTCGGAAGCGGAACTTGAGGCACTGGAACACGCGGCGAACCAAGCCATTTTCCGCGATATTCCGGTGAAGGCTTATTACCCGAATGCCGAGGAACTGGCGGCGCTGAACTACCGGCAGAAAAAAGAGCTCACGGGGGCCATACGCATTGTCGAGCTTGAGGGCGTGGATTGCTGCGCCTGCTGTGCACCGCATGTCGCGCGGAGTTCGGAGGTGGGTATTCTCAAGATTCTGAGCGCCATGAACTATAAGGGCGGCACGCGGCTCTACATTGCCTGCGGAATGCGCGCGGTGAAAGATTACGCGGCGCGGATACGGGAGGCGCAACAGCTGTCGAAACTGCTCTCCGCACCGCAGGGCGAACTGAGCGCTGCGGTAGTGCGTGTGCAAGAAAAGGCAATGGCCGCGGAACAGCGCGCGGCAGAGACGGCGCTTGCCCTGATCCTTCTGCGGGCGGAAGCGGAAATCCGTGAGAAGGCACAAATGCATGAACCGCCGAAAGCGGAAGAGGATGGGCTCTGCCTCATCTTACCGCCGCTCCCGGAGAGCGCCCTCCAGCGCGCGGTGAAGCCGTTGAAGGAGCTGTTTTCCGGCGTGGTTGCGCTTTTTTCGGGCGACGACGAGAGCGGCTATGCCTTTCTCATGTTCGGAGACGGCGTGGATTGGAAGCCCTTTCTCGCGGAACTCCGAACGCGCGGCGGCAAGGGCGGCGGCGGAAAAGACCGCGTGCAGGGCAGACTGCTTTGTCGCGCAAAAGAATTACATACAATATTTCATGATTTTGTAATAAAACAGAATTGATCTTGTGATAGAATTAAAAGAAAATAGACGGAATTACGTTCAAAACGGAAACACGGAAGGGAGGAATTCGTCCATGCCGGAGGGAATCAAACGCATGCGGGCCGGTCTGTTGGCTCTGGTCGTGCTGTTGTTCAGCACCGCGGCGGCGGGAAGCGCAGAGGCGGCGAACGAACCGGAAATTGCTTCTGAGGGCGCGGTGCTCTATAACGCAACCAGCGGTAAATTTTTATATGAGAAAAATGCAAACCACCAGTATTATCCCGCTTCCATCACCAAGTTCATGACAGCACTTCTGGTATTGGAGAATGCGTCACAGGATGACACTGTGGTGTTCTCGAGCGCAGCGACGGAAAATTTGGAGTCGGGTGCGGTCAACTTGGAACTCACGAAGGGAGACCGCGTCAAAGTGCGTGACTGTCTCTACGGGCTCATGCTGAAGTCCGCGAACGAAGTCGCAAACGGACTCGCCGAGCACGTCTCGGGTTCCGTTCCTTCGTTTGCGAAGAAGATGAATCGGCGCGCACAGGAGCTTGGCTGCACCAACACGAATTTCGTGAATCCGAGCGGGCTCAACAACGCAAAGCATCTCTCGACACCCCATGACATGGCATTGATTGCGAAGGCTTGCTTTGATCGCGCGGATTTTCGCGCCATCGATAGAACGGTGTCCTATCATTTCCCGGCGACGCAGAAACGACCGAACGGCACGGATATCGTCATGGGACATCGCATGATTTCGAGCGGAAATGCTGACTACTATCCGGGTATTCTGGGCGGGAAGACCGGTTATACGAGTGCTGCGGGCAATACGCTTGTGACCTGCGCAGAGCGAAACGGCGTGCGCCTCATTGTTGTGGTCATGAAAAGTCGCAAGACCCAGTACTCGGATACGCGAGCTCTCCTTGACTACGGTTTTCAGCTCGCGGAGGAAAGCGGCGGAAAAAAACCGGAAGCCGTGGGCGGGGAAGCGGAGATGCCACAGGCAAGCGGCAGAGTTCAGGCGCTCACGGCAAACAGTCCGACAGAAAACCTGCAAGCAGCAAATCAAGCAAGTCCGGCGGAAAATCCGCAAGCGGCAAATCAACAAAATCAAGCGGCAAGTCAGGCGGGAAGTCTGCAAGCGCTAAAACCGGCGGGCAGTCAAAGTCGAATCGTAAGTCAACGAAATCGGGCGGTAAGTCAACAAAATCAAGTGGCAAGTCAAGTAGTAAGTCAACAAAATCAAGCGGCAAGTCAAGTAGTAAGTCAACAAAATCAGGCGGAAAATCCGGCGGCAAGCGGAAGTAGCTGGATTCAGCGAAACGGCGTTTGGGCCTACCGCGAGGCAAACGGTGCGCTGGTCCGCAACGCACGCCGCGAGATTAACGGCAAGCAGTACTGGTTCGATGAAAACGGCAATATGATTGAGGGCTGGCGGCAGGACGGCAGCGGTGCCTGGTACTATCTCACACCGGGACAAGGCGCGCTTCAGACGAACACTTGGCTGCTCTACAAGAATCAGTGGTATTATCTGGGTAGCGACGGCAAAATGCTCACAGACAGCAGAACGCCGGACGGTTATCTGGTCAATAAGGAGGGCATCTGGATTGGATAGGAAGAAACTTCTCTTCTCGTTCAGCCTGGCGGCGGTCGGCATTGCGGCTGCCGCCCTTTTTGAATCGGAGCGGGAGCGGCGCAGTTTGATTGTGCGACACTATGCGCTCCGAAGTGCGAAGATCAAGCGGGCAAGGCGCATTGTATATCTCTCGGACTTTCACGAGCGTCGGCTCGGAGAAATTGAAGAGAGACTCACGGCAGAGACCGCACGCCTGAAGCCCGATTACATTTTCCTCGGCGGAGATATGGTGACCGCAAAGCACGGCGCTTCCATTGAGGCGACCCTGGCACTCACCGAGCGCCTGGTAAAGCTGGCGCCGGTTTTCTACGGCGAAGGCAATCACGAGGCGAGACTGGACCGCGATCGCGGTCGCTACGGAGATCTCTTCGATGAATTACAGGCGGGACTGGAATCGCAGGGGGTGCGCTATCTGAGCGATGAGACGGTGCTGCTCGGCGAGGATCTTGCGCTCTCCGGACTGCACATCACCGAGAACTATTATAAAAGAGCGCCGCACGACGAGATGGAGGTCGACTACCTCCGCGCACATTTGGGTGAGGCAAATGCGGAGCGCTTTCAGCTTCTGTTTGCGCACAGCCCTGCTTTTTTCGATGCCTATGCGCGCTGGGGGGCGGACCTTAGCTTATCGGGACATTGGCACGGCGGAACCATACGCTTGCCCGGTAACATAGGCCTCATGACACCGCAGGCGGAGTTTTTCAGGCGACCGGCAAGCGGGCTCTTTTTCCGCGGGCGGCACGCAATGCTCCTGAGTCCCGGCATCGGAACACACAGCATTAACCTGCGCTTTTTGAATCTGCCGGAGCTCATGGTACTGGATCTCAAAGAAGGAGTTTAAGATGGCGGAAGAAGCGCTTTCTCTTCGGCTTGAAAAGTATGAGGGGCCTCTGGACCTGCTCTTAAAGCTGATTGAGAAAAACAAGGTAAATATCTATGACATTCCGATTGCCGAGATTACGGAACAGTACATGGCGTATCTCTCGGAACTGGAGCGAGAGGATTTGGATTTACTCTCCGAGTTTCTCCTGATGGCGGCGACTTTGCTCGATATCAAGGCGCGCATGCTGCTGCCGCGCGAGCTCGATGAAGAGACGGGAGAGGAAGTCGACCCGAGAGCGGAACTGGTGGCTCGCCTCCTCGAACACAAGAAATATAAGCTCATGGCGGAAGAACTTGCGGATCGCGAATTCGATGCCTACAGGGTCTTCTACCGCGAGCCCGCACTCCCGAAGGAAGTAGCGGAGTGGACGCAGCCCGTGGATTTGGATGAGCTCTTTCAGGGAGTGGACCTGCAGCGTCTGCAGGCGGTGTTCCGGGATGTCATGCGGCAGCGGGAAGACCGCATAGACCCGGAGCGCAGTCGCTTCGGGACCATCAAACGGGAGCCGGTCAGTCTGAAAATGCAGATTGAGGCGGTGCTTTCTTACGCGCGGAATCACAAGGCCTTTTCCTTCCGCGAATTGTTGGAGAGACGGAAAAACAAGCTGCTCCTGGTGGTCACCTTTCTTGCGGTGCTCGAGCTTATGAAGGCGGGAATCTTGCTTGCTGTGCAGGAGAGCCCCGCGCAGGATATCTTCCTCGAGGTTTCGGAGGAAGAGTTGGAAAACAAGCGCGACTTCGCGGAACTTTTCGACAGCTGACTTGCCGTCAGGCGGCCTGCGTGATATGCTCTCCTTGTATTGATTTTTGTACATTGTTTAAAAAATAGGAGGTATTCTATGGCATTTCGGCATGTCGTAGTCGCGGGCGGCGGCGTTCTCGGCGCACAAATCGCCTTCCAGACTGCGTTCAAGGGTTTTGATGTGACTATTTGGCTCAGAAGCGAGGGTTCGATCGGCAGAACCGAACCGAAACTCGAGCGGCTTTACAATGTTTACCGCGCGGAAATTGCGCGTGTCGAGGCAGCGCTGAAAGCCGGTGAGCCGCTTGAACTGCCGCGCGGCTTCGGCGCAGCGGACAGCGTGAAGAGCGAGGCGGATATTCAAAGACTCTACGAGGCGGTGGAAACGGCAAAGAAGAATCTAAAGCTCTCGCTGGATTTGGAAGCTTGCGCAAAAGAGGCGGATTTCATCATTGAGAGCATGGCGGAAGACAGAGAGGCGAAGCGGGGATTCTACGCAAAGCTCGCGCCCTATCTTGATGACAAGACGATAGTCGCTACCAACTCTTCCACGATGATTCCGAGCATGTTCTCGGATCTTTTGCCGCATCCCGAAAACTATCTCGCGCTGCACTTTGCCAATAATATCTGGCGCAGCAATACGGCAGAGGTCATGGGACACAGCGGCACTTCGAAAGAAGCCTTTGCCGCAGTGCTCGCGTTTGCTGCGGAGATCGGCATGATTCCGCTGGAACTGCACAAGGAGCAGCCGGGATATATTCTGAACTCGATGCTGGTTCCGTTCTTAAGTTCCGCGGAAGCGCTCTGGGCAAACGAGGTTGCGGATCCCGAGACCATAGACAAGACTTGGAAACTTGGCACGGGTTCCCCGCTCGGGCCCTTCCAAATTCTCGACATTGTGGGACTGCAGACCGCGTATAACATTGTCGCAATGAATCCGGAGTCCCAAAATCCGGAGAGCACACCCGGCAAGATTGCGGCGGGACTCAAGGCAAAAATCGATGCGGGCAAGACCGGCATTAACGCGGGCGAGGGCTTTTACCGTTACGAAAAATAAGAGGCGGCAAGGCTTTTTCCATGCTATACTAGAGCGGAAAAGAGTTCTTTAACATTCATTTCGGAAGTGGAGGAACCAATATGTTGACACATCTTGCAATTGAGAAGGTTATCGGAAGAGAGATTATCGACTCCAGAGGAAATCCGACGGTCGAAGCGGAAGTCACGCTGACCGACGGTACGGTCGGCAGAGGTGCGGCTCCGAGCGGCGCTTCGACCGGTGAATTTGAGGCAATCGAGCTTCGCGACGGCGACAAGTCCCGTTTCGGCGGAAAGGGCGTGAAGAAGGCGGTCGAAAATATTAACACCGTGATTAACGACGTGTTGCACGGCATGGATCCGCAGAACATCTATGCGGTGGATGCGGCGATGCTCAAGGCGGACGGCACGGAGAACAAGTCGAAGCTCGGTGCAAACGCAATCCTTGCGGTTTCGATTGCAACGGCAAAGGCAGCTGCCGAGTCCCTCGGCATTCCGCTGTACCGCTTCCTCGGCGGCGCAAACGGCAACAACCTGCCGGTGCCGATGATGAACATCTTAAACGGCGGCGCACATGCGACGAACTCCGTCGATACCCAGGAATTCATGATTATGCCGGTCGGCGCACCGAGCTTCTCCGAGGGTCTCCGTTGGTGCACCGAGGTCTTCCACAGCCTGCAGAAGCTTCTGAAGAACGAGGGCAAGACCACGGCAGTCGGCGATGAGGGCGGTTTCGCACCGGACTTAAAGGACGATGAGGATACGATTGAGCACATCCTCGCTGCAATCCGCGATGCGGGCTATGAGCCGGGTAAGGACTTTGTGCTTGCAATGGACGCTGCTTCCTCCGAGTGGAAGAGCGAGAAGGGCATCGGCTTCTATCATCAGCCGAAGTCCGGCAAGGACTTCACGTCGAAGGAGCTCATTGCACATTGGAAGAGCCTCATTGAGAAGTACCCGATTTGGTCCATCGAGGACGGCCTCGACGAAGAGGACTGGGAAGGCTGGCAGGAGATGACCAAGGAACTCGGCGATAAGGTTCAGCTTGTCGGCGACGATCTCTTTGTCACGAACACCAAGCGCCTCAAGAAGGGTATCGAACTTGGCTGCGGCAACTCCATTCTGATTAAGCTGAACCAGATCGGCTCGGTTTCCGAGACGCTGGAGGCAATCAAGATGGCACACAAGGCAGGCTACACGGCAATCAGCTCCCACCGCTCCGGCGAGACCGAGGACACGACGATTGCCGATCTCGCAGTGGCACTCAACACGCGCCAGATTAAGACCGGTGCGCCGAGCCGCTCCGAGCGTGTTGCGAAGTACAACCAGCTGATTCGCATCGAGGAAGAACTCGGTGTCGCAGCGGAGTACCCGGGCAAGAACGCATTTAATCGTTGAGTCGAACAAGAACATTGAAAAACAAGGGCAAGGTGCCCGGTGTGATGCCGGGATAATCGGGAAGTCAGTCAAACTGCGCGAACTCGTCACCGTATGCGGGGAGTCCGTCTGTCACTGCGAAAGCGGGAAGGCAGACAGGGGACTTTGATCCGCGAGCCGGGAGACCGGCCTTGCCTTTTAAGTACCTTCCTGTGCACGAGTGCCTGTGCGGGAACGCGAGGAGGAGGCGTAGGCCTCTTCTTTGCGTGACAGCAAGAGGCTCTCTGCGTAGACGAGCCTCTTTTGTTGTTTTATTTGGCATTTTTCGTATACTATGCTACAATAGGCGACGACATGATTGTCACACAGGGAGGATACTATTATGAAGAAGAGACAGTTTGGAGCAATTTTGGCGGCAGCAGCGCTTGCAGCGGTTCTGGCAACCGGTTGCGGCAGCAAGAAGGAAGAGACCAAGGCAGCATCCGATGTTGCTTCCGAGGCGGTTGACGCAGCTTCCAGCATGGTGGAGAGCGCAAACGCAGCGGCTTCCAGCGGTGTGGACGAGGCAAACAAGGCAGCTTCCGGTGCGATGGAAGAGGCAAACAAGGCAGCTTCCGACGCAGCGAAGATGGGTGAGGACGCAGCTTCCGCAGCAGTGGAGGGCGCAAACAAGGCAGCTTCCGATGCGGCTAAGATGGGTGAGGATGCAGCTAAGGCAGGCGCAGAGGCAGCTGATAAGGCAGGCCAGGCAGCTGAGAAGGCTGGCGCAGCGGCTGAGAGCGCAGGTGCGGCAGCTGAGAAGGCTGGCGAGACTGCTGAGTCCAGATAAGTAATCATTTGCTGAAAAGCCAGAGGCTCTCCGAAAGGACGAGCCTCTTTTTATTGAAGCTTTTGGCTTTAGCCTGCTGAGCATGGTTCGCTTGCAAAGCAAGTGAACCGTTGCGAAGCAAAAACCCACCCGCTATGCGGGTGGAGACAAATCGTTTAACAAAGAAATCACCTTTCCGTA
>ERZ773069.1508-NODE-1508-length-13407-cov-7.576019_pt1 | contig 13407 bp, 9 predicted proteins | sample MGYA00580619_ERZ773069 | MGnify/ENA primary metagenome ERZ773069 (study PRJEB29015, sample SAMEA2738007) | human oral metagenome | biome: human oral; feature: human-associated habitat; material: dental | place: China | collected 2108 ...
ACCCGGGCGGCGGCACGACGTGTGACGCGCTCTACATGGGCGTGCCCGTCGTCACGCGCTATGGCAGGCGGCGCGGCTCGCGCTTCGGACTGTCGCTGCTGAAGAACGTGGGCGTTTCGGAGCTTGCCGCTGCTGACGCGAGGTCGTACATTGAGAAAGCCGTGGCGCTCGCTCATGATGCAGATCTTCTCGATCAGCTGCACCGGACGCTTCGGGCGCGTCTTGCTGCTTCGCCCGTCATGCAGGCTGCGCACTATATGGAGGAGTTGGAACGTTTCTATTGCACGGCAGTCGAACGAAAGAAGGAGGAGTCGGACGAAGGATGAAAGATTTTTCAAAAATCGCTGGAGAGCTTGCTGTTTTGCAGGACAAGGGGAGATGGGAGGCGGGAATCGAGCGCGTAGAATACCTGCTTAGAAGGCGTGCGTCAGAGCTTGAACGCGGCGAGAAGAGTTTCCTCTGCGGCAGGCTCGGCTACTTCCTGCATTTCGTTGGCCGCATCGAGAAGGCGGCTGCTGCTTATCAAGAGGCGGTCGCCCTTGCGCCGTACCTTGCACAGCAGAGAAAGCTCTACAGTGACTACCTCATGATTTGTCACTATCTGCCGCAGATCGGTGACGAGGAGCTTGCCATACGCCATTTCACCTATAATCAGTTTTTCCGTTCGGAGGAGGAACTGCATCACGAGCGAGAGCTTCACCGCCGCCACGAGAAGATCCGTGTAGGCTACCTCTCGTCGAACTTCAAGACGCACATCATGAGCTGCTTCATGATGCAGCTGCTCGCCATCGCTGACCGCAGTCATTTCGAGGTCTATTGCTACGACTTTGGCAACGATTCCGATGCGGCGGCCGAGCAGATGAGATCCTTCGGCAACATTTGGCGCAGCATCGCCCTGCCTGAGGCGAAGGATCGCGCACGGGCGATTGCTGCAGATGAGATCGACATTCTCTTCGATCTCAGTGGTCATACGGACGGCGGACATGGTTTGGCGACGCTTGGCTACAAGGCGGCGCCCGTGCAGCTCACGGGAATCGGCTACATGAGCACGTCGGGGCTCAAGGCGGTCGACTACTGCCTGTCGGATATTTTTCTAGATCCAGAGGGCAAGGGCGATGCGTATTTCTCCGAAAAACTTCTGCGCCTTCCACATTCACACTTCTGCTATACGCCGTTCGAAGCCGTGTTCAAAAGTACGATTGACTGGCAGCCGCATGAACGACTGGTGTTCGGCTGCTTCAATAACTCCGCAAAAGTTTCCGACGATATGCTGCGCCTCTGGCACACGCTCCTTATGCGTGTGCCAGACTCCAAGCTCGTGCTGAAGGCGTGGAAGCCTAAGAACCTGCGCAAAAGGGCACTTTCTCTCGGCTATCGTCCCGATCAGATCGAGGTGCGCCCCATGACGCTCGACTATATCCACGAGTATATGGACATGGATATAGCGCTCGATACCTTTCCCTATACGGGCGGCGGCACGACGTGCGAGGCACTCTACATGGGAACGCCCGTCATCACGCTCGCGGGCACGCGCCATGGCACACGCTTCGGATTGTCGCTTCTGGAAAATGTCGGCCTTGGCGAACTGGCGGCACAGACTCCGACAGAATATATCGAAAAAGCTGCGGCGCTCGCTTCGGACAGAGAATTGCTGACAGCTCTGCACCGAAACCTGCGTCCCATGATGCAGCGATCTCCCGTGATGGACGGCAGAGGCTATGTGCGTGAGGTCGAGGCGATGTATGAGAAGATTTGGAAGGACTGGCTCAATGGGGGAGAATAGTTCGAGGAATCGCGGAAAGTTTATCCATACTTCCTTAAGCCTATATCGAGCTTTTTCGATATAGAGACGTATGATATAATGGACGTAAAGGAAATCTAGGAGGAATATATCTTGTCAAATTGGAATACGAGAAATTCGCAGGGAACGGTGATCTCGGCAGATGAGATGAAGCGCAAGCTTGCTGCGCAGATGGCAGATGAAGAATACGCAGAGGCGCTTGGCACGGTCGCGGCGATGATTGAAAAGGGGATTAAGGATGCCGACGCCTTTTATGATGCAGCGTACAGCTACTTCATGAGCGGTGACTATGAACGCGCAACACAGTGGGTAGACAACACGCTGAGCCTTATGCCGCAGCACGTCAGGGCGCGCATCCTGCTCGCTCGCATCTGCCTCTTGGAAGAGCGCACGTCGGACGGCCTTGCCATCTTCGAATTCGTGCTGAAAAATTATGCGGCATCCCTTTCGACAGAAGATAAGGAAGACCTTTCCGAGGTGCTCGATTACTATGCTGCGACGAAGGAAGATGAGATCCGTGCAGGTTATCCCGCCATCGCGCATTTCCTGCAGCTCGATCATGCGGCATCGGAGAAGCAGACGGAGGCATTTCAGCCGTTGGCACAGCAGGTGCAGCGCATCGAAATGCCGTTGGCGCAGCAGAAGCAGTCTGTGCAGCAAAGTGCGGGGGATGATGAGAATGAGGCTATGCGCTTGACGCAGGAAATTCTTGGGAAGGATGTCGCGCTTTCGGAGAAGGTGCGTCTTTTGAATTCGTTCGCAGGGGGGTTCTTCCTCGCAGGTTCTTTCACTGCAGCGAAGCATCTCTTGAAGCAGGCGCTTGGTCTCGATGCGCACGATGAGATGACGCTCAAAAACATGGGATATACACTCGCTGCCCTTGGAGAGCGCGATGCAGCGCTGGAACTTGCCGCTAAGATGAAAGTGCCCGACTTTGGCCTTCTGGTCGCTGTCCGTGGCTGAGGCGCACTCTTTTGCGGAGGCGATGATAAGCGTTCGTGCCCTCCTTGCTGAAGGCAGGGGAGGAGCCGCGCTTGAGGCGCTGCGCCGCTTGGCGCGAGCGCCTCTTTCGCCGCGTGCCGCCTTCGAACTGGCGGCGGCGCAGGCATCTGCCTACACAGCCTTGGGCGATGCGCACGGAGTCGTCGAGGCGTACCGTGCAGCATGCTCGTCGGGCGGTGCTCTGCCGGAAGAACATCGCATGGCGTACAGCAACTATCTCTTTGCGCTTCACTACTTGCCGGGTGTGGAAGATGCCCGGCTTTTTCGTGAACACTGCGGCTTTGCGGCGCTTTTTGAGGGCGTGAGGCAATATGCGCACGATGCGCTGCTTCACCGCCATGAGAGATTGCGCATCGGATATATTTCGCCGGATTTCGCCATGCAGATCAATGCTTTCTTCATCATGCCGCTTCTTGTTCATCGGACGAAGGAGCGCTTTGAGGTCTACTGCTATGACACGCGCGGCGCAGGCGACAGCGTGACGGAGCAGATGCGCTCTCTCGCGGATGTCTGGCGAGATGTGTCGTCTTTGCCTGCAGCGGAGCAGGCGGCGTGCATCCACGCGGACGAGATCGACATCCTCGTTGATCTTTCCGGTCATGCAGCGGGCGGAGAAACTCTCGCCGCTCTCGCCCATCGCCCCGCTCCCGTGCAGGTGACGGCGATCGGCTGGTTCGATACGACGGGGCTGCCTGCGATCGACCATGTGCTTGCTGACCGCCTTTCGGCTACGGCAGACAACGAAGAGCTTTTCCTCGAAAAACCGCTGCGTCTGCACGATCACTCCCTGCTCTGTTACATGCCGCCGTCCTCGGTGCAGTATGTGACGAAGCAGCGCGAGCGAAACGCGGCGCCGGTGTTCGGCAGCTTCAATAACTTTTATAAGATTACGCACGAGCAGCTTCTTCTTTGGCGTGAGATTGTAGAGCGTGTGCCGGGCGCACGCCTCGTGCTCAAGAATACGGCAGACAGCGAGGTGCAGGAGCGCCGCATGCGCCGCATGGCGAAGCGTGCGGGCTTCGCCGAGGGAGTGGTCGAATTTCGGCGTGCGTCGAGCGATTACCTCGCGCAGTATCTCGACATCGATATCGCGCTCGATACTTACCCTTATCCGGGCGGCGGCACGACATGCGACGCGCTCTACATGGGCGTGCCTGTCGTCACGCGCTATGGCAGGCGCTTCGGCTCGCGCTTTGGCCTGAGTCTTTTGTCGGCTGCAGGGCTTTCGGAGCTTGCGGCAGCGACGCCTGAGGAGTATGCGGCGAAGGCCGTGTCGCTCGCTCGTGATACGGAACTTCTGACTGCGCTGCACGAGACTTTGCGTGTGCGTATGGAAGAGTCGCCTTTGATGGATGGCGCTGGCTATGCGCGCGAGGTTGAGGCGCTCTATGAAGAAGCGTGGCGGGCATGGCTGCAATAGAAGGAGAGGGGAAGAGCATGAGCTTGCCGTACTATACGAAAATGTTGAAGGAACTATGGAAAAATGGTGTTCTGACGCAGGAGGAAGCAAGCGGTAAGGACGTCCTCCTCATCGGGCTCTCTTATTCGGGATCGGAACTGATCAGCATCCTGCAGCAGCCGTTTTTTTCTGTAGGAGCCAAGGTCGAATACGTGCCCCTTTTCAATGAAGCGCTGGGCAGCAGCGCATCCTTGACGCAGTTGGAGGAAATCGTAGAGGGCAAGAAGTACGATCTGGTCGTCTTGTTCGAGGGTTTGGAACGGGAACCGCACTTCGTGAAGAGCGCTGAGTCGTTGGCAAATTGCTGCCGCATGGGAGGAAGGCTCCTGCTCCTCGTGCAGACACCGGATGTTGCAGAGGAAGCATGGGATGCGGAGCGTTACTTGGAGACTTGGTGGGCATACGATATGCAGGACGTCGTGAGCCTCTTTCCGGGATTTTCCCTGCTCTTTCACATGCGCACAAACCCTGCCTGCCTGCTGGCGGCGAAGCTCGAAAAGCGGCGCGAGGCGAGTCCTCTGCACCCGAAGGCGTTTAGCTGGCGTCTGGGATGCCGCGTCAGCGAGAGGAAAGGACTGCAGGCGGGGTTCTTTCATGAGTTTCACGAGCTTGACCGCATCGGCACAGAAGAGTGCACGGACAAGTGCCGCTATCGGCACAACTATCTTCAAAAATATGAGTTCTTCCTGCGCGATTGGAAGGAGAAGCCGCTGCGCCTCTTGGAACTCGGCGTATTCAAGGGCGGCAGCGAGCGCATGTGGAAGCGGTACTTCCCACGGGCGCAGATTTTCGGCGTCGATATCGATGAGGCATGCAGAGTCTATGCGGAAGAGCGCATTGAGATTCGCATCGGTGACCTTTCGCAGGATGAGATGCTTGAAAGCCTCAAGGAGATCCGTCCGCACATCATCGTCGACGACGCCTCGCACTTTTGGAGTCATCAGATCAAGGCGCTCTTCGCGCTCTTTCCCGCTTTGCCGAGTGGCGGCATCTACATCCTTGAGGATTTGGAAACATCGTTCCATCCTCATTTGTTTCCCACGCATGGTGACGCACCGCTCGACGCCTACACGGTGGCGGAGCGCATTGCACGCGTGGCGGCGAGCCACAAGCCTTGTATGGAAGGACCGTTTGCCGAGGAGATCACAGCGGTCGGCATGGCGACGGAGCTTATGGCAACGATGCTGTCGAGCTGCATCTTCATCAAGAGATAGGGGGCGGGCATGAACAAGATTATCGCTATATCCCTGGTTGCGGACTGTGCTGACATCATCGAAAGCTTCGTGCGTCACACGCTGACGTACGCGGATGAGATGCTCGTGGTCGACCATGCGGCGGCGGACGGCACGGGAGATGTCCTGCACGCACTTCAAGAGGAAGGACTGCCCCTTTGCATTGAGCGCTACGAGGCGGCGGAGCTTCGCCATGACGAGATTATGACGGCTGTGATGCACAGGGCGTTTGACGAGTATGATGCCGACATCGTTGTTCCTGTTGATGCCGATGAGTTTCTCGTAACACAGGACGCGGCGAAACCTTGCCGTGCTGTCCTTTCGCATTTGCGCACCGATGTGACATTCTGCGCATGGCATTGGATGTACGAGTTGGAAAAACCGGAAGAAGATACGGGAAGGTTCCTGCTCTCGCGCCCGCTGCGACGAAAGAAGCGGCATGAGCCGGTACAGAAGGCGATCATTGGGCGCGAGGCTGCATGTTCGTATCCGTTGTTGGCGCAGGGCACGCACTATCTCTACCGCATGGAAGGAGAGGAGCGCGTGCCGGCGCCTGCGCTCCCCATCAGCTTCCTGCACTTCGCGCATTTCCAATGGCGCGGCACCCTGCATACGGCGGTCAAGGTCCTGAACGGTTGGATTGGCAATGCGGCGAAGTATTCCGTGCACACGGCGCGCTGCTATTATTGGAAGGAGCACTTCGACACGGTATTCGAGGGCAGAGTGCCGCCCGTCGCGCTTTCGCCAGAGGAAAGCGAGGCAGTGCAGGGATTGGTCTTGCCGCAGGGACAGATTGAACTGCGCTATACAAAAGGTGCGGCATTCTCTCCGCTGCAGAGTCTGATGCGTCTATCTGAGCAGCTCGCGCAGGATTTTGCCGAGGAGCGTGTGCTTGCGCGCCGGAGGCTCGTGAGCATTGTCGTGCCGTATCTTGGAGACTTTTCCTTATGGCAGTGTTCTTTGGAAAGCGCTGCAGCACAGACGTATCCGCATATCGAAGTCGTTGCGCTTGATTTCGTGGGCGATGAAGCGCGCCTGCAGGAATCTCTGGAGGCCTTGGGAGCGCCGCATGGAATTGTTCCCGCCGTCTCTTCGGGATGGGGCGCACGGCTTTCCAGCACGGTGCGCGGAGCATACGTTCAATGGCTCGTCCCCGGCGACCAGCTTTTCGCCGAGAAGGTCGTGCGGATGGTGACGACTTTGGAACTTGACGATGAACTTGATTTCGTGATTGCCGATCCAGAAGAAGCGGCGAATGAAGAGAATGATGCGTTGGAGCGCTTCGCCTTTCGCATGAGGCAGTCGCACTGCATCGTCGCCTCTGGCGCATGGCATCGCAGTTTCGTGCTCTCGGAAGGGCGTTCGCCCGCAGGAGGGCTGTCGGGTGCACTGCTGCGCCGCAGCGTGCTGGACGAGTGCGCGTGGTTGGAACCGGCGTTCTTCCAGGGGCGCTTTTTCCCTCTGGCAGCGTTTGTCCTGCTCTTCCAAACGCGGGCGGATTTCCGTGCCGGCGTCTTCGAGATTCCTCTGCTCGCCCGCGGAATGCAGGATGCAGGCGAGATTTTATGGCATCCGGCGGAATGGGCGGCATTGCTCCTTTCGTGCGACGGCGAGGTTGACATGACGGCACGAAAGAGAGCTAGGGAGGCTCTGGCGCAGCAAGCGCATGACATCTTTGCGCGCGAAGCTCTTTGTAGCAGAGCGGATTTTGCGTGTGCGCGCCGCGTGTTTGAGGAACTTTTTGCGTCTCTTCCCGAATGAGGCGCTGTTCCCGAAGGCAAAGGAGGATGACTGAGATTATGCAAAAAGCGCCGTACATCGCTGAGCGCGCCATTGTCCTTGCGGCGGGGCGCGGCGAGAGGATGCGTCCCTTGACCGATGAGACGCCGAAGCCCTTGGTGCGCGTCGGCGAGCGCCGCATCATCGATACTCTGCTCTCGGCGCTTGTGGCGGCGGATTACCCTGAGATCTGCATCGTGCGCGGCTACTTGAGCGAGAAGTTTGAGGCTCTCAAGGAGGAGTACCCGATGATCCGCTTCATCGATAACCCGCACTGGCATGAGGCGAACAACATCGCATCGTTGCTCGCCGTGGGAGATCTTGTCGAGAATGCGATGATCGTCGAGGGAGATCTCTTTCTGCAAAATCCCGCGCTCCTTTGCCGTGAGCAGACAGGGACGAACTATCTGGCGATTCCTGTCGAAGAGACGGATGACTGGTGCTTCTTCCCCGATGAGGAGGGCGTCATCCGCCGCATGGCGGTTGGCGGTAAGGAGTGCTGGAAGATGGTCGGCATATCCTATTGGACGCCGAAGGATGGCAGGAAACTCTCCGAGTCTTTGCAAAGGCTCTATGAGACTCCTGGCGGGTCTGAACGCTATTGGGACGAGGCGGCTCTTTCGGCCGACATCGAGGATTTCTGCGTCCGTGTGCGTGCCTGCAGCGAGAAGGATGTGCAGGAAATCGATACGGTTGAGGAGTTGGAAACGTTGAGGCGGAAGTACGGGGAAATGGAGGAGAAGTGATGGCTACGCGCGCATTTCCGCCGGGAAACGCAAGGGGAGCGGAAGTTTTTCAGGCTCTGCTGCAGAAGAGTCGCGACGGCATGTACGATGAGGCCTTTTTTGATCTTGTTGAGCAGTATCGTCAGATGTATCCGCTATCAGAGAAAACATCGCTGTTTCTTGCTTTTTGTGCCATGAGCGAGGGATATTTTGATATCGCCATGGAACAGGTGAGGGAAGCAGAAAAAAAGAGGCGCATGTCCCTTCCTGTATGGGAGATCCTTATCGCGTGCTGCTCGCGGCGGGGTGATGTGCGTGAGGCCGTTGTTTACAGCGGTATGGCTCGCTGCTTCTACCAGCGCCCGATGCATCTTTCACTGTCGCACGATGAATTGGAGCGGTTTCTGAGCGTGCTTTCGCGCGCTATGAGCGCGCCGCTTTGCGCGCCACTGCTTACGGCGCGAGCTGTTTGGGCGGATGGCGTCCTTTCCTATCGTGCGGGATCCTTTGCGGGGGAATTCCTGCCCACGCTTTTCCATTCGGAGGAATGGCCGTATTGGGCGGGCGCCTATATTTCTGAGGAACCGCTGAACGAAAAGGGTTGGCTTCTCGAAAGGATGAAGGACGATCCGGAGTTTGCCGCGAACCAGGGGGCAGAGTTTGTTTTTGATCTCATGCGGGCGAAAAAGGTGCAGGAGATTACTTTTTCGGCGGGAAACGACACATGGCTCTTGCCTGTAGCCGGCCTGTCCGCAGGGCAGGAGGCAGAGTTTGCAGGAGCTATGCAGGCGGGAAGCGTGCCTCTGGCGTACAAATCGTTTTCGTTCTTTCGCGTGGATAAGGAGATGAAAATTTCTTCCAAGGAGCCGTGGATTCTGGGGCAGCCGATTCGCTTAGGGCATAGCCCACGTCGTCATCGCCTAGTGCTCAATATCCTTGTCGATGCCCTTAGCTGGGGTGAGATCAAAAGGGAAGGCTACAGGGCGGTGCCCAATCTCATGCGATTTTTCTCCTCGGGAATCATATTCGACAATCACTATGCTGCTGCAGAATATACATACCCGTCGTTGGCTGGAATGGAAACAGGCCTTTACATGCATCGCCTGCAGGTGTTTGATAACTGTTTCGGCGGGGAGATCGATGGTGGGATCAAGACGCTTTCGGAAGGCGCGGCGGAGCTCGGGTACTACTGCGTCAACGTCATGGGAGCCTCGGAGGGCGTTTACAACGGTGTCACGCGCGGCTTCCATCGGCTCATCGTCAACCCGAATCACCTGTCGTCTGCCGAGGCTGTGGAAAGGGCGATCCGCCAGATCGAAGCATTTGATGAATGCGATCAGTATGTATTCCTGCATTTTTCCGATACGCATACGCGCTCCATATTGATGGATGCCCTGCCTCTTGCGACGCAGACGCATCTGCCGCTGGAAGAGCGTTTACTGGGGGCGGAAGGCGAAAAAACGAGTGTATTTCTCTCGGAACGCGCCATTTATTCCCATGCCAATCGAGAGGGGATACGTCGGGTGGATCGGATCCTAGGGGAGTTTTTTTCGTATCTGGAGAGCCGCTTTGCGCCGGAGGAGTATGTGGTTCATCTCTATTCCGATCACGGGGTTCCCGTTTACGAGAAGGAGCCTTATCCGACGAGCGAAAACCAGGCCTGCGCCGCATTGATGCTGCGCGGCGCGGGAATTCCAAAGATCGGGCGTTGTGCGGAACTCGTGAGCGGACTCGATTTTTATCCGATTGTGGCGCACAGCCTGGGATTCTCGCCCAGCGCGTCCATCGACGGCAATCTGCCGAAAGTCTTGGGCGGTAAGGAGCGTGAATATGTGGTTTCCAGCACGCAGTTTCCCGGGCAGCCGTATCGCGTAAGCATACGCACTAAACTGCATGAATGCCGCATGGAAAGCGTTTTTCCCGTGACGCCGGAAGGCACCGTCAATCTTGCGGGAGCAGCCATCGAGATTTATACGCGCGAGGGTCATGAGCAGGTGGAAGATGAGGAGCTTTACCGTTATTTTCTTTCTCTGCTCGATGACCATACACGCTCATTTAATACAGAGGGGCATGAATGGCCAGAGCACTTCATGGAAAAAGTGAAGGAATCATGGCACGCATGAGGAGGAATCTATGGGAAATATTGCTTACGCCTGCTTCTGCACCGATGTGATTCACGAAGGGCATCGAAACATTCTGCGTGAAGCCAAGAAGCACGGTACGGTCATTGCGGGCGTCCTTTCTGATCGCGAGATGGTGCGTTACAATCGCTTTCCCTCCATATCACTTGAAGAGCGCATCGCGCTTTTGGAGGCCGAGCCGGAGGTCGAACGCGTCATCGTGCAGGACGCCATCATGTACGATGCGGTCATTGCATCTCTGAGACCTGACTTCGTCGTGCACGGAGACAACTGGCGCGGCGGTCCGATGTCTGCAATTCGCGAGAACGTGCTGGCCAATCTCAAGAAGACGGGCGGTACACTCATCGAGGTGCCATACACATGGAATCCGGATGTCAAGAAGATTGACGAGCGCGTGAAAGAGCGGCTCGTTATGCCAGAGTTTCGGCGGCGGCGTCTGCGCCGTCTCTTGGAGATCGTACCGATTGTCAAGACGATCGAGGTGCACGACGGGCTTACGGGACTTCTCGCAGAAAAGACCGTCGTCGAGCATGAGGGCGGTCTCGATCAGTTCGATGCGCTTTGGATTTCGAGCCTCTGCGACTCGACGGCGAAGGGCAAGCCCGACATCGAACTTGTCGACATGTCGTCGCGCATCCGCACGATCGACGACGTCATGGACGTCACGACGAAACCCATCATCCTCGACGCCGATACGGGCGGACTCACAGAGCACTTCGTCTATCATGTACACACGTTGGAACGCATGGGCGTTTCCGCTGTCATACTGGAAGATAAGATCGGCCTCAAGAAGAACTCGCTCTTCGGCACGGAGGTCGAACAGCAGCAGGATACGATCGAGCACTTCGCGGCGAAGATTCGGGCAGGCAAGGAGGCGCAGCGAACGGATGATTTCATGATCATCGCACGCATCGAGAGCCTGATTCTTGAAAAGGGACTGGCAGACGCCTTGGAACGCGCTTCCGCCTATGTGGCGGCGGGTGCGGACGGCATCATGATCCACTCGCGCAAGAAGGAGCCGGACGAGGTATTCGCCTTTGCCGACGCTTTCCGCAAGACGCATCCGGCTGTGCCGCTCGTCGCTGTTCCGACATCTTACAGCGCGGTGACAGAGGCGGAGCTTGCCGCGCATGGCGTGAATATCGTCATCTATGCGAACCAACTGACGCGCAGCGCCTTTCCCGCGATGGAGCACACGGCAATGTCCATCTTGAAGCACCATCGTGCTCTTGAGGCGGATGCGGATCTTATGCCTTTCAAGGACATCATCCGCTTGATCGATGATGTCTAGTTGTTTTGAATAGACGAAGACGCAGGCCCTAACGTACGAAAGCAGACTGTGGGCGATGAATGGGTGAAAGGACGGAGCGTGCATGGATGAATAAAGAAAAGTGGGAAGAGGCGATGAAGGAGCAGGAAATCCAGCCTCAGAACGAAGTCGTGCAGGACGCGAAGAAGATCGCCGTCATTGTCGCACGCCAAGGAGAGGAACTTCCTCAGGACCTCTTGATGTCGATTCGCCTATTGGAGCAGCCGGCGGGCTTCACGATGGAGCTCGTCGAAGTCGAGGGCAAGGCTGGCATGGCAGCGGCATACGGACAGGCTATGGAAGCGAGTGCCGCGAAGTACAAGATCTATCTCGACGAGCGCGTGCGCATCTTGGATTCGCATCTCTTGGTGCGCATCGTCCACCTCTTTGAAACGCACGTCGATCTCGGCGTACTTGGTATCTCAGGCACGAAGCTCCTGCCGCCTGACGGCATCGCCTTTCATTCGACGAGGCGCATCGGATCGCTGCGCCTTGCTGAAGACGCACGCACGGTGTCCTGGGGGCGGGTGCTCAGCGAGATGGAGAACGTGCTTGCCGTCGACGGCTTCCTAATGGCGACGCAGGTCGATTTGCCGTGGCGCGAGGATCTCTTTCATGGCGGGGCGTTCTTCGATGCGGCGCAGTGTTTGGAGTTTCGTCGCCAAGGGCTACGCTCGGCCGTGCTCGGTCAGGATGAGCCGCTCGTGGAGTTCCTTGGTGAAAGTTTTCCTGCCGATGAGGCGGGAAGGCGAGCCTTCCTCGAAGAGTATGCGACGGAGGCGCTGCCGCTTGTGAGCATACTCATCCCAACGCATGAGCGGCCGGAGTTCTTCAAGCTCGCGCTGGAAAGCGCGCTCGCGCAGACGTATCGCCACATCGAGATCATCATCAGCGACAACAGCAGCGATGATCGTACGGAAGAACTTATGCGGACGTATGCCGATGATGCGCGCATACACTATGTACATGATTCGAGCCTTTCCCTGCGTCAGAATTGGCTGCGCCCGCTGGAAAGAGCAAACGGCGAGTATCTTGCCTACCTTTTCGATGATGACCTCTATGCGCCCGAGAAGATCGAGCGCATGGCGGATGCGCTGAGCATGGAAGACGGTATTGCCTTTGTGACCTCGCATCGCCGCGTTATTGACGAGGAGGGGAACTTTGTCGACGATCCTACTGTCGATCCGCTGCCTGTCGAGGAGACATCGCGTATTCCGGGTGAGTTGGCAATTTACGGCCTCTTGGAGAAGCAGGCGAACTTCATCGGGGAGTTCACGACGGTTTTGCTGCCACGCAGGATGAAGGAAATCGTGCATGAGATATTGCGCAGGGAACCTCCGAGTGTATTGCCTGACGTCGAGTGCTGGCTGCGGCTCTTGGAGGAGGGAGATCTCCTCTATATCGTTGATACGCTCAGCTATTTTCGCAAGCATGAAGGGCAGGAGGGTGCCGCTCTAGCCGTTCAGATTGAAGGCGCACGCGCCTGGGCGCAGCTCCTGCGTGAGCGCGCGGCGAGGGAGAGCGGCATGCGGCGCAAAAAAATGTTTGAGCAGGCGGATCTCATCGAGATGGTTCTGCGTGCGCGGAGGAGATGACGAGATGAAGGAAATAGAAGCGAAGAAGCAGGAACTTCACGACAAGATCCTCGCGCTTGTGCGCGAGTATGCCGACGAATACCACAGGCCTGTGCCATGGTCGAAGGGGGCACGCATCCCCTACGCGGGGCGCGTCTACGATCATGAGGAGATGGAAGCCCTCGTCGACAGTTCCCTGGAATTTTGGCTGACGGCGGGGCGCTATGCTGCACAGTTCGAGAAGGGGCTGGCCGCATTCCTCGGCACGCGCCACGCGCTCGCCGTCAATTCTGGTTCTGCAGCAAACTTGTTGGCTTTCATGGCGCTGACTTCGCCGCTCCTCGGCGAGCGCGCCGTGCGTCCGGGTGATGAGGTCATTACGGTC
>ERZ773069.1509-NODE-1509-length-13406-cov-7.389858_pt1 | contig 13406 bp, 11 predicted proteins | sample MGYA00580619_ERZ773069 | MGnify/ENA primary metagenome ERZ773069 (study PRJEB29015, sample SAMEA2738007) | human oral metagenome | biome: human oral; feature: human-associated habitat; material: dental | place: China | collected 2108 ...
AAATTATTATACTCTATATTTTGATATTTGTCAAATGTAAAAAACTTTCATTTTGTTAAGTAAATTTGGCAACTCTTTTAATAACTTAATTTGAAATCATCAATCTGATTAAGTCCAACTGTTATTTTCCAATATTCTTGTTTTTTATTTTTTGATATTAGAATTGAATATACAATATCTCCATTTTAAATCATTATTTTTTGAGTTCTTCTTTTTGTTCTTTTTTCATAGCTTCTGATAAAGAATCCCAATGTGTTTTTCTTATACGATCTATCATTTCTTTTGCAGTAGGTTTAGGAAAAACTCTCATTCCATATCTTTGTTTATCTAGTCTTCCTAACTCTTCTGTTACATTAAAATTTATTTTTATATCTTGTTTTAATTTTTCGTAAGCATCCTCTATTTTTTTATCATCCCAATAAGAATAATTTTCTTTAAATTCTTCTAATTCCCCTATTATTTTTTCTTGCTTTTCATATATTTTTTCTTTTATTAAATCTTTGTTATCTTTGGTATCATTTTTTATATTTTTTTGATTAATTTGTGTATTTTTATTTTCAATATTTTTTACATTATTATCTGTAATCTTATTTTGTATATTAGTATAGTTCAAATTTCTATTATTATTATAATTGTTATTAACGTTACTTACAATTTGTTGACTTTGTATATTGCTAACGTTGTTATAATTTTGATTACTATTATTGTTAATGTTTCCTATAACTCCCTGATTAATAATTCCATTACTCTCTACTTTTATGTCATTACTCTGTAATTTATTTTTAAATTCCGATTTTGTTTCTTTGGATTCTTTTGGTATTTTTTGTAATGAAGTATTATCAATAATTGTTGTTGTTTCCTTGTTTTGAACTTTGAAAAACTCCATAATTTGAAAAACACCCACAATAATTCCAACTATTGTACCAATAATTATAATCCCTTTGAATAACTTTTTTGACATTCAGTTTCTCCTATTAATTTCTTAATTTTATCTAAATCTTAATTAATTTTAAAACTTATTCAATCTATTAAATTAACAATTTCAAACATTTAAATTTTTTATTTTAAAATGGAAATTCCTCTTCTTCATCTTCATAGTTTTCTATTTCTGTTCTTTTATATATTAAACTTTTACTTTTATCAAAAATTTCATTAATATCCTTTTTCAATTTATTGTTTTCATCAAACAATTCTACAGAAATTAAGATCTTATAATTGTATTTATTTACTGATTTTTCCCAAACATAATAATCTTCAAATCCCAAAAATTCTTCTTCTGTATATGACATTATGTTCATAATCATTTCTAAATCCCGTTTACTTTTTATATATATTGTTTTAGGTAGTTTTAATATTTTAACTAATTCATCTAAAAATAAATTATTAAAATAACTAAATTCTTCCAATGTATTGTTTACTTTATCATTATTTTCCTTTAAATAATCGACTATCATACTGAAATTATTTATCTGTTCTCTTAATTCTTTTGCTAAAGATATTTCTTCTTTTTTAGTTTCTTCGATTAAATATTCATGAAACAATCCACTCCATTGCTCTTTTAAATATTCTATTATTTCTGATGTTTTTGAAAACGGAACTATCTGATTATTTGTAGGTAATTCATAAACTTTCTCTAAAAATATATAAATTTTAGGATTATCCACATAAGAATATTTAATTTCTGTATTGTCTCTATTTTTTTGCCACGTGAAAAATTCTGTATACACCTTATCTTCTACAAATATATATACCTTTTTATTATCATTTATTGCTCTTTTTAATTCATTTTGTGTTATAGAACCACCGTGCTCACTTTCAGAACCATATTTTCCTCCTATAATACAAATTACAATATCCGAATTTTTAATCTCTTTATAACAATAATTTTCTAATCTTTCTCCTTTTCCATAAGGAATATTGCCTGACTCATGTAAAATAGGATCATAATGCATACTTTTTAAAAAATTTTCTATATCTCCTCTTACTTGTTTTAAATCATAATAAGTTGAACTTACAAAAACCTTTGTACTTGCCATAATTTATCCTTTCTTATAATTAATTTAAAATATTTCAAATGTTTATTGTTTTTTTATTTACTTTGACGTTATTATTTCTTCAATGTCTCTTCTGCTTCAAGTTTCATAGCTTCTGTTAATGAATTCCAAGTATTTTTATTTATCTTGTCTATCTGTTCTTTTTTTGTAAGATTCAAAAAATTTCCATAATTATAGTTAATATCAAACATTTCTTTTTCTAAGTTGTTTAATTCTTGCTTTCGTTTAAAATTCAAATTTATATCTTGTTTTAACTTTTCATAAGTGTTTTCTACTTTTCTATTATCCCATTCAAAATAGTTTTCTCTGAACATTTCTAATTCTTTAATTATATTTTCTTTTTTTCTATATAACTCTCTTTTATTTTCATTACTATCTGTAATCTTATTTTGTATATTAGTATAATTCAAATTTCTATTATTGTTATAATTGTTATTAACATTACTTAGAATTTGTTGACTTTGTATATTTCTATTGTTGTTATAATTTTGATTACTATTATTGCTAATGCTTCCTATAACTCCCTGATTGATAATTCCATTGCTCTCTACTTTTATGTCATTACTCTGTAATTTGTTTTTGAATTCTGATTTTGTTTTTACTGTTTCCGTATTTTGAACTTTAAAAAAATCTACACTTTGAAGAGCAACTCCAATAATTGTAGCTATTGCACTTAAAACCCCAAGCCATGTAATTATCTTTTTTTTCATTTAATCCTCCTGTTTATTTTCTATTTTTTGTTTGCTTAGAGTATATTCAAAAACTATCAAAATGAAAAATTTATAGCAATGTAGATTTAAAGTTTCTAAACATAATCTGCAATATCTTGATAATAACACTTGTACTCCAATATTTTCTAAAATTTTAAACAGAACAACTTATACACTCCTCAATAGTCGCCTTCCTAGTTCTCGTATAATAAAGCGACTTCAACCCCAGCCTATGTGCATAAATATAGAGTCTAGCCAAATCTCTAGTGCTGTCCGTACTCTTCGTATACAAGATAGTCGAAATACCTTGATCTACATGTCTTTGAATTACAGAAATCAGTTTCAAGATATTTTTTTGATCCATATCGTATGCTGACTTATAGAAGAAGTAGTTGTCGTTTGTTAGGTACGGCATTGGGTAGAAAGTTGTGCTGTCTCCGTATTCTCTTACTTCGATTGTGTCAACTACTGGCATTACTGAGGCCGTGGAGTTCATGATGTAGGATGTTGACTGGTTTGGGGCGATTGCCATTCGGTAGGCGTTGTAGACTCCGTGTTTCATTACTTGCTCTTTTAGGTTTACCCAGTCTTCTTTTGTTGGAATATAGATTCCTTCAAATAGTTGTTTTATTTTTTCTGTTTTTGGCATGTATTCTTTTGTAATATATTTGTCAAAATAGTTTCCGTTGGCATATTCAGATTTTTCAAAGTCCTTAAAAGTTTCGCCTTTTTCCTTTGCAATTTCCATCGAACGTTCCAATGAATAGAAGTTTACCATCATAAAGAATACGTTACAGAAGTCAAGTGCTTCCTTGCTTTCGTACATAATAAAGTTTTTAGCCAAGTATCCATGCAGATTCATTGCTCCTAGCCCTACTGAGTGCAGCTCATCGTTTGCTTTTTTTATTGATGGAACAATATCAATGTTTGTCAAGTCTGATACCATTGTAAGTGAATCAATTGCTGCTTTTGTGGCTTCTTTTATTCTCTTGTTTTCCATTACAGTTGCAATATTCAATGAACCAAGATTACATGAAATTCCACGTCTTATCGTGTCTTCCTCATAATATGCGTTAATGTCTGAAACTTCTGATAATTGCATAATTTCAGTACACAAATTTGAGAACTTAACTGTTCCGATTTCTTTTAATGCGTGTTCCTTATTTGCATTATCTTTAAAGAATAAATAAGGGTATCCACTTTCTTTTTGCGTTTGAGAAATTTTTACAAGAAGTTCCCTTGCGTTTATTTTTTTCTTTTTAACATTTGGATTATCAACCAGTTTTTCATACATTTCGTTCATATCCATTTCATCCAGATATTGCCCATATTCTAGGAATACTGTATGTGGATTAAACGTGTAACAAACTTCATCTTCCATTGCCAACTGCATAAATTTATCTGGAACAATAACTCCGATTGACAATGATTTTATCCTAATTTTTTCATCTACATTTATTTTTTTACTATCCAAAAATTCATTAATATCAGAATGGAAAATATTCAAATAAACGGCTCCAGCTCCAGCTCTTTGCCCCAGCTGATTTGCATACGAAAAAATATCCTCCAAAATCTTCATAATTGGTAAAACTCCAGAAGCTCTGCCTTCAACTCCTTTTATTGACTCTCCTCTTGCTCTTACTTTAGAAAGGTTAATTGAAACTCCTCCACCAATCGAAGAAAGTTTCATCGAAGAATCAAAAACATATCCAATCCCACTTAAATTATCTCCCATTTCATCAAGAAAACAAGAAACAAGCTCTCCAGAACGTTTTTTTCCAGAATTTAAAAAAGTTGGTGTAGCAGGCTGATATTCTTGATTTATCAACATCAAAGCATACTCTTTTGCCTTTTCAACATTTCCCTGTGCCAAATAAAGCGAAACTGTAGCAATCCTATCTTCATATCTTTCCAAGAACTTTTCTCCAGAATCATCCATCAAAGCATAGCTTTGATAAAACTTAGATGCACTCATAAACGAAGCAAATCTAAACTTCTTATCATAAACCAGCTTAAATACTTCTTTTATTTCATCATGATTATACATCTCATAAAAATCAATATAATAATCATTTTTTATCAAATATCTCATCTTTTCCTCAAGGTTATGAAAAAACACCGTATTTTTATTCACATAATCTACAAAATACGAATAAACAGCCTCTTTATCTTTCTCCAGCTGAAAATCCTCCCCTTGTTTTACCATTATCTCATTATTTAGGTATATCCATTTTTTTGCTCTTTTATCTACCATAATCTTCTCTCCTATTTATTTTTTTATATAATTTGATTATATCCTATCTCTCAAAAATTCAAATAATTGATTATTTTGATTAATAAATATTTTTCTTGTTTTTTCTAAATTCATTTTTTTATGCAGAGGTATCAAACGCCATACCTCTGCACTCCCGCTTAACGTAAAACTTTCTTATAAAAGAAAAATAGAACTCGCTTTTGAATATAAATTATTAACACACAAACAACTATATTCAATTTAAAGTTTATTTCAAAAGCTCAAACAGCTATTTTTCTTTCAACGAAATTTTACTTAAAAATCTTTTAATTGTTATAATTAGACTTAAACTTAAAGTATCGTTATTTTTTAAAATAAAAATGATTATTTAGTTTCATATTCGTAGCAGTTTAAATTTCCCAAAATATAAATATTTAGACTACTTTTTCAAAATAAAATTTCGAAATATTCCAAAAAAATACTTATACAAAACAGGTTTCAAAAGGGAATGGCAAATCTTCTTGCTACTTTATAAAAAAGGAAAATATATAAATTATAAAAAATATCTATTAATAACAATAAATTTTATAAAATTAAAAATTAATTACTCTCCAAATAATCAATATAATTTTCCACTTCCGTACTTGTTCCCGACAGTTCAAATTTCATCAATACTGGAATTCCGTATTTTTGCTGAATTTTATCAGCTGCTAGTGCAAAAAATTGTCCCCAGTTTCTGTTTCCGCTGGCACTTACTGATTTTAATAATTTACTATTGTTTTCATTTTTTAAAAATTCGTCTGTTGTTGCTGGAATTTCTCCAATTTTTGTTGTGAATGTTAGAAAATGTCCTTCATTTTCGATTACCATAGTTGGATTTATCTTTATAAAATGCCAGTATGGACGTTGGGCTTGCATTTTTTTTATGAATCGTTCAACATTTCCTGTTTTTGAATCGTAATATATATACATCGATTTCACCTTGCTTTTTAATATTTGTTTCACTTTTTCGTGAAAAAGCCGCTAAATTTTATTTTTAAATCAAAAATCCTTAATTATGCTAACTCATTTAATTTTATACAACTTTAAATTTCGAATAATTTTAAATATATAGTAAAATTTCTTTAAAACCAAGCTCAAAAGCTATAACTATTATTCTCAAGCCCTAAATTTGTATAACTTTAAGGAGTATAATTTTAAATTGGTTCAATTACATTTCCGAATTTTTGACATAAAATATACCCAAAACTAAATATTTTAATAAAAATTGTTTTGAGTATTATTACTTTAAATTGTATTTTCAAATTGTTCTAAAGTTACATCATTGAGATGATTTCATTGATTTCTTCTGGCTTAAATCCAATTGTTCTTTTTATTTCTTCGTTTTCTTCAAACAAAATTACTGTTGGAACACTTCTTATTTTATATTTTACAGCAATCTCTGGATTGTCAAATGGATTTATTCTTTCATATTCTATCCCTTTTTTATCTAATAAATCAGATACCATTGCACATGGATTACAATCATTTTTTTCAAATTTTATAATTTTTCTCATTTCTACATCTTCTCCTTTGTTATAAACAAAACACAATATATTGTGTTTGTTTTTAAATTTATATCGTATATGTAGTGTATCTCATTTTTGAAATTTTTTCAATAAGATTATATTTAATTTTTGATTAAAGAGTTTTCTAAGTTGATGGATAAAGGGGTTTTATAAATTATATATTTTATATATCAAAATTTTCTTATTTATTATTATTTAAAAAAGTTCTGAAAAAATAATAGTTTTTGTAATACTATTTTTTTATTTAACTATCAATATAAAAAATTTTCTAAAATCATTATAAATATAATTAAATTTATTTTTAAATAATGTTAAAAAATTTGTGATTATTTTTAAATATTTATATAAATTATTTCTGATAAGTAAAAATATGCTAGAAAAATATTATATTTCTATATACACATACAGTTTTTTATGATAAAATAATAAAATGTAATTTGAAAATAGGAGCTGAAAAAATGACAGAAAATAAATATAAAAATTCTTATAATTTATTGAAAAATGATTTAAAAAACAAAATATTACTGCTGGATGGAGCGATGGGGACTATGATTCAGCAGGAACATTTAACTGCCGATGATTTTGGTGGTGAAAAATATGAAGGATGCAACGATTATCTTGTTCTGCAAAGACCTGATATTATTAAAAATATTCATAAAGGGTATCTAGAAGCTGGGAGTGATATTATTGAAACAAACAGTTTTGGAGCTTTGGATATTGTCTTGAAGGATTATGACTTGGAAGATAAAGCTTTTGAAATGAATAAAGCTGCGGCGGAACTTGTAAATGAAGCTATTACTGAATATAGAAGTGAACATCCTGAAGTTACACGAAATCTTTATGTTGCAGGGGCATTAGGGCCTTCTAACAAGTCTATAAGCGTTACTGGTGGTGTTACTTTCGAGGAACTTATCCATAGTTATTATACAGCTGTTTCAGGGCTTCTTGCTGGTGGTGTGGATTTGATTCTATTTGAAACAATTCAAGATACAAGAAACTTGAAGGCAGCTTATTTAGGGCTTAAAAAGGCAATGGAAGAAAATTATACTGTACCATTGATGCTATCATTTACAATCGAAAGTACAGGGACTACACTTGCTGGACAGTCAGCAGACGCTTTTTATTACGCTGTAAATCATATGAATCCATTTTCTGTGGGACTGAACTGTGCAACAGGGCCTGAATTTATGACACAATTTTTAAAGACATTAAATAATATTTCAAATACATATATTTCAGTTTACCCAAATGCTGGACTTCCTAATGAAGATGGCGAATACGAAGAAACTCCAGACACATTGTCAGCAAAAATTGAGCCGTTTTTCCAAAATAATTATTTAAATATTGTTGGAGGATGCTGCGGAACTACACCTGAACATATCCAGAAAATTAAGGAAAAAAGTGTAAACTATTCTCCAAGAGTTATTGACGAAAGCAAAGATTTTAATGATGTATCAGGGCTAATTACTTTAGAAATTCCAAAAAATCGTCCAATTTACGTGGGAGAACGTACAAATGTAATTGGTTCACGTATCTTTAAAAACTTAATTGCCAGCGAGAAATTTGACGAGGCGACAGAAGTTGCCAGACTTCAGATTAAGGGTCGTGCAGATGTAATTGATATTTGCCTTGCAAATCCTGATAGAGATGAAGTGGCAGACATGAAAGCTTTCTTAGATAAAGTGGCAAAATTTGCAAAAGTTCCACTTATGATTGACTCAACTGATATAAATGTTATTAAGGAAGGTCTTACTTACTTGCAAGGGAAGGGAATTATAAATTCAATTAACCTTGAAGATGGGGAAAAGAAATTTGCTGATATGGCAAAAGTTATTAAGGATTTTGGGGCTTCTGTTGTTGTAGGGCTGATTGACGAGGAAGGAATGGCTGTTTCAGTTGAGAAAAAATTGAAAGTTGCTAGAAGAAGTTACGAACTTCTTACGAAAAAATACGGAATTGATGAAAGAGATATTATTTTTGATACGCTTGTTTTCCCAGTTGCCACAGGAGATCAGAAGTATATCGGCTCTGCCACAGCAACAATTGAGGCAATTAGGCAAATTAAAGCTGAAATGCCGAATGTAAAGACGATTTTAGGAGTAAGTAATGTTTCATTTGGACTGCCTGTCGCAGGAAGAGAAGTTTTGAATACTTACTATATGCAAAAAGCCTATGAGGCTGGACTTGACTATGCGATAGTGAATACTGAAAAAGTTATGCCAATGGACGAAATTTCAGATGAAGAAAAGGAATTGGCAGAAAATCTATTATTCCATACAAACGATGAAAATGTATCAAAATTTGCAAACTTCTACCGTGAGAAAAAAGCCATCCAAAAAGTAGTCGACACAAGCAACTTAACTACCGAAGAAAAAGTCTCAAATTTAGTTGTTGAAGGAAGTAAGAAAGATCTGATTATCTATCTTGATGAGTTACTTCAGAAATATTCTCCAATTGACATAATAAACGGTCCTCTGATGACTGGAATGGATGAAGTTGGAAGACTGTTTAACAACAATGACTTAATTGTTGCCGAAGTTCTGCAAAGCGCAGAAGTTATGAAAGCCTCAGTTTCCCATCTGGAACAGTTTATGGAAAAAGATGAATCGTCTGTAAAAGGGAAAGTAATTATGGCAACAGTAAAAGGGGATGTTCACGACATCGGAAAAAATCTGGTTGGGATAATTATTGGAAATAATGGTTACGAAGTAATTGACTTAGGAATAAATACTCCTGCTGAAAAAATCCGTGAAGCAATTATTGAACATAAAGCAGACTTCTTGGGTCTTTCTGGACTTCTTGTAAAATCTGCCACAGAAATGGTGAATACTATGGGCGTTCTGCATGAAGCTGGTATTGATATTCCAATATTTGTAGGAGGTGCTGCACTTACGGAAAAATTCACTGTAAATAAAATTGAGCCTGCCTACAAAAATAACATTGTAATTTACTCAAGAGATGCAATGACTGCCCTTGCTGACTTGAATAAGATGATTGATGAGAAAAAATTTGAAGAATTTAAGGAATATTTACAAAAGCGTAGAGAGCTTGTAACAATTAAAGATGCAAAAAAACTTGAACAGCTGAAAGTTAAGCCAACGGTAAGTGATATTAAAGATGCTGATGGAACATTTGATTTTTCAAAAGTTGAACTTCCAAAATACGACTTTGAAAAAATTTATAAGCCACAAACATTAAATAAACAAATTATAACAAACATAAAAGCAAAAGATGTATTCCCATTCATAAATTTACAAATGCTAATTGGAAAACACCTTGGAATGAAATGGATTGTAAATAATCTAATTGAAAAGCAAGACCCTAGAACAATAAAACTATACAATGAGATTTTGGATATTATCGAAAATGGTGATGAATACTTTGATATAAAAGCTATCTACAAGTTTTTCCCTGTACGTCGAAAAGCTGGAGAAAGAAAAGAAGATTTCAAAATCGAAGTTTTATCAGATGACTTGTCAACTGTTTTAGAAACATTTGATTTCCCAAGACAAAAATACGGACAGTATTTATCATTAAATGACTATGTAAGCCCAGATGGAATTGACTACATTGGATTCTTCGTTGCAACTGCAGGAGAAAAATCAAGACTTGTTTCAAATGAACTTAAAGAAAAAGGTGAATTTTACAGAGGGCATATTGTAAACTCTGTAGGACTTGAACTTGCTGAAGCAACATCAGAATACATTCACAAGATGATGCGTCAGGATGTAGGAATTATCGACAAGGACATCTCCTTAAACGAAATTTTAAACGCTCAGTATCAAGGAAACCGTTACTCTTTTGGCTACCCAGCCTGTCCAGATTTAAGTGACCAGAGAAAATTATTTAATCTTTTAAAACCAGAAAGATACGGAATCTCTCTAACAGAAGAATTTATGATGTATCCAGAAGCTACGGTAAGTGCAATTGTGTTCTCACAGCCGTTCTGTAAATATTTTAATATGTAGTTTTTTGAATTTTTTATAAGTGAAGTGTATTATTTTAACTTATATAATACACTTTTCTTATGAAAGGAGAAACAAAATGTATCAAATAATAAAAATGATTTTATTAAGTTCAATTTTTATGGATTATATTGATATTCAAAAGTTGGATAAGAGCGGATTTACAATACATATTATTGAAATAATGCTTGTTTTGTCATTAATTAACGGAATTATAAATTTATATGACGAAAAAAAATTTTTTATAAGTGAATTTTTTATGATTATTTTATTTCATCTAGCTGGAAACAAGATTATTCTAGAGAATTTTTCATTTTTTTGGCAATCAATAAAATTAATCGGCGTTTATATCCTTCATCTTCTCATTACAACCGATGTTGGAATGGATGACAATAATATCAATCCTTTTTCTAAAATTGAATGGACAATAGTTTCAATTACTGTTTTAATATTTTTACTGCTAATGTTAATTTTTAATATTGAAATTAACAGTTTAAACATTTTATCACTTTATTGCATTACATTATTTGAATTAAAAGGAATTTTTATAAACATTACAGAATATATAGAGAATCAGAAAAAAATAGAAAAGGAAAATAGAGATAAATGGCAAAAATAATAATTCGTGATAAATTAAAATTTAGGATATTTCCAAAAATAATATGGATTGATAATGAAAAGATAAAATTAAAAGCAAATTCTGAAACTATTTTTGAAACTGATGAAAAGTATGTAATCCTTTCAGAAAACAAGGCTAAAAACAGGAGATTAGGAATAAATCTTGAAGATAAAAAAGAAATTTTAATAGAAATAAAATATGATTTTTTTAGATTAATAACTGTATTTTTAGTAATTCCAATATTTGCAGGTATTGTAAAATTATTTTTACTTTCAGATGTCGAAGCCAGTCACTTAGTTACTTTTGCTGGGTTTCCTATTGTTGTTCTGTGGAAAAGAGAAAAATTGGAAGTGGTTGATATTTAAGATTATTGACTTTTAAAATTTTATATTGTATAATTATGATATAAAAAGCAGAAAATAAATTACCTTTAATATGAATGGTAATTTTAAGGAGTGATGAAATTGAATATTTTGAAAAAAAATTACTGTACTTTTATTTTTAATGTTGTTAGTATTTTCTTTCGGAGATAATAACAGCGAAAATGAGAACACTGCTAATACTACTTCTACAAAGCAAAAAAATAATTCTGACAATACAGATACAGAAACTAAAAATAAAGCTGAAAATACAGTACAAGGTATGACATACGGAAGTGATACTGTTGGTTATGTAACAAAACCTGAAAATTGGCTTGAATTTACAGATCCAAATTCATCTCCAACTACAGTTCAATTAAGTATTGACCCTGTAAACATCGTAACTTTAGATCTACTTTCTAAAGATGGGAAAGCAAATTCAGAGAAAGCTGCCTATGTACTTATGCAAAAATATCTTAATGAAGGAATTCCTAAAGAAAATATTACTTTAGAACCTGTTGATATAAATGGGGATATCAAGGTACAAGTTTAACAATAAAGTATAATGATGGAACTATAATGATTGTAAATTGTATTGACCATGAGGGTAAAGTCTATTTTATCTCTATGGAAGGTCTTCAAAATAGACAAACATTAATAGAAATGGCAAAAGTTATTGAAACTTGGAAGCCAACTAAATAAAATTTATAACTAAAAAATTGGAAGATAATCTAAGATGTAGACAACTTCCAATTTTTTATTACTTTTAACTAATCACATTTATCATAAATAGTAATTTTTTTATAATTTATTTTCTTTTTCCTGCTTTTTTTACTTCTTTCTTCTCTACAAAAACAATCTTTTTCACATCATCATAAGTTTTTGCAAAGTAGAATTTCATCTGATCTGCAATTTCCTTTGGCAATTCCTCCGTATCAACTTTATTGTCATAAGGAAGCACTACATCTCTAATTCCAACTCTATGAGCCCCAATTACCTTTTCCTTGATTCCGCCAACTGCCAGAACCTCTCCAGTAATCGTAATTTCTCCAGTCATTGCGACATCCTGTCTAACTTCCTTATCCGTCAATACTGAAATAATCGCTGTTGTAATTGTGATACCTGCTGATGGCCCATCTTTTGGTACAGCTCCTTCTGGGAAGTGCAAATGAACATCTGTTGTTTCGTTAAATTTTTCCTTGATTCCAAGTTCATTTTTTATATGCCGTACGTAAGAATAAGCCACTCTAGCTGATTCCTGCATTACATCTCCTAGTTTTCCTGTAAGCTGCAGTACACCTTTTCCTTCCATTTTTACTGCCTGCACTTCTAGAGTTGTACCTCCGACTGCTGTCCATGCAAGTCCATTGACAACACCAATTTTACCTTCTTTTTCCTTGACTTTATCTGCTCTGAATTTTGCATTTCCTAAATATTTCTTGATTTTTGTTTCAGAAACAGAGATTTTTTTGCTCTTAGATCTTGATACAAGTATTTCTTTTGCTATTTTTCTGAATAATTTACCAATTTCTCTTCGTAAATTTCTTACCCCAGCTTCTCTTGTGTATTCATTTATAATCTTCATAATTGCTTTATCAGAAAATGAAACTTTATAATCCTTTAATCCGTTTTCTTCTTGCGTTTGGGGTATTAAATATTTTTTTGCAATATTTAATTTTTCAAATTCTGTGTATGATTCGATTGAGATAATCTCCATTCTGTCACGAAGCGGTCCTGGAATTCCTCCCAAATCATTTGCTGTACAAATGAAGAATACGTTTGACAAGTCAAAAGTATGATCAATATAGTGATCTTCAAATGAGTTATTTTGTGCAGGATCTAAAACTTCCAGCATTGCTGAAGCAGGATCTCCTCTAAAGTCAGAAGCCATTTTGTCA
>ERZ773069.1512-NODE-1512-length-13398-cov-67.076145_pt1 | contig 13398 bp, 10 predicted proteins | sample MGYA00580619_ERZ773069 | MGnify/ENA primary metagenome ERZ773069 (study PRJEB29015, sample SAMEA2738007) | human oral metagenome | biome: human oral; feature: human-associated habitat; material: dental | place: China | collected 2108 ...
AGACGGAGCCGTCGGGCGCGGCCTCGTGGATCCAGCGTCCCATCCCTGCGCGGACGTGGGAGTCGGCCCAGGCGACGGCGCGGGCGTAGTCGACGGCGAGGTCCTCAGCGCGCGAGGGATCCACGACCTCGGCGAGGACGCGGGCAGCACTGGCGGCCTCGCAGACGACCCAGTGCATGCGCTGGGGGGAGGCGACAACGCCTGCGGGGTCGAGGGTGTAGACGATGCCACCCACGCCCTCGTCCGTCCACCCGTCGGCGAGGGCGCGGTCGTAGAGCGCGGTCGCCGTGTCGATCATCCAGGGGCCGGGTTGTTCGCCCATGTGGGTGAGGATGGCGTAGGCCTGCCCGATGAGGCGAGCGGCTTTGAACCCGAGGCCGGGGAGGGTATCTCCGGGGCGGATGAGCTCGACGGGGGCATGGTCAGCCGAGGCGGGCAGGGGGCGCCATTCCTCGTCATAGAGGTCAGGCAGGGCGAAGCCGCAGCGCGGCGCGATCTCGCCGACGAGGCGCAGGATTGAGCGCGCGCGGTCGAACCAGACGCGCTCCCCCGTCGCTTCCCAGGCCGCCAGGTAGGCCTGCGCGGTGTCGAGGTTGGTGGAGAGGCGACGCAGGGGCGAGCGGACGCCGGCCTGGGCCTCGATCTCCTCGCGCACGGCACCGGCGCATGGGTCCCACCAGCGCTGATCCTGGTCCGCTTCAAGGTCGGCGAGCAGGTCGCGCGCCTCATCGTGACCGACCATCACGGCGGCGGCAGCAGCGCCGATCATCGCCGACTGTGCGCGCTGAGAGAAGACCGCACGGGGGACGGGGGTGGCGCTGTGTTCGGACGTGGGCACGACCTGCGCGTACCAGGATCCGTTCGGGGCGCGCAGGGGTCCGGTCAGGGCGGCGAGGCCATGGCTGACCAGGTGCGCGGCCCCCTCGATACCCCGCATCTGCGCGAGGGCGAAGACGTGGGTCATGCGCGCGCTGATGCGCGCGTCGAGCGGGCGTCCGAGGTCCACCTGACCGTCGGCGCGCAGGAAGGCGAAACCGACCCGCGCCTTCGAGCGGGAAGCGAAGGCGACGAGCGCGTCAAAATCGGCGTCGAATGCACGGCGCAGGTCTTCGTTGTTCCAGGGGGCGTTCATGACTGTTCTCCTGCCGGTACGTGCCTTCACGGTATCACCTGGCCAAGCGCTGCGGGCGGAGGCGAGCGCCGCGAGCGCGCAGTTGAGCGGGCGATTGCGCGTAAGCCGTCAAGCGCGTCAGGAGCGGCCGACCAGCTGCAGATCCGCTTGGGGTGCGAGGAGCGCGAGAACCTCCTCGACGCAGGCGCTGATCGTTCGCACGCGCTGGACGAGCGGTGAGAGGACCTCGGGGACGTCTGAGCCCACCATGATCATGGGGACGCCGTAGCGGGCGACAAGGTTTTCGACGGTCTGCGCGCAGGAGGGACCGCAGCCCAGGACGACGGTGAGCGCGGGCACGCCGCCACGCACGTATTCGCGGAAACGATCGTCGGCGCTGACGCCTCCGTAGTTCTCGCTGGATAGTAGACGAACGTCGCACCCGTACCAGGCCAGGGCGACGCCGGCGACCTGCGCGGGTGTCTCGTGGAGGGCATCGCTGATGATTGCGATGCGGTCCCCGCCGATGAGGGCGCGCGTGGGCCGCGACTGGTAGGCGCAGCGGCACACGCGTTGGAAGGCGTTGACGAGCATGATGGCGGGAGCCGTGCCGACCGGGTCGCCGCCGGGTGCGGATCGCAGGGATTTGAGGGTGGGTTCGACGAAGCGTGACCACGTATGGACGAGGCCATGGCTGGCGACCGCGGATTCGAGCACTTCCTCGAGGCGGTCGTAGTCGTCGGCGAGGACGACGGTGCGCAGCTGTGCGGCGTTGTCGGGGCCGGATTGGGGCAGGCGTGCCCGCTCTGCGAGGGCACGTTTGGCTGCCTCGGCGGCGGGCAACCCGGCGCGCACGTGGTGGATCATGGCGCGCAGGCGTTCAACGTCCTCGGGCAGGTAGCGACGGCGCGCTCCGGCTTCTCGTTGCGCGGGGCCGAGGCCGTAGCGTCGTTCCCATGTGCGCAGCGTCGACGCTGACACGCCGAGTTCGTCGGAGACGGAGGAGACGGTACGGGAGCGGTCGGCGAGAGCCGACTGCTCGATGATCGCCCGTGGCATACCTACTCCTCTCCGCGATGTGTCGGTGTTTGTCCGGTACCCCGATTCTTGCGTGTGAGAAGCTGACACGCCACAGGAAAGACCCCCGCACACACAAAGAGTTATTCATAAAGTTGTTCACTGCTCGTTCAACTCGCGCACCTAAGTTTTTTCGTGGTTTTAACAGTCCAGGCCTCCACGCGCTGAGAACTGGATCATAATTCGAGAAAGATCCTTGAATAACTACCGCGCAAGTGCCTATTCTTGCCGACATCGTGTGCCGAAAATGTCGGCACGACAGACATGAAGGAGGCACCCAATGACTGACGTCTCCCGTCTGCCCGGACCCATGATCGACGCGTGGGAATGGCAGTACGAAGCGGCGTGCCGTGACCTGGACACCGAGCTGTTCTTCCACCCCGAGGGTGAGCGCGGCTCCACACGCCGACGCCGCGCGGCGAACGCCAAGGCGATCTGCGCAACCTGCCCGGTGATCGAGCAGTGCCGGTCCTACGCTCTGGCCGCCCAGGAGCCCTACGGCATCTGGGGTGGAATGACCGAAGAAGAACGACGCGAAGAGATCCGCTCCTCCGGGCGCGGTCGCCGCGTCTCCTAACGCGCTTCCATTGTTCGGTGCGGCATCGCCACCGCGATGCCGCACCATTTTACTGCCCACCCATCCGCCAACCCCCTCCGGGAGCTCACATGACCAGCAACGACACCAAGGCCGCACGCGAGAAGGCCACGGAAAGCCCCAGCAATCCGTACAAGACGCTATTCTTCGTGACCGCGCCGATCACGGCGATCCTCGCGGGCGCATGCGTGTGGATGGGCGTCCAGCTCTCCTCCACCTCTCCGGCGTCCCAGGCCACCCCTGCGGCCACGCCGACCGCGGCCGCACAGATGCCGCAGAACACTGAGACGGCGGCCCCCAGCCAGACGAACGCGAACAATCTGGAGATCATGAAGTCGTTCGTGCGTCACCAGGTGGACGATCCGCAGGCGAAGGGGGACATCAACGCCCCCGTCACGATGGTTCTCTTCTCCGATTTCGCGTGCCCCTATTGCACGAAGTACGCCCAGGAGATCGACCCGGCGCTGGCTGACCTCGTCGCGGATGGCACGCTGCGCGTGGAGTGGTACGACCTGGCGCAGATCACCGAGACCTCTCCCCTGGCCGCACAGGCGGGCATCGCGGCCGGCGAGCAGGGCAGGTTCTGGGAGTTCCACGACGCGGTCTACGCGGCGGCCGACCCGACCGGGCACCCGCAGTACTCCGAGCAGGCTCTCGTCGATTTCGCGGCCCAGGCGGGTGTGCCCGACTTGGACAAGTTCCGCGAGACGATGCTCGCCGATCACACCGTCTCCAAGGTGAAGGCGGCCAAGGAACAGGCTCACCAGGCGGGCATCAGTGGCACGCCCACGATGTTTATCAATAAGGCGTTCGTCAGCGGTTACCGGGATGCTTCCTACATCCGCAACACGATCCTCGAGCAGGCGGCGCAGTCCGCTTCCTGACGCGAGGGTCTACGGCGCAGCATTGAGCGGCGCAGCCGAGAACGACAAGATAGCTACAGGGGTGGCCCGGAAGGATTTCCTTCCGGGCCGCCCCTGTAGCGTTCAGTATGCGAAGCGCTCAGCGCTCCACGACCGCCAGCACGTCACGCGAGGACAGGATCTGGTACTCCTGGCCGTCGTACTTGACCTCGGTGCCGCCGTAGCGCGAGTAGATGACCACGTCGCCGACCTTGACGTCGACGGGAATGCGGTTGCCGTTGTCGTCCACGCGGCCGGGGCCCACGGCGATAACTTCGCCTTCCTGCGGCTTCTCCTTGGCGGTGTCCGGAATGACCAGGCCGGAGGCGGTGGTCTGCTCGGCCTCAACCTGGCGGATGACGATGCGGTCCTCGAGGGGCTTGATGGAGATCGACATTGTCGCTCCCTTTCTTTTTTGTCACGAAGGTGCTCGTCCGTTCCCTGCCGTCGCGGGGGTCAGGTGCGGGACCGGTCGCGGGTTTTCCCGCGCTTGCTCCACGAGTGTAGGCGTGGTCCTGGCACTCGGGCAAGCCGAGTGCCAGGCGCGTTCACCCTGGGCGAGACTCGGCCCACGCTATCCGCACCCGACCGCGCACCCACAGACGACCTCGCCCCCGAAGAGATGGGACAATGAGCGGGTGAGTGCCCTGACCCCCGTTCTGTCCTCCCCCGGCTGGGAGCTGCTGGAATCCCTGCAGGCCAAGCAGGCCGTCAACCCGATTCCCCTGCCGGAGCTCGGCTCTGCCCTGCGAGCCTCCGGCCTCGACGCGGAGCTGGTGGTCGCCGTCCTCACCCAGCTCGCCCTGCGCCAGGCTGCGCGCGCCAAGTTCGGCCCCTTCGCCTCGCACATGGTGTTCACGCGCGACGGCCTCGAGCAGGCCACGCGCCTCGTCGTAGCAGCCCGGCACGCCCAGCGATTCCGGGACTGCGGGGCAAGCCGCGTCGCGGACCTGGGCTGCGGCATCGGATCGGACGCCATGGCGATCGCCGGCCTCGGCATGAACGTGCTGGCCGTCGACATCGACCCTGACGCCGCGGGGGCCGTCGCCGCGAACCTGCGCGCCTTCGAGGGATCCGAAGTGCGCCTGGGGGACGTCACCGACCTCGACATGGGCGAGTTAGCCGCCCAAGGCGTCGACGCAATTTTTGCGGATCCCGCCCGACGCACGGGAGCCTCGCGCGGGTCGGCGCGCATCACGGACCCCGAGCAGTGGTCCCCTCCCCTTTCTCTCGCGCTGGGCTGGGCCTCCACGATCGACCGCGTTGGCATCAAGGTGGCGCCGGGCATCGCGTACGAGCACATCCCCTCCTCCTGGCACGCGCAGTGGGTGAGCGTGGGCGGCGACCTCGTCGAGGCCTCGCTCTGGTCCCCCGCGCTGTCCCCCGAGGGGTCGGGGCGCTCGTGCCTCCTCTTGGACGAGGCCGGGGCCGCCCATTCGCTCTCCACGCCCGAGGGCTTCGCGCCGAACGCGCCCGCGCCCCGCGTGGAGGTTGCTCCCCTGGGCGCGATGGTTGCCGAGCCCGATAGCGCGGTCATCCGCGCGGGCCTCCTCGGGCGCCTCGCGGACGAGGTCGGCGCGGGCATCGTCTCCGACAAGATCGCCTACCTGACAGGGGATGACCTGCCCGATTCTCCCTTCTATAACCGCTTCGAGGTCCTGGCGGTGACCAACCTGCGGGCAAAGGCGATTTCCGCCGAGCTGCACTCGCGCGGGGCGGGCAGCGTCGAAATCAAGAAGCGCGGAGCAGACATCAACCCCGACGACCTGCGTAAATCCTTGAAATTGGGCGGCGGAGGCGAGCAGCTGACCGTCATCGCGACGCGCGTCGACGGGCGTCACCGCGCGATCATCTGCCGACGGTTGGCTAAAAACCTGTAAGGAAGCTCTCGGCTGCCACTGGGCCCCTGCCTGCCAGAATGGAGGCAGCCAGCGAAAGGATCGACATGTCTTTGCCCTTCGGTTCCTCCCAGCGCTCCACGATTGGTGTCGAGTGGGAACTCCAGCTCGTTGACCGTGATTCCCACGACCTGCGTCAGAGCGCGGACGCCATCATCGACCGCGCCACGACTGACGGCAAGCTCTACCCGGGCGTGCACCGCGAGATGCTACTCAACACGATCGAGGTCGTCTCCAAGCCACGCGCAACCGTCGCCGAGTGCATGGCTGACCTCATGGACTGCGTTGACTACCTGAGCCCCCTGGCCTCGGACCTGCGCATCGACCTGGCGACCGCCGGCACGCACCCCTTCGCCCGACCGGGCCGCCAGCGCGTCACCGATTCACAGCGCTACGCGCAGCTGGTCGAGCGCACTGCCTACTGGGGGCACCAGATGCTCCTGTACGGCGTCCACGTGCACGTCGGCGTCGAGGACCGCGCGAAAATCCTACCGATCCAGGCCGCCCTCACCGCCCACCTCGGCCACCTGCAGGCCATCTCTGCGTCTTCCCCCTTCTGGGCGGGCGAGGACACCGGATACGCATCCAACCGCGCGATGGTCTTCCAGCAGCTGCCCACCGCCGGCATCCCGCGCCAGTTCGCAACGTGGGAGGACCTCGAGGCCTACACGGACGACATGATCCGCACGGGCGTCATCGAGGGCTTCGACGAGGTCCGCTGGGACATCCGCCCCTCGCCCGCCTTCGGCACGATCGAGAACCGCGTGTACGACGCGGCGACCAACGCAACCGAGGTCGGCACCTTCGCGGCCTTCACCCACGTCCTCGTCGAGCACTTCTCGCGCCTGTACGACGCGGGCGAGCCGCTGCCGTCCCTGCCGGATTGGTTCGTCGCCGAAAACAAGTGGCGCTCGGCGCGATATGGCATGGACGCGACCCTCATCGTCTCGCGCGACGGCACGACCGAGAGGGCGCGCGACGGCATCGCGCGACTAAAGGAGGAACTGGCCCCCGTGGCCGAGGACCTGGGATGCGCGCGCGAGTTCGCGGGACTAGAGACGATCCTGGCGATCGGCGCGTCCTACGAGCGTCAGCGCGCCGTCGCAGCGGCCGCCCGCCCCGGCCAAGGCCTCGACGCAGTGGTGGATCTCATGCGCGCCGAAATGAGCGCTGGACGCCCCCTGGCTCTCGCCGAGTTCGCGACCCTCAACGTCTGACCCTTTCGAAGCGGTGCCCCATGTCTTCACCGAGGCGGGGAACCGTCGTCATCAACACACACTCCCAGACAGCATTCAGGTAGCTGTCAGAACGCCGCAGTATCCTTGTTACTGAAAGAAACATGACGCTGAGAGGACACTCGCCCGTGGTGCAGGAAGCAATGCAGTCACCCGAATCTGAACACGAACCATCTGCGCTCGCCAAGGTCCTCGCCCCGATCGGCGCCACCCTGCAGACACTCTGGCTCCTGCTCTCCTCCCTCACACGACTCACCGTCCGCTGGCTCTCGCGCTGCCCTGCCACTGCGGTCCTGACCATCGCACTCACGATCACCTCAGCGTCCTACTGGGTGTGGCGCGGTCAGTTCCAGACCCTCGAAGCCGACCCGTCCAGCCCCCACTGGTGGGCCATCCTCTCCTCCGTCGGCGCGGTTCCCGGCAACTTCATCGCGACGGCCGTGCTCGGCATCATCGTCATGATTGTCGCAGGCGGCGCGGCCGAGCGGCACCTGGGTACCCGCGTGTGGATCGGAGCCGCCGCGGCCGGGCAGATCGTCGGCGTCGCCGCCACGTGGCTGACGCTGCCGCTCCTCACCCGTTTCTTCTCCACCTGGGGACAGACCATCGACGCGGGAAGCCTGTGGGGCACCAGCCTCATCCTCGTCGCGCTCGTCGGCGCGGCCGCGCAATCGCTGGCCTCCCACTGGCGCTGGCGCGCACACTTCCTCCTGATCGGCATCCTCGTCCTATCGTCGGCGATCCTCGGGTCCGCCATCTCCTACGCGCGCGTGTGGGCTCTCCTCGCGGGCATGGTGGCCGCGCGTCTCGCTGGAGTGCGCGGCCCGCGCACCGACTCCCGAGACGACATCACGATCGGACGCCAGCTCGCTTCGGTCGCCGCCCTGTGCTGGGCATGCGCGGCTACCCTGACGGTCGTGGCCTCGTCCCCCGAGGGCCCTCTCGGGCAGATGCGCTGGTCGCTGGGACCGGCGTGGTGGCTCGAAGGACGCACAGGCATCATCGCAACCCTCCTGTGCCTGGCTCCCATCACGCTTCAGCTCATCTTCGCCTACGGCTTGCGTAAGGGCCGGCGCGCCGCCTACTACGGCACCCTCATCCTTCAGCTAGTCCTCGGCCTCTCAACCGTCGCGTCGACGGCTACTGCACTTACGCTGGGCACCGACGAGAACGGCATGGCCAGGCCCGAGCTCGTGACAACAGCGTCACTCCTCCTCGTCCCCGTCATCCTCAACGTCGCCCTGTGCGCCATCACGTGGTCGGTGCGCCGCTCCTTCACCATCCACGCGGTGCCCTCCACGACCTCGACCCTGCTGCGCCGCTGGCTGATCCTCATGGCGGCCTGCGCGGGCGCTGTCCTCGTCCTCGGTTTCCTCACGAGCGACTCGTTCGTCCCCCTCGAGGCCCTGAACTCCGGCGATGACCTGACAGTCACCGACTACGCCTCACCGGTGCAGATCTTCCACGACTACCTGCTCGCCCTTCTCCCCACGGCAACCGCCTCGATCTTCGAGCCGTCCCTCGTTCCGATGACCCTCTTCGCCGAGGCACCGGTCCAATGGGTGCCCCTCGTCGCCTGGGTGGGCACGCTCGTGATCATCCTGAGCGCGCTGCTCGCCAGGCCTCGTATCCCGCAGTCCTCCCCGCTCGACAGCCTCACGCCGCTCCTGCGCGCCCACGGCGCTGGCACGCTCGGATGGATGCAGACGTGGGTCGGCAACCAGGTGTGGGTGTCTGAGTCGGGCGAGGCGGGGGCCGCCTACCGCGGGTCGGGCGGCGTCGCGCTCACAGTCACCGACCTCGCGTACGAACCGGGTAAGGCCACCGAAGCCATCGCACAGTTCGCGTCCTTCGCGTCCTCCGCGGGCCTGACCCCCGCGCTCTACTCGGTCCACGAGGAACTCGCGCAGGCCGCGCGCGAGGAAGGCTGGACGATCATGCAGGTCGCCGAAGAATCCCTGCTCGACCTGCCCGATCTCGCCTTTAAGGGCAAGGCCTACCAGGACGTGCGCACCGCCATGAACCACGCGACCCGCGAGGGCGTGTCAGCTGTGTGGACCACCTGGGACGAGTGCCCGGCGGGGTGGCGCGACCAGATCACCGCCATTTCCAACACGTGGAGCGCCGACAAGGCCCTGCCCGAGATGAGCTTTACGCTCGGTGGTGTGCGCGAGCTCGCGGTTCCCGAGACGCGCATGCTGGTCGCTCTCGACGAGGAGTCGACGATCCACGCCGTCACCTCATGGCTGCCAATCTACCGCGATGGAACGGTCATCGGCCTGACCCTGGACGTCATGCGTCGGCGCGCGAGCGGGTGGCGCCCCGCAATCGAGTTCCTCATCGGCAAAGCGGCCCTGGCCGCACAGGAGGAAGGCTTGGAGATCCTCTCCCTGTCGGGCGCTCCCCTGTCGCGCTCGGCCGACGACACCTCGGCGTTCGGGCCTCTCACCGACGCACTCGCGGCCATCATGGAGCCGCTCTACGGCTTCACATCGTTGCACGCGTTCAAGCGCAAGTTCAAGCCCCGCACACAGTCCCTCTATCTAGCGGTGCCGGATCCGGCCTCGCTCGCAACCGTCGGCCTGGCCATCTCGCACGCATACGTGCCCCACGTATCCCCCGCGCAGACCCTCACCCTTCTCGCTTCGGTCAGTGGCGGACTGACCAAACTCGCCGCGAAGGGTGTTGGTGACCTGCGGTCCACGCGCGCAGCCTCGCGCGAGGTTGCACAGGCCCAGGCCGGGAAGGACAAGCAATGAGCATTATTGGAAACATCCCGCTGACCTCGCTGACAACCCTCGTCGTTGTCGGAGTGCTCGCGCTCGTCACCCTGCTGGGAGGGGCAGCCCTGCTGGCGCGCTCTGAGCCCTCGCGCTGCCCGGGACGCGCGAGGCGATGGCTGGGTCGCACCGCCATCCTCCTCGTCCCCACGATCCTCCTCGCGTCGGCGGGTGGGCTGGTCTTCAATCGTTCGCTCGTCCTCGTGAAAACCGCCGGCGACCTGGGAAACCTCATCATGTCGACCGTCGTCGGCTCGACCACCCAAACCGGCGGTGAGGCCGACGTCGAGGCGCAGTCAGCTCCCGCATCTGAACTCGACGCAACCTTCACGACCGCCGACGACGGAATGCTGGAAACCACCTGGACCGGCCCATCGAGCGGTATCACCCAACCGGTCGACGTCATTACACCGACCGGCTATTCATCGACCGACGGAAAGACCTACGGCGTCATCGAGCTCCTACACGGCTACCCGGGCGGCCCCGACGGAATCCTGCAAGGCCTCGGCATACAAGCAGAACTGGACAAGGCCATTGCCGCAGGCATCATCCCGCCGGCGATCGTCGTCGCCCCCGGTCTCAACGTCGATGAGGAAGCGCACGACTGCGCTGACATCGAAGGGCGCCCCGCCGTGTATACGTGGGTCTCCCACGATGTCCCCGAGATGATTCGGCACAACTTCCCCAACACGACGTCCAACCGCGATGGCTGGATGATCGGCGGCTTCTCCGCGGGCGCCTACTGCGCGATTTGGACCGCTCTGCGTACCCCGCAGACCTACGGGGCCACAGCGTCGCTGTCCGGCTACGACACGCAGATCGAGGGACAGATGACCAACCAGGGGGACCAGTACCTCGCCGACAACACGCTGTCGACCATGCTGGCGAATCGTACGCCGGATGGGCTGCGCATCTACGCGATGGCAGCCGGAGATGACGCGGTCGGCGGCGCCTACACCGCTCTCAAGATGGCCTCGGCCGTCAAAGATCCTGACTCGGTCACCACGGATGTCCCGCCGACCGGCGGACATACAGGCCCCCTCTGGAGCGAACACATCCCCAACATGCTGGCCTGGTGGGGTTCTTCTGATCGCGTCGCCCGCGCCGTAGATGCCACGCCGACGGCGGCTACCGCTCAGTCATCCGAGGCCTACGGATCCGTCGTTCCTGTGACCACCGTGACCCACGAACTTCGGCCAACCGCCCCGAACGGCTACGTAACGCTCGGCATCCTCATCGTCGGGGTTCTTATCTCCCTCATACTCGCCTGGCACGTCGCGCCGCGCTGGCAGCTGCAGCGCCACAACGAGGAGCGCGGCAAGCACCACGGGCGTCACCGCGCGCAGCGCTCGGGTCGCCTGAACTCCCTCCCCCGCCCTGCGCTCAACGCGCTCGCATACCTGGGACGACTCACCGCGCTGGGCGCCGCAGTGGGAAGCGCCGCCGTACTCATCGGCATTGCCTCCAACATGGTGGGCGGCTTCTACACCTCGTGGAGCTCGATCGCCGAAAGCTTCATGGCTGGTCTGCGCTAACAGCGCGCCAGCTTCAGGCGCGGGGCGCCATGTAGGTCGTCGTCAGCTCCATGCCCGAGTCCGGAGAGAAATCCCAGTCCGAGGGCGGCAGACCTGCGGCGACCAGCTCCGAGCCAATCGCAGCGATCTGAGCACCGTTGTCCGTGCAGAAGCGCAGCGGAGGCATACGCACGGTGACGCCCGCAGCCTCAGCCCGCTCCGTCAGGAGGGCACGCAGGCGCGAATTCGCGGAGAAACCACCGCCCACAACGATCGTGTTGCACCCGGTGTCCAGCGCCGCGTGCACAGCCTTCGCGGTGAGAGAATCGTTGACGGCCTCGGAGAACGCCGCGCAGACGTTTTCCTTGCTGACACTCTCCCCTCGTGCGGTCGCACCCTCGATGTAGCGGGCGACAGCCGTCTTCAGGCCGGAGAACGAGAAGTCGTACTTATGGCGTTCCTTATCCTTACCTGCGGCCAGGCCGCGCGGGAAACGGATCGCCTCGCGGTCCCCCTGCTGGGAGAGTCGGTCCACGTGGGGGCCGCCCGGGTAGGGCAGGTCAAGGAGACGCCCGACCTTGTCGAAGGCCTCGCCGGCGGCGTCGTCCAGGGTCCCGCCGAGCTCGACGACATCCGTCGCGATGTTCCGGATCTCGAGGATATTCGAGTGCCCACCCGAGACTACGAGGCCGATAAAGTGATCGGGCAGGGGGCCCTCGGCGAGCTTATCGACCGCAAGGTGACCGATCACGTGGTTGACACCGTACAGGGGCTTACCCAGGGACGAGGACAGGGCCTTCGCCGCGCAAATACCAACGGTCAGAGAACCGACGAGGCCCGGTCCAGCGGCCACCGCGATAGCGTCGACGTCCGCAAGGGTGACACCTGCCTCGTCGAGCGCGGCGTGCAGCGTCGGCAGGAAGGACTCAAGGTGCGCGCGCGACGCGATCTCGGGAATGATGCCGCCGTAGCGCGCGTACTCATCCATCGACGTCGCCGTACGGTCGACGAGCAGCTGCGTGCCACGCACGAGGCCGACGCCGGTCTCGTCGCAGGTTGACTCAATACCAAGGACCAGGGGTTCACTCACATCCCCTAGTTTAGGACGCACGTGCGGGCGCCGCCGCACACACGCGGGCGCGCAGCCCGACGAGTCAGGAGTCGGCGTCGACCTGCTCCCCAGAACGCGCGTTCGCAACGAACATCGCAACGCCCGCAACAGCAAAGACCAGCAGGCTCCACGGGAACAGCGAATCCGCGATCGGCTTGATCTGAGGCGACCCGAAGAGAACGCCCAGAAGCAGGAGGATCGACAGGATCGCAAAGACAATCATCGCCGTGATGCCGATGGTCGCGCTGACCCAGTAGCGCCGCGTGTGCGTGTTCGGGCCAGTTTCATCGAAGTGCATGGCAGGACTCCTCTCTGAGCCGATGATCCTTCCATCATCATACGCCGCTCGCCGCCGCATGACTGGCACTTTGGATCAGGGCGCGCCGAGGCCCCAATGAGAAGGAGACTGCGGCGAGTTATGGGGGCACAATGCGGGAGGGCCCGGCGCATACGCGCCGGGCCCTCCGTGAGGCCACTCCAGGCCGATCAGACGCCCTTGAAGGCAGCCTTGCCGAGCTGGCGGTTGAGGTTTGCGATCACGTCGAGCGGGATCTGCTTGGGGCATACCGCCGCGCACTCACCGATGTTCGAGCAGGAGCCGAAGCCCTCCTCGTCCATCTGGTTAAGCATGTTGACCACGCGCTTGTAGTTCTCGGGCTTACCCTGCGGGAGGAGGCCGAGGTGCGTGACCTTCGCGGAGGTGAACAGCATCGCGGACGCGTTCGGGCAGGCAGCCACACACGCGCCACAACCGATGCACGCGGCAGCCTCGAACGCACGATCCGCGTCCTGCTTCGGGACCGGGGTCGCGTGCGCGTCGGGAGCCGCGCCCGTGTTCACGGAGATGTAGCCGCCGGCCTGGATGATGCGATCCAGGGCGGAGCGGTTAACCACGAGGTCCTTGATGATCGGGAAGCCTTCTGCACGCCACGGCTCGATCGTGATGACGTCACCATCGTTGAAGGAACGCATGTGCAGCTGGCAGGTCGTGGTGACCTCCGGACCGTGCGCGATACCGTTGATGACGATGCCACACTGACCACAGATGCCCTCGCGGCAGTCCGAGTCGAAGGCGATGGGTTCCTCGCCGCGTGCGAAGAGCTCTTCGTTCAGGACGTCGAGCATCTCCAGGAACGAGGACTCTTCCGAGATTCCCTTCACCTGGTATTCATGAA
>ERZ773069.1513-NODE-1513-length-13396-cov-15.268795_pt1 | contig 13396 bp, 13 predicted proteins | sample MGYA00580619_ERZ773069 | MGnify/ENA primary metagenome ERZ773069 (study PRJEB29015, sample SAMEA2738007) | human oral metagenome | biome: human oral; feature: human-associated habitat; material: dental | place: China | collected 2108 ...
ACACCAATGAAACACTATGAGTTTTTTTGTTGCACTACATTTTACAATTTATCATATAAAAAAGTCTACAATTTCTTTTATAGCATTTGCACTATTAATTATTCCAATTAAAGCACTTGCATTTAGTACATATTCATTATCTTCTTCAAATGGGAAAGTTTTAGTTATATTTGGAGATATACTCTCGGTATCAACTCCAACAAAAATGATATTTCTCTGGGATTTAAACTCAAATCCTCTAACTTTCCCATCCTGACAAAGTCCCATTATCTGGTAAGTATTATCAATAATACCTTTTTTAAAGTGCTCTGAAATTTTATTTTTACTTGACTCTAAAACAATTAATCTATCTTCATTTAAAAATGCCAATGTATTTTCTAAATCAGTCTTTTCTTTAGTCTCTTTGTTAATCAATCTCAGATTATAAAATGAATTTCCTTCTTGTTCAAAGAATTTTGTAAAATTACAATTCAATCTCCTCCAAAAACTTAACCAAACGGAGTCTTCAAATTTCGATTCCTCTATTTCGCTTTCTATTCTCTCTATGAAACAATCTTTCATCATTGGTAAAAATATTGGGAAGCTACTGATTGGAGAAAATAATGGATATAACTCACCATTACTACTTTTGAATGTCTTGAAATACTGAGCAAGTTTATCGTCATAAAAAATCTTATAATTCTGAGATATAAAATTGAAATATTTTTCAGATGGACATTCAAATTCTTCCTGCGTAAACTCGCTTTTGAAAGGTTTCAATGATGAAATAATTAAATCTTCATATTCAAGAATCTCATACCAAATTTCTTTGAATTGTTCAAAATCATGCACTAAAGATTCCGTTATAAATAAAGTTTCATAAGTATTTTCATTCCCATTACCTATAAATACTTTATGAAATCTATCATTCGCATAGAACCTTACATTTCCAACATCAATTGGAAATTCTGCTTTCGGATATTCAGGGATATAGTTCTCAATTACTTTTTTATAAAAAACTACAAATTTACTATATGAATCAATTTTAGTTGCCCCCAAAATTTTACTTTCATTATTAATAAAATCTCTATTTAGCTTATCTATGATTCCCAAAAATCTTCTATTAGGAAACCATGAAGTAATAGAATAAATGGCTGAAGCTAAAGTTGTTATCTCGTAATCACATAAAAAACTCATTTTGCATTATCCTACTTTCTTCTGTAATATATGGCTCCATGCTACACCCTATTATTTCTTTTTTATAATAAAACCATTTTATCATAAATTCATACTTTAATAACAGTCTCTATCCTTTAGGTGAAAATACCGATTTTATGGTATAATAAAGATAACGTTATACAAGGAGGTATGCTATGACTCTTGATGTAAATAAAGAAGAATTAACAATTTTAGGGATTCCCTTTGATAACTTTTCAGATTTTGATACCGTCTGGTATGCCGTTGGGTCATCAATGATTGAAAATTATGAACCTACGGTTCAAGATGTAATTGATTTAAAAAACTATGTTATCAATAGACGAAAGGAATTGAATATTGGTTAAAAATCAATACGAAGGCTACGAGTACATTGAACCTAATCACCAATATACCTATCCAAATTCTACAGTCTTAATCAACAAACAAAATATTACAAATATTGAAGAAGCCTACCGGAATGAGCATTTATTTGTTACTAGAAGGCTTGCAGACTTGCACTGGAAAACCATTGAAGTTTATTCTATTAGTGATATTTTAGCCATTCATAAATATTTGTTTCAAGATGTCTATGCTTGGGCAGGACAATACCGCAAGGTGAATATCTCGAAAAGTGGTAAGCCTTTTATGCCAATACAATCTTTTAACACTGCTAAAGCCTATATAAACAACCTTATTTATACCTATTATCAAACTGCTAACTCAAAAGATGAGATTATTAAACAATTAGCAAAAATTCTTGATAATCTTAATTATTTCCATCCATTCCGAGAAGGTAATGGACGAACTCAACGAGAAGTCATTCGTTCCTTAGCGTTATCAAAAGGGTATTCTGCACAAATACGCGTGGAGCAAGATGATAAAGTTTACAACCTTTATATGGATGGAACAGTCTATGGAGATTTAGGAAAATTAGAAGAACTACTTTGTAAAATATTGATAGAAATTTAAGAAATAATTGTTTAACATCATAGGCTACAATGATAATTAAATATTCTCAATTACTCAAAAATGAACACAGGCAATTTTGTGAATTTACTTATTAACATATAGTTCTGTGACAACTTCAAAATTTAAAAAAGCAAGAATCAATGACGATTCTTGCTTTTTATCTAGTCTACTTCAACTCCTTTTGTATTAGGAGGGTCCATAACAATAGGATTAGTAGTTCTTGTAATTAAATATTCTCTCAATGTACCACGGTTAGAGTCGTATGTATAAAAAGTAGTATATTGGCTATCAAAGATAGTTGCCTTTCCAACACTATTAAAGCTAGTATAATCATATAAAGGTCTTTGGGGTGAAGCATTCCGTCCTTCAAATACTAAATAACTAAACTCCTCACTAATAGTCTCATTCCCAGAGGCATCAGTCTTAATGTTTACTTTCAAATCTTGACTCGTTATATCTTTACCAACAGATTTCTGCAAGTGCTCAAGTGAAGCTTTCTCTTCAGGATAAGTAGCTTCCTTTAAATATGTAATCCAATCTTGTTTGACTTGCTCATACCATTTTGGAAGCTGTTTTATGATTTCTTTGTCAGACATTTTGCTGATATCTCCAAGCTTTAAACTATCTGGTACAGAGTAAATTTTAACTTTACCTTTATTCACCAACCAAATATCAGATATTTCTTTATTTTTATCTACTTCTGAAACTCTATACCATAATTCATTTTTAGCTGTCTTAAAATGTTCATAAATACCAACTGGTTTTTTAAATTCACTTACCTCTGTTTTTTCTGTCTTTTGAGTAGTTTCTGATTGCTTTTGTGCTGTGGAGCAAGCACTCAATATTGTTACTACAGTTAAAGCTAAACAGATTGATTTTACAATTTTTTTCATATCTTCCCTTATCCTTTGCTTCCACGTTTTCTACGTACACCAAAGCTAAGACTTGCTAGGATACCCATACCTATCAATGCCAGCCATGAACCTTTTTCTCCAGTTTTTGGGAGTTGTTTGTCAGCTCGGCTATAAATATAACTTGAGTGAACGGTTGGGCGAATCTTTTTGCTTGTGGTCATTGGTTTGGTAGCATGACGCATTGAAAGAGCTTGTGCTTTTTCTTCTGCTGCTTTCTTAGAGGCAACCCACTCCTCATACGCCTTCTTCACCGCTTCATACTGGCTATTTGCATCCTTTTGGTCTTTCAACAACTCAGCCAGCTTCGCACGCGCTTCTAACGTCTTCGCAACAGCTTCCTTATGTTTCGCACTTGCTGCTTCATACGCAGCTACCGCTTCACCAAGCAACTTATCGGCATTCTTATACATGGCAAGCAAGTTTTGTTGATCTTTCAACTTGCCTTCCAGCACTGCACGTTCCGTAGCCAATTTGGCTTCCGCAGCCTTCGCATCGGCTACCGCTTGTTCAGCCACTGCCAATTTGGCATCTTCACTCGCTTTGCTTGCTTTAAGGGTCGCCAAGTTGTTTTCAGCCACCTTCAAGGCTTGTTCTGCGGTACGAAGCGCCGCTTGTTTTGCCTCAATAGATGCTTTCAAGTTGGCAACCGCTTTGTCTGCCGCATCTTTACGAGCTTGGGCATCCTTGCGAGCAGTCGTTGCTTTTTCAAGGGCTTCACTAGCAGCTGGTGTAGCGTCTTTGACACCTGTCAGTGCTGCTAATTTGGCTTTAGTGGCGTCCAATGCTTTTTGCGCTTCCATTGCTTTGGTTTCTGCTTCACGGAGAGCAGTCGCAGCCGTTTGAGCCGCTTCTTCTTTGGCAGCTAAGACCGTTTGTGCTTTTTGCAGCGCCGCTTGTTTTTCTTGAATCGATGCGTTGAGGTCGGCAACGGCTTTGTCTGCACTCTCTTTGCGTGTTTCAGCGCTAGTACGCGTTGCAACTGCTGCACGGTGTGCCATTTCAGCGCTAGGTGTTTGGAGCGCTTGGTTGCGTACAGTAGCCAATTCGCTTTGTGTCGTGCTCAGTGCTTGATGAGCTGCATCAAAAGCAGCTTGTTTGGCAGTCAGAACCCCATTGGCTTCATTGAAGGCTGTGAGTGCTGCTTGAAAATCACTTTCGGCTTGAGCCAAGTCTTTTTCCAATTGAGTGGTATCATATGGGTCTGGTAGGGCTTGACCGGCATATTTATCACTAAATCCCACATAGTGCATGCGACCAAGTCCGTTTGGGGTCACACTGGATGCGACACCGACCGCATCGTCATCTTGTTCGTTACCAAGCATGTTAGACATGTGACCAAAATCGCTATGGTAATCATCTACCATCATACCGATGATTGATCCTGCAATAAAGCGATACATTTCGGTCATGGTTGTGGTACCAGTACGCATACCAGAGATATTTTCATTCATCCATGTTAGTTTTGATGAAGGTGTTTCACCAGCAGCCAGTGCGGCATGACTGTGACCAGATGACCATGGTTTGTTTTCTTTTGCATACGCTTCAGCAACCTTTTGTACGTAATCCATCGCTTCTTCGGTGGTGTAAGTCTTCACCTTAGTACCCCAGAATTGGCGACGCACTGCTGTCAGTAAGTGTGCATAATATTGGGTTAAAGCTTTTGCTTGTTCACGGGTCATATGAGCTGGATCAACCGTTGATGGATCAATTGGTACATTTCCATTACGCTCAATATCGTAAGCACCTTCTGCAATCCACTTATTGAAGACTTCTTGAAGTGCATCTTTATCGGCTTCTTCACGGTCAGAATTCAAATACTTCTTATAGGCATCAATCACATATTGTGGCACATTGATGGTAGACAACGCCTTCTTATCAGCCAATTCTTTCTGCAAAGCATCGCGTTTGGCTTCTGCTGCTTCTTTGGTGGCTTTCTTGGCTTCGGCATTTTTCTTGGCTTCCGCAAGGGCATTTTCGGCATCGGTTTTGGCTGCCGTTTGTTCTGTTTCTTTTGCGGTTAGGTTCTTGATTTTGGTATCACGATCGGCATCTGCCTTTTTAGCGTCTGCTAATTTTTGAGCAGCTTCCACTTCTTTGATTTTCGCGTCAGAAAGAGCTTTTTGAGCCGCTTTTTGTTCATCCAAGACCTTTTGGGCACCTGTACCGTCGAGCGCTGCCTGAGCCGTTTCTACAGCCTTTTTAGCCGTATTGACATCAGCCTTGGCTGTGTTATCAGCTGCCTTTTTCGCAGCCGCATCGGTTGCCGTGTCGGTTGCCGTTTTGCTTTGAGTGGCTGCTTGGTTGTTCAAGTCCTCGATTTGGGTATGACGGTCGGCATCTGCCTTTTTAGCGTCTGCCAATTTTTGAGCCGCATCGCTTTCTGCCTTTTTGGCATCTTCTAAGCCTTTGTTGGCAGCTTTTTGTTCATCAAGGGCTTTTTGTTCGCCGGTGCCATCGAGCGCTGCTTTGGCGGTATCAACCCCTTTTTTAGCCGTATCAACTGCTTTTTGTCCAGCTTCTACCCCTTTTTGGGCTTGTTCTACCGCTTGTTTTTGGGTAGTAGCCGAGTCAGTCGCTTTTTGTGTGGCGTTAGCTGCGGTATCACTTGCTTTTTGATTTTGTGCAATGGCTTTTTGCGTATCGGTTACGCCTTTTTCGGCTTGGGCAATGGCATCTGGTGTAGCGGCAGCCTTATTCTTCTCCGCTTCGGCTACTTTGGCAGTCGCATCTTCTACCGCTTTTTGGCTGTCGGCTTCCTTAGCACTAGCATCCGCTACTTTCCCAGCTTGATCGGTCACAGCTTGATCTGCCTGTTCCTTAATACCACGTGCGTCCTCAACCGTTCTCTCTGTTGGGGTGGTGGTGACCGCAGCACCATCCTTTGTCAATAGAACACCGTCTAAGACTTTAATGTTATGCGCCTTGGGTGCTGTTACATCAGAAGACAGACTAGTTGACGGTTTGGTCAATTCTTCTGCTTGCACAGTTGCCCCACTAGCTACACCAAACGCAGCCAGTGCTATAGCACCTGTCGCCGTACCTTTAATAACCTTGTTTCCCATAGTTCCTCCTGTTTTTTAACTTTTAGGAAGGCTTGACTACAAAGTCAAGCCTTGTTATATGTAGTATAACAAGCGTTTTTGTCAAGTATTTAGCACTTGTTTAGAACTATTTTAACACAAAATTAGTCTATAGACAATATATTAGATATTTTTGGTTTGTACGTTGGTTATTTTGTACTGGTAAACTCTGTATCATATTCTATATACGAGGTTATCATTATGACAAAATTTTATTTACGGCATTATATAGGAAAAAGAGTACGGACTTTACGGAAAATCAAATCAATGAGTCAGCAAACTTTAAGTGAAAAAGCAGATGTTGGAACGGATTATATTTCAAATTTAGAAACAAAAGGTTCTAACATCAAAATAGATACACTTGAAAAAATTTTAACTGCATTAGATTCTAATACGGTAGAATTTTTCGAAAGTCAGGTTAATACAGAAAATAAAGAACTTCAAACATTAGTTGATGATCTGCTTGAATTACCTTCACCTGCACAAAAGCAACTATTAACTGCTTTTCAAATTCTTATTAAGACAGTGAAAGATAAAAATTAAAACTCATTCAATATACAAAACACGAACAATCTTTGCTCAGTTAATTACTGAACTCACATTGTTCGTGTTTTATTTTTTAGAAGTCACTAATCTTGAAATTTAATTGATAAAAGATGATTTTAAAAGTTGAACTTATGTAGACTTAATGTCTAAGTGTAAAGAGTAAGAATTTATTTAAAATTTTTTCTTATTTCTCTTTCGTCTATTTCAATATAATCTGAAATAAATGTTAATAGTTCATCTACAGTTCCATTAAACAAAGCAAAATCTGGATTGAATTCTTTTGAGATTGAAACAATTTTTTTCACATATTGTGTTTCAACTTTTACAAGTTGCTTTATTAATTCCAAAGCATTGTCCAACAAAGCGTGGTATTGTTCAAATTTGTATGATGTTACTAATCCATGAGAAATGATTTCTTCATCAATTAGTTTATCTCTATAATTGTTTATATCATTTTCATACTTATTACGCACAATATAACCTAATGATTGATTATTTTTTATTTCTTTTAAAAAATAGTCAATAATAAGATTGAAATATTTTAAAAGAGTTTTATTTAGGTTTTTTAGATCTTTACATTCAATATTATTATTTATAACAAAATAATTTTGATAGCTACATTTTAAATATGATACGAGAATACTATTACTATAAACAACACTAACAATTGCACTTGCTACAATACTATTAAAATTCGGCAAATTTATAAGTTCTTCGCGTTCAAAATTTCTCTCTCCAAATATCATCGAAAATTCAGCAGAATCGCAAAGAATATCTATTACTTTTTCAAAGTTTTCATCGTTTTTTAAAATACTTTCTAAAAATCCAAGATATAAAATTGCTAAAGCAATAATCTCATATTCAACATCTTCCCCCCACAGAAGTCGCCCTGTAGTTATTTTCATATTTTCTGATATTAATTCTGCAACAGTATACGACATTAAAGGTCTTTTTGTTTGTTGATTGTTATAATTCATTATTCTACTCATCACTTCAATAGCTGCTTGGTGATCATCAATATTGCTTCCATAAAACGTTCCATATTTTGTTTTTAAAAGTGAGTATGATTGTATATCTTTATGATTGGAAAGATATTTATTTATTCGTTGAATGATTAAACTATTAACTAATTTGCTAGTAAGCGAAAATTCTTTTCTTGTATTTTTATTTAACATTTTTACATTCCTTTTCTCAATACATATTTAAAGTTATTGTACAATATTTATGGCAAAAATCAAAAAATAGTTCATTTTATGTACAATCGTCTTCGTGGTAATATAATTATTAGAGAAAGGGGGTGATTGTAATAAATCAATTACTTAAAAAATTATATTATGAAATCGTTGAATTTCGTTTGACAAATTTTGGAAATATCTCATATCAAAAAATTACAAACGATCGTTATTTTGATAATGTACCAGCCGCTCTTTTTGAATTATGGTATGGAAATAGTTCATTGTCATTTAGAAATCTCGGTTTCAAATACGTTTCAGATGTTGAACAAATGTCAAATGATGAATTAATTGCTTCAATTTATAATGAATTTTGTTCAATTGCTCAATTGCAAAATATATTTGCAAATTTTTCAAAGCAGAATTGCGAGGATAAGTATTAAAATATGGAACTTTTCGGAATCAAAACAAATGGTGAAATTTTGATGCATAATACAGTTAAAATTCAAAAAACTAGCGAAAAAACAGGAAATACATATAATGTAGAAGCCGTTCCAACTTTACAATTAATCTCTATTGGAAAAGCTATTCAGGATGGCGAAAGTTGGAAATATTCAGTTGTAGATAAAAAATATGATTTACAATATATAGTTAAAACTTCTAACTACGTTGAAGCACAATTTGGAACAATATTAGAATTTAAAAATATCTACTGTGGTGTACTGCAAACAGGAAAAGTCTGGGTTAAAGCTGACTCAGTAGCTATCGTTATTCATCAACAACGCAATGCGTAAATACAGAAGAATCAAACGACAAGCGAATAGTAAACTACAAAGCTATCAACGTTCTTTGATAGCTTTGGCAGTTACTATTCTTTGTTACATCGTATGTTTAACTATCATAAATGCTAATAACTTCCTTTCTAAATTGTTTATTCTTCCAAGTAAATTTTTCTTTTTTGCAATTCTAGTAGCTATTATTACTTCAATATTGAGCTGGAAAAATCGTGAAGAAGTATCAAAATTAAAGATTAAAAGTATGTCAAAACAAGCATATAAATTAGCACGAAAAATACATCGATTGTTTAATGATAAACAAATAACAGATATTTTGAAGCTTAGCAATTTAACCCGATATGGAGATGAAATGCCAGAAATCTATGTTTGGATTAATAGTAATTTTTCGGAAGGGTATATTGCAATCGAAAATATAGCAAACTATGAACGTGCTGACCGCGAGAAATTTGAACAGCGGGTATCAGGAATTCTATCAGGTAGATTTCAAAAATACGCTGTAGTGAGCTCTGAGTTAATCGCAGGTGATAGCTTTATACTGTTCTATTTTGAAGATACTTTTACTTCTCAGCGTCTATATATCAAAGATAATATGAATTTTTTGAAAGAGTTTGTTAGTGATGATAAACATGCTCTTAAACTTTCAAAAGATTTAACGTGGCATGCTGATGTAACAGCTCACTTGTCAATTATTGCAAGAACAAGGGCAGGCAAATCAGTATTTGCGGGTCGCTACTTAGCTAGACTCATGCTATTACAAAACTGGGTTGTTGAATATAATAGTGCAAAATATGATAGATACGTAAAAGAATTCAATGGTCAATCAGACCCTATAAAAATAGTTGAAAGAGCTGAATACTGGTGCACAATTATGGATAATAGATTAAGAGAAATCAATGAAGCAGGTAAAGAAAAATATCTTGAAATGAATGATATGCCTGATATAGCTATTTTCTTTGATGAAATTGGAAATTTGAACGCTTCTTTAGAATCTTTAGATAAAACAGACAAGACGCTAAAAATTATGAACCGTTGGATAAATGCTATCAACAAATTAAGTGCTACTGGAGCTAGCATAGGTATTCATATCATAGCTATTAGCCAGTTTGCTACCAAAGAGGGATTCTTACCTAGTTTGGCTCGTGTAAACTGCTCCGATGCTGTTATAATGCTCGGAGGAGCTGCAGACAGCGCTTCAGAGCGCCAGTATTTAATGAGTGGGTTTGCTGATATGCCAAAAAGAAGATATGACAAGGGCCAAGGTCTAGCAAAAATCATGGGTTCAGGTAGAAAATGGGAGATAGCACCACATTTCTTTGAAACTCCTTGGTTTAATGAAGAATAAAATTATATGCAATATCTTTAGTTATTGAAATAGAGTTAGTCTATTCAATGAATAAAGATGTTCTTGACGAAGCCGACGAGTCAGAAGGTCGGTCGTCTTGCAAAGATGAAGCAAAACTATCTCTAACTATTTCCAACGCCTGTCCGGCGCTGGGCTTGTCAAGTGCCGGACACAACTTAAAACCTAGGTAAGACAAGGGATTTGGTTAATTATTTGAAAATCAAATTCCTTTATTATCAACGGTATAATTAGAATAATAATTAAAAATAAGGAGTTATTTAATTATGACAAAATCATCAAATTTAACGGCAATCATGCTTGTACAACAGCTAGAAGAAAAATATTGGTTATTTTCAGATTACAAAACAGCAATTCAACAGGCGAGAGATGGAAACTGTCAACCACTACTTGAAGCAGTTGTAAAACACCTTGAAGTTGAAAATATCAAAGTGGACGAAGCATACGGTATTATTCACAACAAAGATACTGTCACTGTTTGGAATGTACAAGAACAGAAAAATGTTGATGAAACAAAAGAAGACCATATCCATTTCTTATTCAAGTTTGCAAAAGGTGCGTCATTAGAGAAACTTGCTTTATCAATTGGTGTTGAACCACAGTATCTTGAGAAACTAAAATCAGGTAGATACGGATATGATAACTGCCAAGCCTATTTAGTACATGCTAAAGATGAATCAAAATATCAATATTCAGCAGATGAAGTTGTCACGGTCCTAGGTGAAGATTATATTAGTTTGTACAATCGTAAAATGGAATCATGGATTAAGGGCAGAGCAAAAAAAGAAGCCCAAGATACCAATCTAAGCATTGATTGGATTATTTCTGAAATTCTTGCAGGTAAATTAAGTAAAAATCAAATCCTATTAACTGATGATTATTACAAAGTTTATGGTCAGCACAAACGAAAAATCAATGAAGCAATTGATACAGCTGGGGAACGAAAAAGCTATAAAACAATCTCTGAATTAGAAGCGGGGCAATTCAAAAAAACAATTATCTTTATCAACGCAGAAAGCGGTGTTGGAAAAACAGCAATTAGTAAAAAGCTGATTGGAATTTTACAAACAGTTGCTTTGAAATTTAATCAAAATTGGGATTTTTGCGTAACCGCTTCTACAAATGCTTTTGATGAGTACAATGGTCAAGACATACTATTTCTCGATGATATCAAAGGAGACAGTTTGACCGTATCCGACTGGTTAAAATTGCTAGACCCCTATATGATAAGTCCAATCTCAGCAAGGTATCATAACAAAATGGGGTCTGCAAAAGTTATTATAATTACAAATACTAAAGAGCCTATGCATTTTTTTGAGCAAGCAAAAGGTAATATTGGAGAAGATTTAGGACAATTTGTAAGACGTATTGATTATTTACTGACAATTGATGAAACTTTTAATTTGTCAACGCCTAAAAAGTTAAATCAATTAGTTTCCTCTTACAATCTTCCCTGGTATGAACCTAAAATCTATTCCTATTCGTTCTCAGAACCGAACCAATATTCAAAAAATGAAGCTCTTGACCTTTTGGTCAAAACAGTTATCCGCAATATGCAATGGAACAAAAAAGAACGTATCACTCACACCGACCAAAGTACGAAAGATACGCTCACTCAACCGAAATAGCAACAAATCTACTATCTCTGTTGCTATTATCTCAAAATACTAAAAAATAAACAAGAGGTGACAGCATGCAGGTCATTTTACCAGACGAGCAAATACATCAAATACAGCTTTTAATATCCGATTTAATCAAACAAGAAATTGAAAACAGACTAAACAATAGCAATCTTGAAAGTCCGTTTTTGAATAAACAGCAAGCCTGCAATTATCTAGGAATTTCCAATAATACGTTGGATAGTTGGATTAAAAAAGGTTTACCAGTTATTCGAATAGAAAAAACGGTTCGATTTGATAAAAGCGAAATCAATCGCTGGATGCAAAAACAGTAGAAATTTTGCCGTGGTTTGTTTATAATAAAATCACGGTATTTTTCTAGCTCAATTCACAAGGAGAATACTAAAAATGACTATTACAAAAACAAAAAATGGAACTTATCGCTTACGGCTCTATATTCCTGAAGAAGTTAAAACTTCGCTTGGAATTGACAAAAAAGTGATAGAAAAACGGTTCAAACTAAAGGGGGAAGCAAAAAAATACGAACTAGAGTTACAGAATAAAATCGATAGAATTCTAAGCGGTGATATTGTTTCAACACTTGAAAAAACTGGTTCAATCCAATTCAAAGACTTCTATGAAAACATTTGGTGGAAATCCTATAAGGCAGGTCAGACAACAAGCACCAACAAACCACCTTCAAGAGCAACTGTTAATGGCACTGAGATTGTTTTTAGAAAGCATATCTTACCAACGCTTGGTAATTACTCAATTGATTTTCTGAATCAAAATAAACAGGTAGTCTTGAACATACTCACTCAAAAGGCAGAGGAATATGCTAATTTCAAGACCATTAGAAGCTATGTTAATTCTATCTTTAACTGGGCTGAAGAATTGGAATACATCGAAACTAACCGCATTTCAAAAACTATCAGACGAATCAAAGCAACTAAGAAAATCAAGTTACAAGAATCTAAAAAAAAATGAAGATTTATATCTATCTCAAGAAGAGCTTCAAGCATGGTTTACAGCTTTTGAAAAGGATTTAGACGCTGATAAAATTCATTTCAAAGACTACGTCTTATTCTACACTACATTTTTCTTAGCAGATAGAAAATCAGAGAGCTATGCTCTACAATGGAAACATATCAATACAAGTAAACATGAAATCCAGTTAGTACAAGCTTTAGATAAATACAAAAATCCAAAATCTACCAAAGGGAATAAAAAGACAACTTTCAGAATCCCTATTGAATTGACTGACTTACTTAAAGAATGGAAAAAACAGCAAAAAGATGAACTAGCAAAATTTGGAATTATCCAATCCAATGAACAGTATGTCTTTACTTATATCGATATGAAGGGTAATGTTAATAGCCCTCTACACTCTGACTATCTTAATAATAAAATGAAATCTGTCAAACGTCGTCATCCTGAACTTAAGCATGCTACACCTCATAAATTAAGACATACAGGGGCAACATTAGCAAAACAGGCTGGAACATCTATTGAAGATATATCTGAGGCTCTAACACATAGTGACACGATTACAACAAAGACTTATGTCAATACTTCAAATGTCATTCCAATGGCTGTTGGAGAGATTGCTTATCGCAATCTAAAAAAGTAATGGTGTGAATTTGGTGTGAAAAATGGTGTGAATTTTGCCAAAATTCATCAAAAAAACACCCCATGGTGTGAACCATGAAGTGCTTTGAAACGTTGATATAATCGTATTGATTAACGTTTTGAGAATTGTGATG
>ERZ773069.1516-NODE-1516-length-13387-cov-8.723522_pt1 | contig 13387 bp, 13 predicted proteins | sample MGYA00580619_ERZ773069 | MGnify/ENA primary metagenome ERZ773069 (study PRJEB29015, sample SAMEA2738007) | human oral metagenome | biome: human oral; feature: human-associated habitat; material: dental | place: China | collected 2108 ...
ATAAATGACAATTTATATATTTCCATTCTCACATCTCCTCCTCAAAAATTGAAATTGTAACTCCTTCTAACTTCACTTTTTTCACCAAAAAGCTTCCTTTTCTACTTGAAGCTAGATAGGCACAAGGCTCGGAAACACCGTATACTCCAATTTGATTTTTTACAAATTCTGAACGTTCTTCAACTAAATTTTCTACTTTTAATATTTCTTCCTTATCAAAAAATTTAATTGGAATTCTAAGTTCTTCCATTGCCTCAATAAGTCCAATTTCATCAGATTTTACCCAGGCAGATGCTGCCATTTTTATAGCGGAAAGCTCTAAATTTTGTTTATCCATCACATATTTTAATTTTTCTATAATATGCTCCTTGCTAATTCCTCTCCTGCAACCAATTCCGATAAAAATATTTTGTGGTATAACCTTTGAAATTTCAATATTTTTTCTATTTGATACAATTATTGCTCCAGCACTATTTTCATCGTGAGATACAATGTTTTTTGGTAAATGCAGGCTTACATTTTCTCCATTTACAATTAACGAAGTTACTCTCTTTGCTCCATCCAAATCATTTAATTTGGCTTTGATTTTTTGTGATAATGTATCGACTGCTATTTTTCCACCAACATCAGATGCTGTTGTAATTACTGGAATCGCTCCAATTCCATTCGCAATTTTTTTACATTCTTCATTTGCCCCTCCAAGATGTCCCGAAAGCAATGAAATCACAAAATTAGCGTGATCATCAATCGTTATAACTGCAGGATCAGTATCTTTGCTTTTAAATTTTCCTTCAATAATTCTCACAACTGCCCCAGTCGCCGCAACAAATATATGTAAATCATATTTATTAAATGTCTTTTCCAGTAAAATTGGCACTCTTTCATTTATTACAATTAAATCTTCATTATTTTCATTTTCAAGATTTAGCAAGTTAGCTACTCTTCCTGATACGTAAATATGCAAATTATTGTATACATTTTCTTTTACTTTTAAACAAGTTTCATATCCGTTTTTGCTTACGCAATATACTGCTGTTCTCATTTTATCTCCTTTTTTCTATTTCTTTATAAATTTAACTTCTATTTTATCTTCATCAATTACGCTGCCATTCACAATATATTTTCCATTTTTATCTTCCAGTTCTCTTGCCGATTTCCACTTGAGTGTTTTAAAATCTACATTTTCAATTTTTTTAGGCTCTACAAAATTAAATCCTGAAAAATAATCATAAAAAATTACAAACAAATTATTTTCATCTCGAACATATATAATTTTTTCCGTTATTGGCTCTTTCATAACTTGAAATTTTTCAGGTTTTACACCTTTTAATTCAAGACCAAACAAATAAACTTTATTTTTATCTTTTCCAAAATCATCTTTATTCTCTATATTTTCAAAATGCAATGCTTCAAATGATTTCACATCTACATTTCGAAGTTCTTGTATATCCGCATATTCTTTACTAAAATAAACTTTTTTATCGTCTTTTGTATAATAAGGATTTAGAACTTTAAAATTTTTAGGATTTAATCCTTTCAGCTCTTTTACCATTTCATCTTTTCCATCCATAAAATTTATGTAATATGCTTTATTTTTATCTTTTGCATACATAAAATAATCTTTTTCATAATCTTTTACTATTTGAAAACTTTTTCCATCCACATTTAAAACCGTTCCGTCATTAGAATAAAATTGATTTTTATCTCTTACCAAATGTTCATTAATTCTTTGAAAAGTATACGGATCAGAATTTTTTATTCTTTCATTAGAATAATACAAATAATTTTTATCCCTCGCAAATCCTGCATAAATATCAATTACTTCAAAAGTTTTTGCATCTGCACCTTCAATTTTTTCATTTCCTAAGTAAACATTATTTTTATCTTTTGAAAAATTTGATTCCATTATTTTAAAACTTTTAAAATCAGCATTTTCCAGTTTATCTCCTTGAAAATAGATATTATTTTTGTCAAAAAAATAACTGGAATTATCATCAAAAAATTTTAATGTCTGTAAATCTATATCCTCTTTTTTTTCTCCATAAAGATACACATTTTTCCCATCTGTAAAAATATAATCTTTTAAAACTTTAAAGTTTTGGGGAGCTACTCCATCTATTTTTTTACCAATATAATAAACACTATTTTTATCTTTTGAATACCCTCCACCAATTAGTTGAAAAGTTTGTTTGTCAACATTTTTTAAAATTTTTGGAGACATTATCACATTATCTAAATCGACAGGAAGTCCTCCATTATATGAAAATAAAATATACACTCCGTTTTTATCTTTTAAATAAATTGAAAATTCATCTGTCATTATTTCAAGAGTTTTTATATCTATATTATTTACCTTATCCTCCCAAAAATAAAGATTATTTTTATCTTTACTCAATCCGTAACTAATTTTTGTCAATAATTTAAAACTTTTAGGATCTGCTTCATTAAGAACATTTTCTTCATAATAAACATTATTCTTATCTTTTGCATACTCACCATCTTCAAAAACTTCAAAAGTATTTGCATCAGCTCCCTCAATTTTTCTATTTATGTAATAAACTTCTCCATCTTCTATTCCATAATTTCCATTTAATTTTTTATTTTCTGAAAAAATCAGATTGCTAATTAAAAATATCAGTAAAAATATTTTAATAAAATTCTTTTTCATATTTTTACACCTCTTCTTAAAATTTTCTAAACTTCCATCCTAAACACATTAATTACCGCTGTTTCATAAGGATGAGCCTCTTTTACCAGATAATATGCCAGTTCCTCAAATTCTCTTTTTACTCTGAACTTCATTATTTTTTCATCTGCAACACTTGATTTTCCCACTTCTCCATCAAAAGGACTTCCGCCTTCCAGAGTTTTCCAATGTCCGACTGTATCAGATGTGGAATAAACATCAGCGTAAAAGCCTTCTGTCAAAAGGTTGTATTTTTGCAAGTTTTCCACAATTTTTTCCACATAATTTTCTGGTACAAAAACTTCAAAACAACTATATCGTTCCTTGAATTCCAGCTTTGAACTAATGACATTATCATTTTCATAATTTAGAGTTAAATAGAAGAATGGGGAATTTTCAAACAATAATTTCAAAAATATTTTATCGCCTTCCCACAATTTCAAATCTAAAATTTTATCTTTTGGAATCCATTTTAAATCACCTTCATTACACTCCTTTTCTATACCGGAAAAATTAGAGCTTGTGTAAACATACATAAATAAGGGGTCGTCTTCATTATAATTAAAAATTACAATTCCACGATATTCATAACTATTTAGCGTATATCCTGTTTCTTCCCAGACTTCACGTATTAAGCATTGCTCAGGTGTTTCACCCTTTTCCATTTTTCCGCCAACGCCAATCCATTTTCCCTTATTTATATCAATTTCCTTTTTATTTCTATATAACATCAAATATTTATTATCCTTTTCAAGATAACATAATGTCGCAATCATATTTTTCTCCTATTTTTATAATTTATTTTCCAAATATTTTTTTAAAATCGGAATATGACTAATTTCAGGAGTCTTGCTTGCAAAAACCATTGTAACATTTTTTGAAAGCAGTTCAGATTTTATTATTTTTAAAAATTTATCAAAATCAGGATTTTTTTCCAATTCATTTAGATATCCTGCTGCAAATGTCTCAAAATTAATTCTTCCTTTATGGTAATCTTCTCTAAGTTCCTTTGTAGGTGTAATTTCCTTAGCCCAGTAATCAATTTTAGCATCTTCCTTTTTCATTCCTCTTGCCCACAGCCTGTCTACAAACACTCTAAATCCATCAGTTTTTTCTGCTTTTTCATAAATTCTTTTCCAGTTTAGTTTATTCATTTTTAATCTTTCCTTTTTCTGAATTTATATCTTTTAGAATTATATCACATTTTTATAAAAAATGCTTTTATTTTTGTAATGAATTCAAAATTATTTTTTGAAGTATGCTGTATAACCAAATGTAATAAAAATAGAAAAAAGAACAGCTAACTGTAAGTTTTGCTGTCCTTATTTTTTTTTAGACTTTGACTGGAATATTTATCTAAAATTAAATATTTATGTGTCATACTGTTGATTCCTGTAAATACATCTTCACCAATTGTCTATTGTAATGAACCATTATAGTATAGTCTCTTTAAAAACATTATTTTAAAAATCATTCAACTTTCTTTTTTTATTTTAATTTCCATGTTGTTGGAGAAAATAATATTAACATTGGAAAAATTTCCAGCCTTCCTGCAAGCATTCCAAAACTGAGGATTACTTTTGAGAAATTATTTAATTCAGCAAAACTGAATGCAGGACCTACTTTTCCTAATCCAGGGCCGATATTATTAAATGTGGCGGCAACAGCACTAAAAGCAGTCATAAAGTCATCTGTTGAGTAGGAAATCATTAGAAGAATTCCTCCAAAAACTAGTGAATAGACTAAAAAATATACTGCAATACTTTTTTGCATAGCTGAATTTACTGGCTTATCATCATATTTTACTGTAACTACACGATTTGGACTTATCATTTGAACAATTTCAGCAAAATAGATTTTTACCATTAATACAACTCTTGATATTTTCAGACCTCCAGCTGTAGAGCCTGCACATGCTCCAAAAAACATTAGGATAAGCAAGATAACTTGTGAAAATAACGGCCATTTTCCAAAATCAGCTGTAGAATATCCAGTTGTTGTTATGACTGAGGAAACTGAGAAAAATACATCTCTTATACAGTTCCATATAGAGCCGTATGTCTGATATATATTGAAAACTATTAGTGTAATTGCTCCAAAAACTATTAGTAAATAATATTTTAATTCTTCATTTTTAAAGATGTCTTTTATTTTTCCGATTAAAATAAAATAATAAATATTAAAGTTTACTCCAAATACTATCATTCCAATTCCAAGTATTATTTCAACATAAGGGTTGTTATACGGTAAGATACTCCCATTTCTTACTCCGAAACCACCTGTTCCAGCCGTACCAAATGCAAGAAGCGAAGATTCAAACAAGTCGAGTCCACCAAACATTAATAAAATTATAAGAACGATTGTCATAACAATATAAATTTTATAAAGCATTCTAGCTGTTGTTGATAGTTTTGAAACTAATTTTCCAAATGTTGGACCAGGAACTTCAGCTTTCATAACATGAACTGATGTTGCTGAACTTGGAAAAATTGCAAGTGCTAGAACTAGAACTCCCATTCCACCAACAAAATGGGTAAAACTTCGCCAAAATAAATTAGAATGGCTAATTTTGCTAAGATCTGGTATTATGCTAGATCCAGTTGTTGTAAAACCGCTTACAATTTCAAAAAACGCATCTATAAAAGAAGGGATTTCCTTTGTGAGTACAAATGGCAATGCACCAAAAACAGACATCAAAATCCAAGATAAAGAAACTATTATATAACCTTCCCTACCTTGAATCCGTTCATCTTCAGGAAGCTTCATAGAGAGAAGAAAACCTGTTGCTAGAAGAAGAAGTATTACAGAACCATAAGCAATTTTATATTTTGCATTTTCATTGTATAAAAAACTTATGATTAAAGGTAATACCATTAATCCAGCTTCAAGTATAAGTATTTTTCCAGTTATAAAACCTATCATTCTTTTATTCATTTTTACTCCTTAAATCAATATATTCGTTTTTTTTATTTAAGTGAATTTGGACTTAAATTTTAGATATGAATATATTTAAATTTTACAGTTTTATTCTAAAATATCGTCAAAATCTTCGATAGAAGATGCTATTGCTACAATCATTACGCTGTCATTGTTTTTGATAGCATCATTTCCTCCCGGAAAAATCATTTTATTATCCCGCAATATACTTACAATCAATATTCCTTTTTTTAATTTTAAATCTTTTAGCGAAACATTAACAGCAGCACTATTTTCATTGATTTCGAAAGTAATAAATTCCACCTGGTTTTCTAGCCTGTATAAAAAACTCATTGTGGATCCTCGCATATCTGTTTTTGATCTTACAACCCTTATTATCATGTCAGAAATAACTTTTTTGGGCACAACCGTCGATGTTCTAGTATTGTTTTCAAGTATAGGAAGTAGCAATGTTCTGTTCATTTTTGTAATTAACTTAGAATTTGTTATGGAGTTTACAAACATTGAAATAACAACATTTTCTTCATCGCTATCTGTAAGAATTACAGTTGCATCATAGTTACTTATTCCTTCCTGTATTAAGAATTCCTGATCGGCTTCATCTCCTTTTATTACAATTGCTTTTGGATAAGCTTCACTCAGTTTTTCTGCACGTGTTCTATCATTTTCTATAACTTTTACCTTGTTTTTATTTTCAATAAGTTTTCCAATTAAATAATGAGAAATTGTACCACCGCCGATAAGTAATGTAGATCCGATTTTTAAGTTGCTTTGTTCAATTCTGTCATAAAATTTATGAACTGCTTCTATAGAACCTACAACATAGACAACATCTCCTTCCAGGATAGTAAAATCTCCAGTTGGAATAAAGACATTTTCATCTCTTCTGACAGTGCAGATAATAACTTTGTCTTTTGTACTAAATTCAAGGTTTTTTAACTGTGTCCCATTCAGAAAACTATTTTTTTCAACTTTTATTGAAATAAAGCTGGCTTTTTGTCCAAAAAAGTTTTCTACACTTAAGGCAACTGGGAACATTAGTTTATTTGCAATGCTTTTGGCAGTTTCCATTTCGGGATTTATCATAAGGGAAATTCCAAGTCCTTCCCTTACAAATTGCATATTTGAACTATATTCAGGATTTCTTACTCTTGCTATAGTAAATTTTGAACCAATTTTTTTTGCTATTATTGAAGAGATTATATTTAGCTCATCTGATTCTGTTGCAGCAATAAAAACATCCGCACTGTCTGCACCAGCTTCAAGTAAAGTCTCATAAGACTCTCCGTTTCCTACAAGCCCAGTTATATCGTAAGTTTCTACAAGCTTATTTAATACTTTTTCTTCTTTCTCAATTAAAATGACATCGTTACCTTCAGCTGAAAGTTCGCTACAAAGCGATTCACCAACGACACCAGCTCCTGCTATAACTATTTTCATATTTTTTCTCTTTCTTGTTATTTTTTATTTATTTTCTAAATGTTTTGCAATTTCCTTTGCATAATAAGTAATGATAGCGTTTGCTCCAGCTCTTTTCATCGCATACATCTGTTCCATGACAATTTTCATTTCATCAATCCATCCATTTTCAGCTGCAGCTTTTACCATTGAATATTCTCCCGAAACGCTGTAAGCTACGATTGGGATTTCAAATTTATCACTTACCTTTTTTATAACATCAAGATATGCCATTGCAGGCTTCACAATTATAATATCTGCTCCTTGACGTAAATCTTCAGCAACTTCATCTATAGCATCTTTTGAATATTGAAAATTCATCTGGTAAGACTTTCTATCTCCAAATTGAGGAGCTGAATCTGCTGCGTCTCTAAAAGGTCCATAAAATGCTGATGAATATTTTACTGAATAAGCCATTATTGGAATATTTTCAAAATTATTTTGAGCTAAAACATTGGAAATTTTTTCCACACGTCCATCCATCATGTCTGAAGGTGCTACAATATCTGCTCCAGCCTTTGCATAGGAGAGTGCTGTTTTTCCAAGAACTTCTAAAGTTTCATCATTTTTTACATAACCATTTTCATCAAGAATACCACAATGGCCATGGCTTGTATATTCACAGCAGCAAATATCACAGATTACAAGAAAATTGTCATATTTTTCTTTTATAAATCGAACTGCATTCTGAATAATACCATTTTCATTGTAGGCTTCTGTTGCACAGGCATCTTTATTTTTAGGAATTCCGAAAAGCAAAATCGAATTTATTCCCAATTTTACCAGTTCATCCAGTTCTTCAGAAAGCCTGTCAATAGAGTATCTAAAAATTCCTGGCATTGAAGGGATTTCGTTCTTGATATTTTCTCCCTCTTCAATAAAAATTGGATAAATCAAATCTTCCTTTGAGACATAAACATCTTTTACAAGATTTCTTATCACTTCATTTTTTCGTAATTTTCTATGTCTTTTAAACATTTTTGTTTCACCTTTTTTCATTTCGTTATTTAAAGTTTGAACATTTATTTTTCTATTTTGTCAAGAACTTTTTGAATTTCACTTTTCATAGCACGTGAACGTTTGCAGTTTTTACCGCTCGTAGAAATTGCAATTTGAAATTCGCTGTTTTTTACAATTCCTCCAAACATTGCGTTCATTTTAGTTTTTGAAGATGCATTATTAATTAATATTTCTTTAGAATCACAAACTTGTGCTATATTTTCATTCAGCTGTTCATCATCTGTAGCTGAAATAACTAGAAAGAAATCTTTTACAAGTTTTTCAATTTCATCTTTATTGTTTTCGATTTTCTTGTTATCTTCTATTTTTAAATTTTTTAGTTCTAGTATACTTTGCTCTTTAATGTTATCAGTAACAACAGTAACATCAGCTCCGTACTCTAAAACTTTTTTGATTTTTTTTAGTGCAACTTTTCCACCTCCAATAACAAGAACTTTTTTATTTTCCAAGTTTATAAATAATGGAAACCACATATTTTAATGCTCCTTTCACTTTTTTCTGATGACAATAGGATAACATATTATAAGTAGAAAAACAAGCGATTTATAACATAATATTTTTTTCACTAAAAATATATAAATAACGTGATTTTTTTTTACAAAAATGATAAAATATAGAAAAATTTCTAAAAATAAAATACAGGGGGCTTTGTTATGAAATACATAAAAAATTTTTTTGAACAATTCATTATCTTAATTCAATTTATGACACGTATTCCGATACCAATAAAAGTAGAGTATAGTGAGAAAAAATTAGGAAAGTCAATTAAATTTTTTCCATTAGTTGGCTTAATCATTGGCTTAATTTTATATTTTTCAAATTTTTTAATTACAGTCTATCTAAAAAATATTTTTTATAATAAAGTGATAATTGCTGTACTTATTATAATTATAGAAATTTTAGCTGTTGGAATAATCCATATTGATGGACTTGCTGATACTTTTGATGGACTTTTTAGTTATGCTAAGAAAGAAAAAATGCTGGAAATTATGAAAGATTCAAGAATTGGTACAAATGGAACAGTTGTATTAATTTTATATTTTATTACAAAAATTACTATAATTTCTGAAATTATCACAATAAACCCGAAATACCTAATAATTTTTCCAATCATTGCAAGACTTTCAACATCAGTAAATGCTGGTCTTTCTGACTATGCTAGAAAATCTGGAATGAGTAATGCCATAATTTCTGAAAATGGTATTTTTGAAGTGATTTTTTCACTTATTTTGACAAATGCTCTAGTATTTCTTATAATTGGAACAAAAGGCGGTATTGCTTTATTTATCGCACTTTTATTTATAATTCTGTTTATGCTTAATGTACGAAAAAAGATTGGCGGGATAACGGGCGATACAATGGGAGCTTCTCTTGAATTAACATCAATATTAGTCCTATTTTTAGGGATTGTTTTACGGTAACTAAATAAAATGCAGTAAAAATAAAGATAATCAAAGAGGAGAATAGGATGACAGAAATATTATTTATAAGACATGGTGAAACAGACCATAATAAAAAACATTTGTATTACGGACATCTAAATCCAAGCTTGAATACAACAGGAATAAATCAGTTAAAAAATACGAAAAAAAAACTTGAAGAACTGAATGAAAAAATAGATATAGTATTTTCAAGCGACTTAAATCGATGTAGAGAAAGTTTAGAACTTTTGGAAATTGACAAAAATATAAAAAAGAATTTTTCTGAAAATTTGAGAGAACTGAATTTTGGGATACTTGAAGGGAAAACTTACAAAGACATTGAAAAAGAGTTCCCACATTATATCAATGAAATGAAAAATAACTGGAGAAATTTTAAGGCAGAAGGTGGAGAAAGCCTTTCTGATTTGCAAAAACGAATTGTGAAAAAAATTGAGAAAATAAAGAAAGATTATCAAAACAAAAGAATACTTATCATAGCTCATGCGGGAGTTATCCAATCCTTAATTAGCTATTATCTATTCTGCAATTTGGATGGATACTGGAAATTTAAGATAGATAACGGAAGCATTACAAAAATGACTGTTATGGATGACGGATTTATTTATTTTAACTATATCAATAAATAAATCATTAATTTTTTATAACTTTATTTCTAATATGTTTTTAAATAATAGGTTTAATCCATATTATAATATATTAACTCTCAGGAGACAAATAGAGTAAAAGAAACTATCAAAATTCTTTTACTAATTTTACTGGAAGTATTGAGATACTTAATTGAAAAATTCCTGTAAAAGGAAAAGAGAGTGATGCGACACTCTCTTTTTTTATCTCCAAATGTTAGTTAGTTTTACAAAACAATTATATCGCATAAGTTATTTTAAATCAACTAAAATTTTTTATTAAAAAGTATGTTTAAATCCAATTGTTCCTCTGAATCCAGAACGTCTTGAATTACCAAATGACTGTTCATATCTTGTGTCAATGTATAAATTGCTTTTTTGTCCCAATGGCGCTTGCGCTCCTAACCCTATTTCTCCCCAAGTTGTACCAAGTTTTTCAGTTACTTTGTCAGAACCTATGTTTGTGTATTTATTTTCATATTTTGTAAAATCATGCCAAACATTTGCTACAGCATAATATGTATTTGTTCGCCCCTCATCTGAACTTCCATTATAAGAAAGTTTGATTCCTGTTCTTCCACGTAATCCATTTCTATTATCCTGATTGACTTTTCTCAATCCATCATTAAACGACTTTGTGTTCAAGTGCTGATATATTAACTGTGCTTGTGGCTGAATTGCCCATGTCCCAGTTTTTCCAATTCCAAATGATTTTCCAGCTTCTCCTGAAAATAATAATCCATATCCTCTTTGTTTTGCATTAAAGTCAGCAGGAGCTCCTGGGGCACGCGTCGGTCTCGACCACCCAGCTCTACACGCACGTCGACCGCACCCACGTGCGCATGGCCTACCTCCAGGCCCATCCGAGGGCCGGCCTGCGGGAGGGGTAGTCGTGCTGGAGCGCCTGGCAGGGGGGTGGCGTCGGGGCATGCGCTGCGCGGTGAGGCAGGTTTGTCGGTGGTTCCCCTCCCCAGAAGTGCCGACGAGCGGGCTGTTCTGGCCATAAGCGTGTCATTGCCGGCCGTTTGTCGGTGGCTTCCTTCTCCAAAAGTGCCGACAAGTGGGCTGTCCTGGACGTGAGCGTGCCATGTCGGCCCGTTTGTCGGTGGTTCCCCTCTCCAAAACTGCCGACAAGAGAGAGTCTGCCTTCTTGCCTGCCTTCCTGCTTGTGCCGCGGCTCCGGCACCGCCCAGCCCCTACGCCGCCCGGCCCCCGTCCGCACTCCACCCCACACCTCGTCCCACCGAGGCCGCAGGCTCCTCTCGTCTGAGAAAAAAACACCCTATCTGACCTGCGAAGATGCATTCTACCAGCAGATTCACAGGTCCTACACAACTTGCCATGCGAACTTGTGCCCAGAACGGGCGTTCCCACGACATGTGGGGCATGGCCCAGACTCCGGGTCCGCTCAGCCCAAAATGTGGTGCCTTCGGTGTACCAAAGTGGAGGGAAGTGTTGCGAAAGGGGGCGGATGACCTATTATTAGTCTCACGTTTTCGAGGGGGGACTCCCTGCGAGCAGAGAGGGGAGGGGGACATGTACCTGACTGGCAGCTACCAGCACAACCTGGATGCCAAGTCTCGTGTCACGCTTCCCGCCCCGTTCCGCAAGCAGTTCGAGGAGCAGGTGTGCCTCGTCCCCGTCGGAGACGCGATCTATGGCTTCACCCCCCAGAGCCACCAGGCGTGGATCGAGAGCTTCTTCCCCGACGGGTTCGACCCGCGCAGCAGGAGGGACGACAAGCTCCGCAGGGCGCTCTCGTCGAAGACCGTCACGGTCGACGTCGACTCCGCAGGACGCGTGGCGCTCGGCAAGATCGGCGCCGGGTGCCTCGAGAAGTGCGGCATCGAGCGCGAGGTCGTGATCGTTGGCAACATCGACCACCTCGAGATCTGGGACGCGTCCCGCTTCGGCCAGGAGATGGACGAGCTCGACGAGGACCTCGACGCGCTCATGTTCCGCGACTAGGCGCAGGCGGGGAGGGCGAGCCACTTGACAGGCGAATATCGGCACGTGCCCGTGATGCTCGAGGAGGTCATCCGCGAGCTGGACCCCAAGCCAGGCGAGGTCGTCTGCGACTGCACCCTGGGGGGCGCCGGCCACTCCGTGGAGTTGGCCCGGCTCGTCCAGCCCGACGGCCTCTCGATCGGCATCGACCAGGACGACATGGCCCTCGCCGCGGCCACCGAGCGCTTCGAGCGCGAGGTCCCCGGCGCGGACCGGCGCTTCCTCAAGGGGAACTTCGGCCAGCTCGACGAGCTTTTGGTCGAGGCGGAGGTTCCCGGGGTCGACTGCTTCCTCTTCGACATCGGGGTATCGTCACCCCAGCTCGACATCCCAGAGAGGGGCTTCTCGTACCATGAGGACGCCCCGCTAGACATGCGCATGGACCCGGGCAACAACACCCAAACCGCAGCAGAGGTCATAAACAACTACACCGAAGCAGACCTCGCCCGGGTTCTCCGCGTATATGGGGACGAGAGGTTCGCCGCGCGCATCGCGCGGCAGGTCGTCCGCACGAGGGAGAAGGCGCCCATCCTCACCACCCTCCAGCTCGTAGAGGTGGTCAAGGCCGCGATTCCCGCGGCGGGGAGGCGCCACGGGGGGCATCCGGCGCGCAAGACCTTCCAGGCCCTGCGCATCGAGGTGAACCACGAGCTGGACGTCCTGGACCAGGGCCTTAGGGCCGCCGTCCGCTGGGCAAACCCGGGTGGCAGGATCTGCGTGATCTCGTACCACTCCCTCGAGGACCGCGTCGTGAAGCACGCCTTCGCGGAGCTCTCGCAGGGGTGCACATGTCCGCCGGAGCTTCCGGTGTGCGTGTGCGATCACGTGCCGATACTCGAGGTCAGGACCAGAAAGCCTCTCGTCGCGAGCGACGGGGAGATCGAGCGCAACCCGCGGTCGCGGAGCGCGCTCATGCGCGTGGCGGTCAAGCTCGACGCCTAGCGCCCGAAGGCAACACCGGCCCTAGGGCCGCTTGCATGGCACCACCGTGGCACGACGCAGCAGCACGTAGCACCAACGCAGCAGAATCGCAGCTCAGACGCAGCACAAACGCACGAGCGGGCGGAGGCGGGCCGCAAGGCCCGCCGACTCCGCGTCAGAAAAAGGGGTAGGGCATGAGGTACGCAGGGTCCGAGGCATACAGCCTCGACGCCAACGAGGGGAGGCGCCGCCTCGACGAGCACGGCCACGCGCCCTTCGAGGTCGTCGAAGGC